>JACZCZ010047649.1_pt1 | contig 17158 bp, 20 predicted proteins | sample 8641811 | NCBI WGS metagenome assembly JACZCZ01 (sample SAMN15324610, study PRJNA640507) | soil metagenome | isolation source: intercropping peanut in the first line | place: China: Luxin town, Laibin City, Guangxi Province | collected 2019-07-25 | depth 10cm m | reverse complement strand
TTATTTTTTACATTCTCCGCTGAGTGATGTCCACCCTCAATTCCTTTTGGTTCACCCACATGGCCATGTGCATTGGTGATTCCAGGAACAATCGGCTTACCCGTAGCATCAATGTTTGTAGCTCCTCCTGGAATTGCGCTACTTTCTTTCGATCCAACAGCGAGTACGCGCCCGTTCTCAATCAGCAGCACGCCGTCAGAAACAGGCTGTGATCCGGAACCATCGATCACTGTGGCGCCAGTAATAGCAATGATATTCTTCTCATTGTCTGAATTATCACGCGCTTTACATCCAATCATCAAAACGAGTGTGACAAAAAGCTGATATTGAATTTTCATACTATGATTTAAAGATTGGTTCACCATTGAGATCAGTGCCGAGTACATCCGTCATATAATCAAAGAACGGACGGATCGATTTATAAGTGTTGTTCACCTGAACAACGAAATCTTTTGATAACACTTCCGCATCTGAAAATTCTTTTTCAAACCAAAACTGTTTATAGCGTAAGAGTTCAATTGCGGGATCTTCCGGAGAAAAGCCACGTGGCGTTGTTTTCACCCGATCGCCAAGCATTGCACCAAAGTTCTTCACGATGCTTTTCGTTTTGAGAAGTTTCTTCCAATCATCATGATTCGAAGTTATATCCTGCCGTATGCGTTGCAGATCTTCTGAATTCGGATAGGAAAAACCACAGCCTACCATTGAACCACCGGGCTTGATCCAGATGTAATAACCTCCACGTAACTCGGGCTTCGAGCGTTTGAGATATCCGGCGAACCTCGGATTGTACGGCGACTTGTCTTTTGAAAAACGAACATCATTGTAAATGCGATAAAGACTCTTCCTGCCTGAAATGTTTTCAAGTCTGTCATGTGTACTCATCCTGGAGATCAACGCATCCATGAAACTCTCGGCATTTTGTTTCGCTATCTCATATTGATCTTTGTTCGAATTAAACCAATCGCGATTGTTGTTCTTTGACAACTTCTTTAAAAAATCGAAGGTGGATTTCTGAATGATGTGGGTCACAAGTCAATTAACAATTAGCAATTAACCACCGATTTCATCGGAACGCAAGCGCAATTGAACAATTGACAAATGTCAATGATTTCAATACGATCGGTTAGTTGCTAAATACTTCAATTGAATTTAGTTCTGGCCCGCCTCCACGATTTCCGGAACCAGCGACGATATAAATTTTTCCATTCACGTTCACTGCACCGGTGCCATGTCGGCCAATGTTCATGTTCGGCAGTTTTTCCCACTTCATTGTTTTAGGATCAAGCGCCTCTGCCTCCGAGTGTGATGGTTGTTGCTTATCGCTCTCGCCTCCCAAAACTACCAGCTTGTTATTCCAAACAACGGTGCACGGTCCACCGCGTAATGTTGGAAGGTTCTGTGATGCATCCAACGTGGTCCATTTACCTGTTTTGAAATCATACACGTCAACAGCGGGTTCTGTTGTATTCAATACCTGATTGGTTTTTGCGCTTGAGCGACGTCCACCAGCGAGATAAACTTTATTGTCGATCACCGCAGCACCGACATGATCGCGAACATGTGGTGCATCCGGAAGTTTTTTCCAGGTGTTTGTCTTCGGATCATATTCATCAAACCATGCAATTGTTCCGTCCCAATGACCATCGATCTCGCCGCAGATCATGTAGATCTTGTCATTATAAACAAACGCGCCGCCCGAACCTCTTCGGCGGTCTTCGGGTATTGAAGGACCTTTGCGCCATTCATTTTTTTCGATGTTGAAAATGTAGATGTCGGGTATCGGAGTTTCATGGGGATATGATCCGGTGAATGCATTCAAAACCCAGACTTCATTTTTGTAAGTGATTGCCTGAAAGTGACTGATCTCAAGTGGTGTTTCAATCAGCTTTGTCCATGTGTTTGATTTGATGTCGAAAACTTCTACGGGTTTTACACCACGGCCGCCAAGAAGAACAAGTTTTTCGCCGACAGCTGTCAGTGAATTTTCATGACGGTTGGTACATTCGTTAGTGGGTGTGATCTGTTTCCAGGATTGCGCGAAGAGATTGCTAAAGCTGATGGCAAGGACAAGTAGGGCAGCGTAACGCATAAAGAGTTCTTTGCTTACTAAGTTAGAAAATGGACCGCAATAACACGGAACTAATATCCTAATTAGTAGCTGGTGGAAGAGGCGCGGGTGTTACGCGGCGCGGGTGTTGTGATCGTTGGAGATTCTCCCCGCAATAAGTTCGGGTCTTTTCACCGCGGAGGCGCAAAGACGCAAAGTTGCGCAGAGAATACAGGCGCAAGGACATTCAACTTCAACACCTCGACACTTCAACACCTCTATTTCAACATCCCCTTAAACTTCGCATGCACCTGCGAAGTAAGAAACTCCGTAACTGTAAACTCAGCGAGCTTGTGACTATGGAATGGATCTTCTTTAATAAGCTCTTCTATCTCTTCTTTTGTTCTCCCCGTTGCTAAAATGATTCCACCTGTGCGTGGTACTTTTCTTCCTGAAGCAACAAACACATTCTCTTTATAATATTTATTGAGGAATTTCATGTGATCACCCATGTGAGCATCGATCTGCTCAAGAGGAACGATGTAGTGGAGATTGATTACGAACATAGTTTGTATTTGGTATTAGTTCCGTGTGTTCCGTGATTTCCGTGAGCAAAAATGTATTTTATCGCTCACGGAACCACTGGACACACGGAACAATGCAACATGCTAATTTAGCCGGCGCTGAATCAATTTATCAACAAGCTCACAAAACGCAAGAGGATGCAGTGTCCTCCAGTTCGAGATCTGTAACGTGCCGCCCATATTGATGTAATGGTCAATGCGATACTTTCTGAATTCATCCTGCACAAAATCAGGAAATTCTACCGCAGCTATCCAGCCTTCTTCGATATCTTCAAACCATTCTTCGTAGTAACTATCATCGGAGCCGTGAAAGTTAAAGATGTTCTCTCCTATCAAAACAAATTTCTTTATTCCTTCTTTCGTCAATACATCTAATATCTCGCGTTTCAATTGCATGATGTCGTTATTGATCGCATCATTCCACTCGCCGATGAACTGGATGACTGCGTAACCTTCGTCATAATCTGCAAAGAGGATCTTGATATAGAGCGTTTCCGATCCCATGTTGTCCCATGAGGGATCGATGTAGTATCCGTAGATAGTTTCAGAGTAAGTATCGAAGTTGTAGGTCTTGCCAAAAAAAGGAGAACGCGCATCTTCTGCCGCGTTGTAATATTTCGTCCAGCTATGGTGTGGTTCTATCTGATGCATGAGATTATCAAAGGTAAGTTATACCTCAATAATCTCATGCCATGGTCATGTTAAGCTGATCCGAATTTTTTGTGAAACCAGATGTAGGATAAAATTCCTGGAACGAAGAACATGAGCATACCAAGGTGTCCCGCCTGAAAGCCACCGGAAATTGCGATAAACGCATAGGTTGCTCCTACAAGATCAAAGAATATTCCGGCGTACGCCCATTCCTTCATCCATCTTGGCAATTGAGGGATCAGTATTCCGACAACACCGAGAAGCTTGGCCACTCCGAGAAATGGAATCATATATTTTGGAAATTGAAGCGTGTCGGTGATAAGAGCAATGGAATCTTTTCCAACCATCACGTTGTCAACAGACGCGAATATGATAAGGCCGGCAAAGATCACAGTAAATACCCAGTAAAGAATGTTAGTAGTTTTCATAGTTGTTGAGGTTTGTAAGTCAATTTATAAAAGTTTTGGCGATTGCATTTTAATGTTCCCGTTGATGATACAAAGATGAGGCATGCAGGGATTTCCCGCGGGGTGTAAAAGCGACCATTTGAGAGGCACATTGCGTCAAACGTGGCGAGCTAAAAGAATAACAGGAAATCGTAAGGGCGACTAGCCTTTCAGATACTTCATGAATTTATCGACCATCATTCGTCCATCATCGAAGCCAACAGGTTTCACCATGTAATCAACAGCGCCAAAGCTGAGGCATTTCCGTTTTTCATTTTCATTCTCCGAAGTTGAAAAAACGATGACGGGAATATTCTTAAGACGAGGAGTTTCTTTCAGTTTCAGTAGCGTTTGTGTTCCGTTCAGGATAGGCATGTTAAGATCGAGCACAATAAGGTTTGGGAGTTCATTTTCCGGTAGCTGATTCAGGAAGTCAAGCGCTTTCTTCCCATTGTCGATAAACCTGACGCATTGATCTTTACCTGCATCGGCAAAGTAATCGCGCAGGATGAGGTGATCCTCATAATCATCATCAACCACCACAATCTGACATTCTTTACTCATGATCAATCAAGTCATTATTTGTTCAATGGAAGCGACACTTCAAAGATAGAATATTCACCCAGTTTTGAATCTGCTGTAATAGTTCCTTCGTGCAATTCAGCGATACGTTTGCAGATGGAAAGCCCAATACCTGTGCCGGGATATTCCGCGCGCGTATGAAGTCTTTCAAACAAACCGAATATCTTTTCACGATACTGCTCTTCGAAACCAATACCGTTGTCTTTTACCTGGATCGAAACCTGATCATCGGAGGTGTTCACAACAACACGTATGTGTGGCGGTACCTCCGTGCGTGAATATTTTAATGCGTTGGAAAACAAATTACTGAACAATTGCCGGAGTCTGAGATTGTTGCCGATAATTTTCGGCGCATGATCGATCTCAATAATTGCTCCTTTATCCTTGATCGCCAGCTCAAGATCTCTTGTGATCTCCTGGAAGATCTGATTGAGGTCGACTTCTTCAAACGCCAGCTTCTGTTGATGCAATTGAGAGTAGTTTAGCAAGTCACTGATCAGTTCTTTCATACGACCTGCTGCCAGCGACATGTTGTTAAGCACATTTACTCCGGCATCGTCGAGTACCGCGCTATATTTCTTTTTTAATACATCGGCATAGAAAAACAATTTTCGCAGCGGCTCCTGCAGATCGTGAGAAGCAAGGTGAGCAAATTGTTCGAGCTCATAATTGCTTCGGTTGAGTTCGATCACTTTCTTCTGCAGTTCCTCCTGATGATTGAACAACTGTTGCTGCATATCTTTCAACACGCGATTGTCCTTCAGCGTTTGCTCGACCATCTTCTGGGCATCGATATCGACGATGAATCCGATCCAACGTGTGATAAAATCCTTTTCATTCTTCAGTGGAATGATCGAGATGATGTGCCAGACAAAATCACCGGATGAGCGCTCACGAAAACGGTATTGTCCATTGAATGCAACCTGGCGATGAATCGCATTCCCCAGTTCTTTGGAGAAACTGCTAAACTCAGTCGGGTGAACGAAGTTCTGCCATGAATTACTGTTGAGTTCTTTCGGCATGGCTCCGAGAAAATCTGTAACCCACTTATTTGTATAGGTGATCGTTCCGCGATTATTGACGGAGAACATCATTAACGGAAGCGAGTCAGTCAATATCCGGTAATCGTTTTCACTTTCCCTGAGTTTCTCAGCCAGATCCTGAAGCATCAGATTCTTCCGCCTCAATTCATCGTACGCCGATAGCGGAGGCTCATGTTTAAAATAGGTGATATAAGAATCGATCTTATTTTCTGTGATCGTGCCGGCAAATCCCAATTGCATCTTCAATATGATCTGGATCTCTTTCGAAGTCTTCACAGTTTCAACATCATCGACCAATCTTTTCGCATAGCTGATTGCGTCTCCGCACTTCTGCGAAAAATCGACTGTGTCGCGAATGATTGCTTTCAATTGCTTCTTGCCAAGGAACGAATCGATTCCGAGAATAAGATCGGCGTTCTTTCCAAACTCGATCGCGCATCGGGAAATTTCTGAAACAGCTGTGGCAATGGAAGTCTGCGCAATAAGCGAAAACCCTGTAAGCTCACACAGCTTCATGGCACGTTTGTGAGCCAGGATCAGGTCCATTTCATTTTCAAGCTTTACGCGAACGATCTCTTTCATTGGGTTACTTTTGCGATGAGTACCGACGCATCATCCGTTCTTCTGCTATAATCTTTATATATACACGCCGCGAGAATTTTGCTGTCATATTTATAAATTGAAGGATAACGGTTAAGATCCCATCGTGTGCGGATCCCATCAGAACACATTGTTAGATGCTGGTTCTTCTCTGCCTGAATGACCGAGTCTTTCATCGAGGTAGGGATATTCAAACCAAGTGTACCATTGTACGACATATAATTTTTATACTGAATTCCTGAATACATCCGGGTCAATATATTACCGACGCCACACAGCTTCCATTCATTGTTTTTATTATTGTAACTGGCAACGGTGGCGACCAGGCCTCGTGTTCGTCTGACAGCGTCGTGCATCTGTCTCAGGATCTCAACGGGTTCTTCTTCCTTTGTCTCCATAAAACTCCGTGCCGCCGCTTTCACTGCAGCCTCTGCATTAGCGCCATGACCGAGGCCATCGCCGAAAAATATCTGGGTGTTCGTTTTATTTGTTTTCACTACGAAGCCATCACCGCAGACAAGTTCCTTCGGCTTATTCACGCAAAGCGACCGGATGTCAAGGTTCATCGTAGAGTTTTCAATGAATTTATCCTTGTTGGTACTGATCCGTGAATACACGATCGTGCCCCATCCTGGAATAGAATAAACCTGGGAGAACGTACTAAGCCGCGAAACGGACCCCAGGCCATGGCCAAGTGTTCCAGTAGTTGAAACACCATCACGCATCATTCGTTGTGGATCACTAATACCTGGTCCGCTATCGATCACGAAGATCTCAAACGTCGAATCACGTTCACCCCAATTAAAACAACGGTACAGCAATTCACCGCCGTTTGCATGCTTCACCAGATTTGATGAGAGCTCTGAAACAATAATGTCAATTTCGGCCACCTGCCGCTGACTAAACCTTGCAAGAACAACAGTAGCGTGAATTTCTCTTTTTATATACGCAATGAAACTTCGTTCCTCGATATGGTAACTGATAAAACCTTTATCCATTACGCCACTTGGTCACCGTCACAGTTGTGCCTTTCCCAACAATAGATTTAATGTCAAACTCACTCACCAGTCTTTTTGTACCCGGCAAACCAAGACCGAGACTTTTTCCTGTTGAATAACCATCCTTCATAGCAAGCGGTACATCTTTTATTCCGGGGCCCTCGTCCGCAAACGTCAAACGAATTCCATTCTCTCTTCCTTTACTGATCACTTCGATCAAGACCTTGCCTCCGTTGGCATACTTAAGCATGTTCCGGGCAAGTTCGCTGGCAGCAGTAATGATCTTGGTTTGATTCACGAGACTCATTCCGATCTTTACCGCATATTCTTTAAGTCTGTTGCGAAATGGTATCACATCAACTTCCCTGAAGATTGTCATTTGCTCTTTATTCAGGGTTACCATCGTCTTCTTCGCTGTCGCCGCGGTTTTTTTGTAAGACTTTGTTGTTTAACAGTTCAATTCCACGTTCAACATTGAGCGCACTATAAACACCCTTTAATGGTAGTCCGAGCTCTACCAATGTAATAGCGACAGCGGGCTGCATACCAACAACTACTGTTTCAGCGTCCATGATCTTTGACATCGTTGCAATGTTTCCAATGATCCGGCCCATAAACGAGTCAATGATACTAACAGCCGAAATATCGATGAGTACGCCTTGCGCGCCGGTCTTATTGATCATTTGAACAAGGTCTGCCTCCAGTGCTTCCGCTAACCGATCATATAAATCTACCTGAATCGTTACCAACAGGAGATTGCCCATTTTCAGGATAGGTATTTTCTCCATAACAATTACTCAGTTGCAGTTTGTAGTTTTTGTTTTTTAATGACTTGAAGTTGCGACATGTTGAATGCTGCTTTCAATGCACTTGCAAGCGAAGCTTTCGTTATTACATCACTTAGATCTATACCAAGGTGAACCACGGTTTGAGCGATCTCCGGACGAATACCACTAATGATACATTCTGCACCCATGAGTCGCGTGGCGGCTACTGTCTTGATAAGATGCTGTGCCACGAGTGAATCGACAGCCGGTACGCCGGAAATATCAAGTATAGCAATACTGCTTCCGGTCTCTACGATCTTCTGTAAAAGATTTTCCATCACTACCTGAGTGCGCGAACTATCAAGCGTCCCGATTATCGGCAACGCAAGAATACCATCCCATACCTGAATTACCGGAGTTGATATTTCTGTGATCTCATCGGTTTGACGGAGGATAACCTCTTCTCTTCCCTTAATGAATGTCTCGAAGGTTGTGATGCCGAAACTATCAATGATCTTGCTGATCTTCTGACTTTGCACATACAGCTCCTGCGGATCCTTGATCTCCTGCTGAAGAACGCTTAGCAACGCATCTTTTAAACTGAAGATAAAAATTCCGGTTTCACGAGGTGAGAATCCCTGCTTTGCACGTGTTATTGAGATGCCGCTGAGGATGTCAACGACCTGGTCAAAGTCGCCGCTGCCTACGTGATCGATATTCTCATCATTGAGGGAAGTTGTCAGGGCATCAATAAGCTCTTCAGATTGAGAACGCAATTCTTCATTGCTCATCAGATCATCTCGTAAGGACTCATCGGCCAGCTGAAACTTCATCCATGTTTCAATAAGAACTTTCTTCTTCTTCTGAAGAACTTTAATAGCTTCATTTTTCATGAGTGAAGGATTGGTTAAAACTTAAAAGCGTGGTCGCGACGTAATAAGAGAATTTTATTTGTGAAAAATTTACATCATTAAACATTTTTTACCTGAGTGTAGAATTTGTTACACACGACCATTTTAAGTGGATAGAGATCTCTTCTGAAAATTATTATGCCAGCCTCCGTATTTAAAACTTGTTCAACTTTCAATAGCCCATCACTCAGGATGAAAAATCTTATCTTGGATTAACAATACTCCACATGAAGACTACAAACTACATCAACACGTTCATCGAAGTCGCGGAAGATTGTCCGGTGAATTCCGCCGAGATCCCGCCCGTAAAAACAGAAAAGACTGCAGCTAACATTCAGTTTGAGATGGTCGCTCATCATCCATACAAGTTCACATCTGATGATGTGCTCTTCCAGGTATATGCTGAAAAGAATAAACTGAGTGGAAGCAAACTCAAAGAGGCCCGTGACGAATTTTTCTCCAAAGGACAAGCATGTTTCCGATCATCTCCTCTCACGAAACGATACGGTTGGGGAGTTCATAATGATGAGAAGGGAAAGATTGCCATCTATCCTGTTGAATCGGCGGAGTATAAAAAGTATGCAAAGGATAAGAAGCTTGAACATACGAGGGGAATGCGTTCCAAAAGAGCGTGAGGTCGTCACGGGGGGCTCCATCTCGGGCCCACTACCTATCAAGTGCATCTACAACGCAGGGTCCTGAAACGGAGACCCCGCGCGAACGTTGACAAGTACATCGACAGGGGGGGCCGAAGGTAGACTGCGCATGAACTTGAATTGTTAATTGCTAATTGCCACTCCTTCATTCGCTGTTCAATGAGTTCGCACGTCATAGCGAGGTCTCCGCCTCGGGACCCCGCTGCGTACCAAGTACATTTACAGCGCGGGGTCCCCAAACGGAGACCCCGCGTGAACGTTGACCCTACTCGCTTCTCAATGAGTTCACCGGATTCGTAACTGCTGCTTTGATCGCTTGAATACAAATCGTTCCAATCGCGATGATCACGGCAACCAGTGCAGAAAGCGCGAAGATCCACCACGAGGCTTCTGTTTTGTAAGCAAATCCCTCAAGCCACTTTGTACTGATCAGCCATGCAACAGGCACTGCGATAACAATAGATGCTGCAATCAATTTCAGAAAGTCAACTGACAATAATTTTACAACGCTGAATACATTCGCGCCAAGCACTTTACGAACACCGATCTCTTTAGTACGTTGCTGAGCAGTAAAGGCTATCAGTCCAAGCAAACCAAGACACGCAATCACGATCGCCAGCGAAGACATCAGCATCACGATCGTTTGGATCTGTTGCTCGGCGCGATAGAGTCTGGCGAAATCTTCATCAACAAAAGAATATTCAAAGGGACTATCGATGTTCAATGTCTTCCACGTCTTTTCAAGATCAGCAACAGTTTGCTGCATATCTGCGCCATTCACTTTCATCGTAACGTATCCATACCAATCAGGCAGAATATGAATGATCAACGGGCGGATGGTTTCATGTAACGACGAAAAGTTAAAGTCTTTAACAACACCTACCACCTGTCCTTTCTTTCCAAGACCCCAGTCAAGTTTCTTTCCGAGGGCCTGTTGTGGAGTTTCCCATCCGAATCTTTTTACCGCAGCTTCATTTACAATAAATGCCTGCTCTGCATCAACCTTGCTATCGGGTGAAAAATTTCGCCCCGCGATCAACTGGATTCCGAACGTGTTCAAAAAATCATGATCACCTACCAATGTACACTCCGCCGTCATCTCATTGTCGGGAGTGCCCTCGGGCAACAGCGCAATTGTACTGATGCCGTCGCGGAATGAAAAATTTGAAACAGTCGCAGTTTGAACCGCAGGCAGTTTCATAACCTCACTCTTGATCAATTCATACTTTAACGCTGCACTGCTGCTCAAATTCAACTGGATCAATTGATCTTTCTTCAATCCAAGGTTTTGATTCTGGAGAAAACTCATCTGCTTCGAAACGATGATCGTTCCGGCAATAAGAACGATCGAGATCGTAAACTGAAAAACCACCAACCCTTTACGAAGCAGAAATTTTTCTCTTCCAAAAAATGATTTTGTCTTTAAGGTATTTACTGGCGAGAAAGATGATAACACCCACGCTGGATAAGAGCCGGCGACGAGATTGATGGCAATGAACAACGCACCAAAAATTACCAGCACGTCAGATCTTAAAATATAATCGAACGAAAGTTGTTTCGCCGTGAGCTCGTTGAATGCAGGCAGTGCCATCAACACAAAATTGATCGCGAGTATTGACGAAAGTGTTGTCATGATAAACGATTCACCAAACAACTGCGTGATAAGCTGGAAACGTTTTGCCCCGACGATCTTCCTTACACCAAGTTCTTTCGCTCGCTTCGCTGACCTCGCGGTTGACAAGTTGATGTAGTTCGCACATGCGATCAACAACACCAATCCTCCAATCACTGAAAACAAATACACGTATCGGATATTCCCATTCGGCGCCATCTCAGCTGCCAGATTTGATTTTAAATGAATGTCAGTGACCGGTTGTAAATAGAAATCATACCAAAGACCTGATTCCTTTTTTTCATCAGCCAATCGTTTCTCAAGGAACTCAGGGAATTTTGCTTCAAGGGTTTTAGGATTGGCGCCGTCTCTCAATAGAACGTAAGTGTAGTAGTTGTTCGAAAACCAGTTGTCTTCCGGTTCATGATTGGTCATCTCGTTGATCGTGGCTCGTGACATTACCACATCAAACTGAAGATGTGAATTTGCAGGAACATCAGCGACAACGCCAGTAACATTGAGTGTTAATGAATCAGACAAAGCCATCGCTTTACCTAACGCGCTTTCATTTCCAAAATATTTCTTTGCAGTGCTTTCGGTTAATACAACGGACCAGGGTTGAGTCAATGCAGTTTTTGCATCCCCTTCGATCATTGGAAATGTAAACATCTCGAAGAATGCAGAGTCAGCATATAAGAGACGTGTATCATAAAATTTTTTCTCGCCCGCGCTTAGAAAACGACTACTTCTGCTCAAACGCGTCATCTTTTCCACCTCAGGAAAGTTATCAACGAGTGCAGGTCCCATTGGAGGAGATGTTACAGCGCGTGGACGATCACCATCCGGAAAATGAAGTGTCGGCGTAAGTCTGAAAAGTCTGTCTTGATTTGCGTGAAACCGGTCGAAGCTTACTTCATCCAGAACATATAATGCAATCAGAAGGCAAGCCGCGATGCCGGTGGTGAGTCCGGCAATATTGATAAGACTAAAGCCACGATCTTTCCACATGATGCGGAAAGCATTCTTGAAGTAATTCGTCAACATAGGGAGTATTTAAGTATGACCGGAATTACCAATATCACGCCAATGCTTCCTCTTTTGAAAACTACCTGATTTTGAGGTTTGATGAACAATACTACGGCCGATAGTGAACAGATTTGTTCGTGTGCGGATGAATTAATGATCGGTGATCAGTTTATAAGGACCATGATGCTTAGCCTGCCCTGCTTGAAACGAAGGGAGAAAAACGAAGAGTTCAAGCAGCAACAATTCAAGCGTTTTATTATTGATCTGTTTCGATATTTCTATTCCATGATGAAACATTAAGCGGCCTCTGCAATTGCTCACAAAGGCCGGGTTAATGAACACACGTCACTCTCTACTTTATTGATGGGCTCCTAAATCACTAACCGTACATATATACGAATCAAGGCAACCGGGTATTGTGCTCTTTCCCATTATGTCGGTGATCGGAGGAAATGTGTCGAAGAATGCAAGACTTGTTGAAATATTGGAGGGTCTCCCCTCTTGTCATTCGGACAAGACGCTGCTCCCCGGGCATTTTTGTGCGCAAGTGTTCGCGCGTTCATGTCTAGGATGCCTTTGTGCCTGGTGTTCTCTGCGAAACTTTGCGCCTTTGCGTCTCCGCGGTGAAAAAGCCCGCGCTGTTCGCGGAGACAATCTTAATCGATCACAACCACAAGCGCCGCGTAACGCCTGCGACTTCAACGCTCAGCTACAACCTCATCCGGATTAAAAAGTCGTTTGCGTTCTTTATCAGAGAGCTTGAGATCTTCGGCAACCGATGTTGCTGTTGGGCGAAGAAGAACGAATACGATCGCAGTGAAGAGTGGAATAAAGAGTAGATAATAATTTCCCGTAAGGAAAAACACAACGCTTGCAAGTAATGCAGGCAATTCCATGCAAGCGGAACGAATCAAAAGAACACCGATATACTTGGGAAGTTTTTTTCTGAGGTCAACACTCGCATCGAGTTTTGACAATTGAAAGGTGTAAAGGAAATGTGATGCCGAGAATCCAAGTACTACAACGCCGATCAACACATAGGTAAGCATTTGTGCCTGGCTCTCCTCTGTGCCCGGAATAATTTTTCCTGAATACACGAGCCCAAAAACAACTCCTGCAAAAAGTAACATAGTGAAGACCTGGGCGAAATACAGGTAATTAAGTTGTGAAAAATATTGCTTGGACGTGAAGGTTTTAGGCATGGGCTTACAGTTGAGTCCGAAAGTTAACGAAAGTTTTTCAAGCCGATGTTTCCAACCGGCAACTAAACAACAAACGTAACACCATGTCGTTATACTGCCACAGCTCCATGAAGAAGATCATCCTGATCATTGGCGGTATTGCAGTCGCACTTGTGTCATTTGAAACATGGCGGTGGTTGTCAATGCAACCAAGCCATCCGAAAATTAATATCTACAAGAATGTTGCTTCGCCATCGCTTCCCGAAAAGAATAAACGACTTCTTGCCTATGTAGAAACAAACGGACGGTCAGTTGCCCCAGAATACCATGCAGTAGTTTGCACAGAATTTCTTATTAAGGCGCTGGAAAAGTTTGAACCCTTGACTAAGCTGGAGAAGAAAGACATTCGCATCATCACTGAAGACAACCTTGTTGAATTAATTGAAAGCGACGCTGCTATTATAAAAGGAGTTCAGACCGCTTTGACAAAAAGTGGCAAAGGAATCGTGATCGATGATCCAACCAAAGTTCTTCCCGGCGACCTCGTTCAGTTCTGGGATACATTTTATGGCGGCGCATGGGGACACTGCGGTATCGTATCAGAACTCGAACCAAACAAAACCCTTACACTTCACTCTTCTCATCCATTCACCAACGGCTACGGGATCCAGACATTCAACTGGCCCGAAAAAGTATATTTCTTAAGGCTCACCCCTTAACTTATTCAGTTTCAAAACAGAGCCGCGTCTCCTGCATTTTCTTCCCAGAATCCAGTGTCAAGAATCCCGTATCAAGGAAAAGTTTAGCTTTGTAAGGAATACGTGCTAGAATGGAAACAAAAAGTCTCATCAGGGTCGCTGCAATTTTTATTGTGCTGCTGGCTAACGTCGGTTGTGATCAGATCTCGAAAAAGATCGCAAGAACCAGTCTCGCAAAAGATGAAGCCATTGGATTATTCAATGATTATGTCACGATCATGCGGGTTGAGAACACCGGCGCCTTTCTCTCGGCCGGACATAATCTTCCCCCGACAGCCAAGTACATCCTGTTGACGATCCTTCCTGTTTTTATTCTCGCCATCGGACTACTTTATGTACTCACTAAAGATTTTTCCAGGATCCCTACCTTATCGATCTGTTTTGTGATCGGTGGAGGAATTGGAAATATTTATGATCGAGTCATGCGTGGATCTGTAACAGATTTTATGCACATCGATTTTGTTCTCTTTGAAACTGGTATATTCAACATGGCCGACGTTTCTATCATGATAGGCATGTTCCTGATCATTGGTGAGTCCATCGTTAAACAATTCACGCCTTTACAGCAGGAATCAGCAGAATGATTTGAAATCTTACGTCATTGGTTACCCGTCAAAAGATTGGTATATTCAATGAGCGTATGAAAAACCTGGCCTATACTCTCTCCTTTTTGTGCCTTTCTGCGAGTATTTTTTTTCTTGCGGGCTGTGCGGAAGAAAACCCTGCAAAACCACTCGGGCCGTTCAACCAGATTCATTCTAATGGAACTATCACATTCCGGCTCGTTACCGGCGCAGAAAATCGCGTGATATCGACCACCTTAATGGAATCAATGTATAACACTGGTAGTGGAACACTATCGATCAACGGTAGCGGAAGTATGACCATTGCTATCAAAGACATTAAGATGTTATCATGCAACGCATGCACAGTTGAAAATCCGGAACCACTGGTTGCTGACACATTGAACATGAGTATCCATGGTGGCTCGGCAACACTGGAAAACATCCAGATCAATGGCTATCTTGGATTGAATGCAGTGAATACCGGTACATATGAGTTTTCAGGTTATTCACACTTCTTCAATGTATCATCGATCAACCTCGTAAGTATTGAGGCATTCAACATGATCACCGACAGCACGTATGTGAACTCAACTGCCGTATCCGATACAAAAGTCCACGCTACAAAATGCGTCAACGTTTTCATCAACTCGATGGGTAACGTACGCTATCGCGGCAATCCTCCGATTGTACGTTTAAGTCGTACAGGTACAGGAGAGCTCATCAAGGAATAAGCTGCCGAAAAAATTTTCACCTCTTCGCTTCCTCCCTTCTTTTCGCTCAGGGCAAGCAGGGCAGACTCCGAGACGCGAAGGTGCTGAGAAATGCAAGACTCAAAGTTTGCTCATCAATTCTTTGCGATAAAACTCCTGTATCTTTGAGGATGATAAACTTTCGATCGTCGATCACCAGTTTAGTATGTGCACTCCTCGTCATCACATGCTCTCCTTATAAAAGTCACCAGACAGATCTGGTAAATGACATCACAAAAACTGATTCGGTATTAACTGATATCGAACCTGCTATAAAAACTAACACAGAACAAAACGACAGCTGCGTATTCAACAATGATTACAAAACACTCACGATGGATTGGGTCAAAGAGTTAAATGCTTCTGGATTCGTATGGCGTGATGAAATTTACTCCGCTATAAAAGTCGTTGATCAAGACACCATCAGCCTTTCACAAGGTGGATGTTATCATTTCGGAGTCGGCGCTGAGTGGAGTCTCGTTGATGCTCATCCGGCGACTGACTCAGCTTATTGGATAAGCAAAGCCTTGGAGCTGGCGAAAGAATACAAACTCGATGACTACATTGAGTTCATTACTGACCGAAGGCTGATACAACGTGAGGGAACCAACAACGAAATCATTTTGTATGATGTGATTGATACTGTGAGTGTCACTAATCGCGTGTTCGACGGAATTGTTATTACAGAACGGGGAGAGAGAAAGACCCTTAGTCTGAGCATGTACTTCAATTAACCGGGCATACTTCGAAATTCTAAAATCGCTGTTCCTTGTTCGTAATTCGCATTTTGGCTCAGTAGTACGAGCCCGCTACCTTCCATAGTCCTTTTTGGCCCCTGTCTTTGTCAGTTTTACCCCCGCTTTCCTTGGAAGTAATACTCTAGGTTTGTACCATGAAGTTGTTTCTCTATTCACTGGAACTTACCCGCGAACACGCCTGTGTTTTAAATCGCCTTGCCGGTAAAGATCCGTGTGACATGTCATTTGCGCTGATTGAAAACGCTGCCGATATCATTCCCAACAGAAATGATTGGCTCGGCGGATTTCGTGATATGCTCAAGAGTAATGGCTATCAGCTCGAACGTATCGATCTTCAGAAATGGTGTGGTCAGGAAGATAAACTGAAATTAAAACTTGCAGCAAAAGATGTTATCTGGCTTGGAGGCGGACATACTTATTACCTAAGATGGATCCTTCGAAGAAGTCGCGCGGATATTATCATTCGTGATCTCGTTCAACGAGGAACGATCTACGCGGGATGGAGTGCAGGTGCTGTTGTAGCGGGACCAACAACACAATACTTCGATAAGATGGGCGATGATCCAAAGATGTGTCCACAACTTATAGAAGAAGGACTTAATCTCACCAACTACGTCGTCGTTCCTCATATGGATAATAAAGATTTTTACGAAGGAGCCGACATGACAAACCAGTTATTACGCAAAGCGGGATATCAGACTATTCGTCTTGGAGATAGTCAGGCGCTTGTCATTGACGGTGAACATCGCAAAGTGATTTAAAAATTGAAAGATTACAAAATTGAAAGATTGAAAGATTAATTTTCTAGTGTGTTTCTTGGGCGTTGCCCCCGACTCGTCGGGGGCCCGTGCTATCCGTTCCAAGTCCGGCGCTCGCGCATGCAACCGCGCTTCGGGCTTTCCACTTCTATCACTAACGCAAAACCGATCAATCGAAATTGATTCTCGACGTCTAATCTTACAATTTTTCAATCTTATAATTTTTCAATTCTCCCCCGCGACGTTTCTCTACACCAGATGTGAATTTATTCCGCGTATTGTCCAATACTTTGCAGTACACGATTCAATATCCCCCGGCACCCGAATTTTAGCGATGTGGTCGAGTTAATCTCAAGGAGTGGTTATGATTTCATTATCATCAATCTGAGAAAGTATCCTTAACACTTGATCTGGGTAATGCCAGCGAAAGGACGAGATTAATAGAGAGGCTGTTCTACTAAT
>JACZCZ010301985.1_pt1 | contig 17229 bp, 8 predicted proteins | sample 8641811 | NCBI WGS metagenome assembly JACZCZ01 (sample SAMN15324610, study PRJNA640507) | soil metagenome | isolation source: intercropping peanut in the first line | place: China: Luxin town, Laibin City, Guangxi Province | collected 2019-07-25 | depth 10cm m | reverse complement strand
GGAGAGCGCGACGCCGAACCCAGGCAACGATAGGCCGACGAGCTGATTCGATTCGGCGATGATCGGACCCTGCACACCAACTGCGAGGCCGGTGAGGAAATCGGCATTCGCCACGCCGCTGATCGTGTTCTGTGCATTGAAGCCGACGACCGACAGCGAGCCGTCCGTGGGTAGACCCGGCACGCCGGCGTGGAAGCTCACACCGAGCTCGGAGCTGCGCTCGACGCCGAGCTCCATGATCACCGCTTCGATGAACACCTGGCGGCGCTCCACATCGAGTCGATCGATCACGTGGCGCAACGCCGCGTAGTCATGGGTCGAGGAAGTGATCACGAGCGCGTTGCTCGTCTCGTGCGCGGTGATGCGGATCTGACCTTCGAACACACTGGTGGCGTCGCCGCCGGCACCGCCGCCCGCACCGGCTTTGCGCGCCGCTCGTGCACCACCGCCCTCACCAACGATCTTCTGCAACGTGGCGGCGACTTCCTTGGAGTCGCTGTGTTGCATGTAGTGCACGTGAATGCGGCCTTCGCCTTCCATCGGCACGTCGAGGTAGCGAAGCATCTCCAGGATGCGGAGGTAGGAGCGCTCGGTGGCCAGGATGATCAGTGAGTTGGTGCGCTCATCGGCGAGGATCTTGGTGATGCGTGCCTCGCTGCGTGTGCCGATGGTGGTGGAACCGGTGTTGCCCGCGGCGTTTCCTTCTGCGGCCGCTGCGTTGCGCGCACGTCTCCCGGCGGCAGGCGCTGCGGGTGCTTGTTTGGCGCCGCTTCCGCCCGCCGGTTGAAAGATCTCCTCCAGCCGTGAGGCGATCTCAGCTGCGTTCGCATAGTGGACCGGCTCGATCCAGATTTGTTCGACCGATCGCGGTGTGTCGATCGTGCCGATGATCCGCAGCATGCGCTGCAGGTTGGTGCCGGTGTCGGTCAAGATCAGCGTGTTGGTCGGTGCATAGGCCGTGACGCTGCCATCGCCCGACTTGAAGCGCTCGACCAACGCCGCGACGTCTTCAGCGGACACGTGCTCCACGCGGTGCAGGCGGGTGACGAAACGATCGGCGATCGGAACGTTCTCGTCACCGCTGTAGAGCGAGATCGGTCGCGTCTCGATGCCCGACGACTCGACGATCTTCAAGTAGCGGCCGGCCGGTACGAGCGTCATGCCGTTGATCTCGAGGATCGAGAGGAACGCTTGGTAGGCCTCGGCCGCGGTGACCTTGGTCGGCGCGTAGACGGTCGCCTTCAAGCTGCGCGCTTTGCTCGGCAAGATGAAGCGACGGCCGGTGATCTGCGAGATCAGGCGCACCAAGTCCGGCAGGTCGGCGTCCTCGAGATTGAACGTGACGAGCGCGCGCGGCGAGGTGGGTCGGTAGTCGATACCGGTTTCGAACGGACGCAGGCCAGCGCCTGGTGTCGTCGGCTCCGCGGGGGCTTCGCCTTCGGCGGCGGCCGCAGCCCCTTCGGTGGCGGCGGCTTCAGGTACTCCTGCGGCACGGCGCATCTGGGCGGCGGGTGACGCGGCACGCGGTGGTCGTGCTTGGGCTTCGACCAAGCTCAGGCTGAGGCCCGTCAGCATCACGGCTGCGGCGAACGCGAGAATGGGGAGTGCGACTCGGAGCTTCACGCGGGGGTCCTTTAGCGAATGTGGTACTCGAGGTTGACGTTGCGACCGCGGCGCTGGACCGCGACCGTGAGATTGCTTGCGCTGCGCAGCTTCGCGTACGCCTCCAACGCGGTGTCGGGGCTGGCCATGTCGAAGCCGTTGATGGTCCGCAGCAAGTCGCCGTTCTGCATGCCGATCTCGCCGAGCAAGCTATTGCGACGGATGCCGTAGAGCTTCACACCCACGACCTGACCACCTTGCTCATGGGGCACGACGCGTGCGGCACGCATCAGCTCGCCCTGGTGTGCGAGCACCTTGTCGACCAGGCTGCGCTGAATGTTGAACTCGCTCTCGCTGACCTTCTCGATGCCGGCGGAGAGCTCCTCCGAGGTGAGGCCTGCGATCGGTGCGATCGGTGCCTTCTCACCTTCGGCTTCCGCGACCGCGGCGGTCGTCGGTGCAGGCGGTGCGCTGTTGTCCTCGGGCGGTGCGAACAGCGTCATCGAGCACACCGCTGCGCCGGTGGGTCGCATGTAGACCGAGCGCGGGAGGATCTCGATCACTTCGTGGTTCTCGACCGTGTTGCCCAGGCGATAGAGCAGCGGCGCGCCGGTGCCGCTGGCGATCGACGCGAACGACCATTCCGGTCGGCGTTCCGAATACACCGACGCGATCAGTCGCAGCTGACCTTGGCACTTCGGGGGCATCACGCTCGGATCGAACGGGACCTCGACCTGCCCTTCGGTCTCGCCTTCGCCTTCGGTCTCGCCTTCCGGCGGGGCGGGTGGTGGCCACAGCGCGCCCTGTGCCGAGTCGAACATGTTGCGCTTCAAGATGTCTTCGAAGCTCGCGCCATCTCGCGGGGCACGCGTTGCACGCGTCTTGCCGGGCGCAGTCGTGTCGGTGCTTGCAGCGAGCGGGAGGTAGCGCGCGGCGATCAGACTGGTCGCGCCCTGCGCCATAAACAGCGCGCACAGCACCAGCGTCACGAGGATGATCGCGGCGGCGGTCTTCTTCTGATTTGGATCGAGACCCAACGTGGCTTCTCCCAATCGCTGCCCGGCGCACGGTGACAGTCGCGACACCGATTGCGCCGTAGCTCACAAAGCAAGAACGATGCCTTGCTTCATTACGCTGTAATTACCGGGGCTTATGCCCAAACTGCCGATCGCTTGCAAGGCCGTGTCCGGGACAACCTGACAATCCGCCGCTGTCCGCCCCAGAGCCAATGACAATTTGACGCAATGGTTTGGGCCGGCGGACGTCGGCTCAAAGCGGCTCGTCGGAGCGCTCGGCTTCGAGCTTTCGGTAGATCGTGCGCGGCGCGATCCCCAGGAGCTGCCCTGCCAGTCGTTTGTCGCCCTGGGTGTGGCGCAAGGTCGCGTGGATCACCTCGCGCTCGATGTCTTCCAGTGGCGTGCCGATCTTGAAGCTGAGCGCGTCGCCCAAGGCCTGTGCGGCGGCGATCGGCGCGGGCAGACAATCGGTGTCGATCACGCTCTCACGACTCAGCACAACCGCGCGTTCGATCACGTTCTCGAGCTCACGCACGTTGCCAGGCCAGTGATACGAAAGCAGTCGCTGCATCGCGGCTTGCGACACGCCCATCGCGCCCTTGTTGTTCTTGCGCGTGTAGATCGAGAGAAAGTGATCGACGAGCAGCGGAATGTCGTCGCGACGCTCGGCCAGCGTGGGGCATGTGATCGCGATCACGTTGAGGCGGTAGTAGAGGTCCTCGCGGAAGGATCCGCGCTTCACTTCTTCTCCGAGGTCGCGATTGGTCGCAGCGATCAAGCGAAAGTCGGCGCGCTGTGTCTTGCCACCGAGCGGCTCGTATTCGCCCTCTTGCAGCACACGCAGCAACTTCACCTGCACCGCCGGCGACAGCTCACCGATCTCATCGAGAAACAAGGTTCCGCCCGCGGCCTGCGCGATGCGGCCCTCGCGCCGGCTGACAGCGCCGGTGAACGCGCCCTTTTCGTGACCGAAGAGCTCGGACTCCACGATGGTCTCGGGCAGCGCCGCGAGATTCACGCCGACGAACGGGCCGCGCCGCGCGCTGTGCTCATGGATGTGGCGCGCGATCAGCTCCTTGCCGGTACCGCTGTCACCGAGCACGAGCACGTTGGCCGTCGACGGTGCAGCCTGCGTGGCGATCTCCAAGGCTTGCCGCAACGGTGTGGACGTTCCGACGATGGCGCGACTGCGGAGCGCCGAGAGCTCCTGCTTCAACGTGCGGTTCTCCGCCAGCAGCGCGTGTCGCTCGGCAGCCTTTCGCACCGACTTCACAATCTGCATGCGCTTGAGCGGTTTCTCGACGAAGTCGTAGGCGCCTTCGCGCATCGCTTCGACCGCCGTTTCCACTGTGCCGTACGCCGTCATCACCACGGCTTCGGCATCCGGCGCAACCGTGTCGAGCGCCTTAATCAGATCGATGCCGCTCATGCCCGGCAGCATCAAGTCGGTCAGCACCACGTGGACCACGTGCTTGCGGCACAGATCGAGCGCGGTGCGACCATCCTCTGCCAAGAGCGTGCGAAAGCCCTCGCGCTGAAAGATCTTGTCGAGCGAGACCAGGTTGGACGCTTCGTCTTCGACGATCAGAAGGGTTGGACCGATTGGCTCAGAAGCTAGACTCATTGTCCACGGACAATGACAGTTTGTCTGAGGTCGTCAAGTTGGCGGCACGCTGTGACGCTACGGAAAGCGATCGCCAGGTCCCGGTGCTTGGACCCGGTGTTGGCGCAGGGTCTCAGCCAGGTTCAGTGAGAGCTCGACCTTTGAGCCGAGGTTCAGCGTCGTCATCATGTTGATGCCGGCGACTGCCATCTTCAGTAGTGGCGACACCTGGTTCACCACCACCGTCGACCCCCGCAGATATCCACGTTCGCGACTGCGCATGCGCTCGGACCAAGCCTTGCGCGCATCGCTGTCATAGGTTTCGAGCAAGCGCAGATCGTGAATCACGTACAAGCCGCCGGCTGCCTTCAGGTCATCGGCGCGATGCGCGATCACGCGATCGGCGAGGTCGTGGTACGCGTGCGCTGCGTCCACCGTGCCGTGACTCACCGCCGCTTGCGTCACGATCATCCCGTGGCCGCAGTACCAAGCGAACCCGAAGCGCGCATCGGCGACCTGAAGTCGCCACGCCGAGAGCGGGGCGCGCGGCGGTCCGAACGGCGACGACGGGAACAGCGACGGCATCGGTCGCCATGCTGCCGGAAGAAGCGAGGCCTAGACAACCCGTGCTGGCCGCGGTCCTTCCGGCGCGATGATTACTGGTTCGGCGTGCAAACGTACGTCACGGCCCAGTCGAGCAAGTTCGGCGCGAACGCCAGTGTCGGATCCGGGTACAGCGTGATCTCCACGCGGCTGTTGCGTCGGAAGTTGGTGCCGCCGAGCGCCGCGCCCATGTCGGCCGGTTGCGAGTCGTACTCACACTCGCCGCTGACGCAGTCGCTGAGCAGGTCGTACGGCGTGATGCCGTTCTCCGGACCGTCCGGACATTCGGCTTCCGAGCCGCACAGGCCCTTGTGCTTCTGCGGCGTGATCACCTGGCAATAGCCGCCCGGGTAGTCAGGTCCACCGTTGCCACAGAAGCCATTCATGCCGCGGCATTGTGCATCGTTGAAACATGGCGTGTTGGTGGCCGTGACCGTCGCCACCGTTTGCATCATGCAGCTGGGGCCCAAGTCGGCGGGGTCGTTCTCGGCGCAAGTCCTGAACCCGATGCGTGTGCCCGGCGGCATCTCCGCGTTGAAGAACAGGTCAGTCCAGTCAGGCAGGTTGTTGCCCATGCATTCGCGCGTGCTGATGTCTTGGTAGTAGATGGCCGGACCCGAGTAGCGCGGCGGCGGCATCGGCGGGCCCATCGGCGAAGGCAGCGGCGGGATCAGGAACACAGGGATCTCTTGCAGCACGAACTGACCGTCGCCGAGCACGACCAAGCGTCCGGGCCAGCCGCCATGCCAATCGGTCGGTGGTGAGAAGTCTGCCGGCGTGCTCTGCGCAACCGGCGTGAGCGCCGGGTTCAAGAAGCTGACTTGGAAGTCGGGTTGATCGCCTGTCGAGCAATCGCGATGCGTCGAGCCCGCTGCGCTCACGCATGGCGTCGGTGTGACCGCAGTCGCGTTGACGACATAGCCGGGCGGCGTCACCGAGTCCCAGACCATGTTGATGCTCACGTCCATGCGGATCTCGGTCGCGAGCTGATAGAGCGCATCTGCCACGTCGTAGGCGACGGTGTCCGAGGTCGGGTTGCGACGCAGCCAATACGCGATCGGCGTGCCGGACGTGGTCACCGTGTCGGTCGTGCGCGCGATCTCCTTGCTCTGCGGCCAAGCACCGCGCGGCGGGTTCGTGCCGGCAGGCTCTTGCACCGACGCGTACAGCGCATCCGGGTTCGACGTGTCGCAGCTGACCGGATTGAGCTGGATTGCCGGGGTCGCGCTGTTGACGTCGACCAAGCCGATCAGGACGAAGATGATCGCGATGATGTCGAACAGGATGCAGCCCACGAACGGAATCCACGTGATCGTGAGCGCGATGATGCCGAGGATGAAAGCGAGCGGACCGGAGTAATGATCGCCACAGGCGTTGAATGCGCCCGAGGTGCCGCCGGTGTTTGGATCACCGGTACCCGTACCCCAGTCGGTGCCTGGCTCGCACGACTGCATCGGGACGACCTTCATGCCCCGCGACAACAGCGCGCTGCGCGTCGTGCCCCACGTCTTGCTTGCAAAGGCCCGTTGGGAGGCTGGAATGGTCGCGGGCGTGGAGGGTGGCGCGCCAGCGGCGATGTTGACCTGGTACTCACCGTTGCCGAGCGCGCCGGCGGTGGAGCCCTTGATGCCAACGATGTGATGGCCCGCGTTCAGCGTGGTCGTGATCGATGACGCGTTGCACGCCGTTGAGGTCGGGGCCGCGAGCTGATCGTAGATGAACGCGTTGAAGTTGCCTTCGGTTGCGTCGCTGCCCTTGATCACCGCCGTGTACGGAACGCCCGCGGTCAGGTTCGCTGTGAACGTCGGTGAGGTCGCTGCGTTGGCGCATGCCACTACATTGTCGGCCGCCGCGCTGTGGTCACGAATGTTGAGCTGGTAGGGCCCACTTTGGCCCGGGCCGCCACCCTTCACGACGACCCAGTAGTCGCCGCCGCTGAGATTTTGTGGCGCCGTGGTCGGCGTGAGATCCGCAACGATGCGGCTGGTTGTCGCGACGGCTCCAGCGTTGTCGTCACAGCCGGTGCCGTCGCCTTCGACGAGCGGCGTGACGCGATTGGAGCCAGACGCCGCGAGCTGATCCGCGAGCTCCAGGACGTAGTTGCCGCTCGATCCCGCCGCCGTTCCCTTGATCACCGCCCAGTAGTCACCCGCGGGCAACGTCTTGGTGCCAACCGGTGCCACGGCGCTGGTGGTCTGATTGGCCGCCAAGCAGTAGGTCGGATCGGGATCCGTATTGGTGATGTCTTGGATCGTGACCCTATGTTGACCCGCCGCAGCGGAGGTTTGCCCCTTCACGACCAGATAGTAGGTCTGCCCGGCCGTTAACATGGGCGTCGTGATGGTGGCCGTGCCCGACGTGGCGTTGGCACACGCCATATTTCCGTAGCCAACACGTGTCGCGCTCAGGAAGAAGTTTCCCGCGCCTCCAGCAGTCGCACCCGTCAGCGCGAGGTAGTAGCTGCCGGTTGTCAGCGCATTGGCGCCAGTGCGATTGACGACGGAACTGTTGGCATTTGGCGCGGCTAGACCGGCATCGTTGTTGCAGTCAAAGGCTTCGCCGTTCTCGTCCATGATTGTGAGATGAACGCGGTCGTCCTGCATGTCGTCGTTGTTAAGGAGGCAGCCGAGGCCTGAGCAGACTTCCGTGGCCTTGACGACGACGTAGTAGTCACCTGCGACCAAGTCGACGACGCGATCCGTGTTGTTTGCGGTGCACGGTATGATCGCATTGGCTGCATCGCGAGCGAACTCAGCCGTTCCGAAATTCTCGGTGGCGACTGTGGGATTGATTAAGGTCGCAGTGGCCGGGAGGATGGCCATGGCGACAGCGGTCTGCGATTCACCCCACGCACGCAGTCGGACGCGCCGATTCGACGTGAGGTTGAAGCGGAAGACCGCGTCACGGGTTCCATCCTCGGTACCGCAGAAGCTGTTGTCCGTACTGTTTGAGAACCAAAATGTTGTGCACAGGAATCCGCAGGACGATGAGTTTCCAAAATCTACAATGCGTTCTTGCGATGCGTTTGTCGCTGCGATGACCTGTCCATTGGCGTGAACGGCAGTGTTCGCTCTGTTGTTGACGCCGTCCCAGTCGACAACGGTCGACGTGGTGATCGGTACGCCGCGATAGAGGCGAAGTACCGGATCGTAAGCGGGTACTGGCGTGTCTTGACGATCGAGACGGAACTGCACCTCTTGGGCTGGGCCGGCGGGTACGTCGAAGCGGTAGAAGGCGTCGGCTGCACCAGCGTTCATGCCGCACGCGTTGATTGACGTGGCGGATTGGTTGGGTGGGGTAACACCCGTGTTGCTTGCGAAGCCGATCGGGACCGTGTTGTTCAGGGTGATCGGGCTCCCGTCAGCAAGTAACGGTGTCGCTGGGGCAAGAGTGGTTGAGCGTGAAGAAGGCGGCTGATTGAACAGCGCGATCATCGAGTTGGTTAGTGGCGTTCCGCCCGTGCCATCCACCCGGATACGCGCGGTGATGTTCTGGCTTGGAGTGAACGCGTACACGACGTCTCGCGACTCGGAGCTGTTCGTACACGACGGCGTGAATTGGCCCGCGTTGTAGTCGGCAGTTGCCGTTGCCGTGTTTCCGGTCGCAATGAGCTGTTTGCCGACGGGATCGCCGAGCGACCATGCATTCGCACCGCCCGCGCTTGCGTTGTCTCCGGTGCCACCGGGAACCAAGGCCGGGAGCGATACCGGCGTGAATGGTGCCGGGGGACGATTGGCTGGCGTACCAGTTCCACCGAAGATCGCGACTGCGGGGTCGTACCCGTCCGCACCGTCGGTGTCGCGGATGAGGACTTGCGTCGGGGTCGACAGCGAGAAATGGACGACATGGTCGTTGGCGTTGTCGGGCCCGAAGCACGAGTAGTGGCTGCTTCCGAGGTAGTCGGCGTTGGACCCGGCAGCGGAAGTGTCACCGCTGACTTGTGAGATCGTGTTCTCGATGCCACTGATGTCGTAACCGGTGTTGCTGATTGCGCCGGCACCATCGAACGCAGTGCTGTCGCCAGTTAGGGGATCGAGCGAATACGTGACTGTCTCGATCGGCAGGCCGTAGTGCAGAGAGATCACGGTGTCGATCGCCGAGCCCTCGGTATCGATCGTCACGCGCGTCGGGTTGTCGAGATGGAAGCGGTAGACCGCATCTCGTGTCGTGGCGTCGGCGCCGCAGCCGACAGCACCCGCTGGTACGTTGATCGGCAGCGTTGGCGCGGCCGTGTTGCCGCTGAAGCTCACATAGCCGGGGGTCTCGTTGGGTGCAGCGGTCGCGGTGTTGATCACGTACGCGGTGGCGAAGGTGTCGTTGGTGTCGCCGCTGGCCGTGACCACAGGATTGGCGAGTGGTGGGTCTTGGTAGATGTCGATCACCGCTTGGCTGCCGCTGCCGCCAAGGTCGCCGACTAAGGTCATGTTCGCGGTCGGCGTGAAGGTCAGGCGCGCTTCACCGGTGGATCCGTCGGCGCCGCAGCGACTGACGTTGCCGAGCAGGCCGGTGGGGAAGGTCGCGCTCGCGCCGTTGCCGCTGAAGCGGTTGGAGCTGACGTTGATCGGAGCCACTGCTGTCGTGGGCATCGTCAGCACGACACTGGTCGGATTCAGGATGCCGGTGAACAGACCGATCACCTTCGAAAACGCACCGGGCACCTGACTCGATGTTCCCTGCGAATCGTATGGCGTTGACGTGGTGGTGATCGTCACCGGCGTGCCATTGGCTGCGATGTCGAAGCCGATGAACGCGTCCGGTGCGCTGCCGTTGGCGCCGCAACCCATTTGCACGGAGGTGACGTCCGCGCCCATGCCGATCGTGCTGCCCGTGAATGTGAGACGTTGGTCGTTGATCGTGCCGACTTCTAACGGCGCGTAGACGCTCTCGCCGGTGGGTGCCAAACGAAGCGCGCGTTCTCCACCCGCGTGAGCCGTGCCCCACGTGCCGGCCGGGAACGCCAAGTTGTTCGCGACGTAGGGTGCGCCCGAGCTGTTCGGGCTGCTGTTGACGGTCAGCGGCGGCTTGTAGCCGACTGGGATGTAGTTGGTTGGGCCGTTGTGTTGGCCCGTGTCCGTGAACATGAACGTGATCGGAAGCACGCCGCTACGGAAGCAGCCTGCGCCGTAGGTGCCGGCCGGGCAGTCGCGCCGCGCACCGAACGCCGGGCGATCTGCACCGTAGTAGAGGTCGCCGGTGGAACCGTTGGCCACCGCCCACAACGCCTGCGCGCCCGACTGCGGAATCTCCAAGCGTGTGGCGATCTGAGGCAAGCGATACGCCGCCGCCTTGAAAGCGGTGTCGTCGCCGCTGAGGTCAAACAGGTTGCGGAACGGAACCCGCAGCGTGTCGTCACCGTAGTGACATTCGGTCCATGTCGTCGCCCCGTACGTGGTGCCGAGGATCGTGATGCCGCCGTAGCTGAGCGAGCACGAGTCGCGCACTGGTACTTCGTCCATGAAGCCGAGACCCATGTACGCGTCGCCGACGAAGCAGCGCGCGGCGCCGACCAAGCCTTGTGTCTTGCGGAAGTTGTCCGGCAGCGTGTCGCCGTCTGCGTCGATGCAGTCGTAAATGGTGGAGCCCGTGCGGGCCATCACCACGCGATCGACCAGGTTCGGAGTTGGTGCGCCCAAGACGCCGATGTTGTTCACCGCGTCGATAAACGCTTGGCGCTCGACGTCTTGGTTTCGCGTCACATCGAGCGCGAAGTAGACGTCGGCCTCGGTCAAGCGGAACTCGAAGTCATCGATGTCGACGTTGACCGGAATGTTCGTCGGTGTGGTCGACACGATCGTGTCCGGCGGACCGGCGAAGGGCAGTGTCGGGTTGGTTGGATTCGGGTCGTAGTAGTCCGGGATGTTGTCGCAGTCGTTGTCGACCGGATCGCCGACCATGCACGGACCTGCGTCCGGTACGGGCCATTCCGTCACCGCCCCGTCCGGGTACATGTCGGCCGCAGCGTCGACCATCAGCACGCCAGCGTCGCTCGTGCGCGCGACCGTCAGACCGCCCGCGGGAATCTGCTCGAGTTGGCCCGCCGGCACGCTCTGGTCGTACATGCCGAGGCCGGAGGGGACGTACTCAAGGTAATCCTGCGCGACGAAGCAGTTTTGCTCACAGTCCGAGCACGTCCGGCGCGGGAAGACATCCGGCAAGAGGCGGTTGTCCTGGCGCGGAGCCACGGAGTACGTGTGCACGTCTTCGCATGCACCCCAGGTTCCGTTGCGACAGTAGCGCGTGCCCTCGTGACACATGATGGTGCCGTCGGGGTTCGCGGTCTGATCGAGGAAGCACGGGACGGGTGCGTCGCCGTTGCAGTCACAGCCCTTGGAGGGATCCGAACACGCCGAGAAGCATTGGTCGGTAACGGTGGGGTTGAAGTCGTTACAGTCGCGACCGGCGCTGCAGTTGTCGCCGAATCCGTCGCCGTCCTGGTCTACGCAGCCGCTCGCCGAGGCACCGGCCGAACCGGTGTTGCTCTGCTTGTCTGGCAATTCGGTGCATCCAACCGTGGCCGCGAAGGCCGTCAGTAGGCAAGTTGCCCAGATCCACCTACACTGCATACACACCCCGTCTCGACAGAGTCATTCGAGCCCACCGCATTTTTGCATTTCCGGCAGAAATCAGCAATTCCGGGTTCTTGGGCGGGCCTTCGCGCGCACGAAGGCGGTCCGAGTCCACGGAACAGGGCGCTCGATGCAAGCCATGTACCGGTCGGGCACGATATCAGAAGTGCCGGTAACTCAACGGGAAGTGTCGGCGACCGCCGCGCTGCCACCATGCAGAGGATGCGGCAGTACGAAATCTTTGCAGTCAGCGGGTGGGGCGAACCTGGAATCTTTTCCGGCGTTGGACGCGCTGACCGACGATCGCCGCAAGACCGATCAATGCAAAGAGGCCTTGGGAGCCATCGGGTGAGGCACCGGACGGGCCCACGACGCCGCAATCGCAACCGCCGCCGCGCGGTTCGGGTGTCCCTGCGTCGATGCCGGCGTCGAGGTGGATGAAGCCCGTGCATTCGGCCGGCGGGTTCGGGTCATCGAAGAAGGACTCTCGGCACAGATCGCTCCAGTTGTCGCGACAGGCATTTTCGACACTGATACCGGCGTCGACATCGCTCGGCTCGCACACCGGATTGCCCAAGATCGACTCCGAGCTGACCAGCGGTTGCAACGTCGTGCCGTCGTCCATCGATCGCGCGAGCATGAAGCCGTAGAGGTCCGTGCCGCAGACCAAGAGCTCGTCACCGCGCGCGTGGATGCAACCGGGCTTGAGCAGGCTGTCGAGCTCGACCGGGTTCTGTCCATCGCGATCAAGGCGCCAGAAGCCCTGCCACCAATCGCCGACCCAGATGTAACGGTCGTTGATCTCGAAGGCGGCGACTTCCTCGACTTCGAACAGCAGCGACCAGGTCTCGCCGCGATCTTCGCTGACCAAGATTCGGTCCATCGGTGGGCCGTCGGCCGGGTCGTAGCATCCGTTGTCCTGGCGACATGCATGGGTGGCGATGAAGACGCGATCGTGGTTCTCCGGATCCACATCCAACAGCACCATCTCCATCTCGTTCGGTTCGATCTCGAAGGGGAAGCTGGTCCAGCTCTCGCCGCGGTCGTCGCTGTAGCGGACTGAGTAGTTGACGTGGCCCTCGCTTGTGGCCGTCGGCTCGATGTACTCGGCCATGCCCAGGTACATGCGTTGGCCGTCGGGGGTGATGCGCAGCTGCTTGAAGAACGGTCCGGTTTCGAGATCGCCGACCACGCTCCACGTTTGTCCGTTGTTCGTGGAGCGGAAGACGCCGTTGGGCGCTCCGCCGCGTGCGGTCGTCGCGTACCACGCGTTGCTGTCGGTGGGGTCCAGTTGCAGATCGGCCACCCACAAGCCGGACATGGGTGTGTCGTACGTTTGTTGATTGCAGCCGTCTGTGTCGACGATCTCCATGCCGTTGAACGTGCCGAGCAGCGCCGTGCCTTGGGTCGTGACGCCCGGAGTCAATGTCGTCGGGTTGATCACGACGCGACATACGAAGTGCCACGTCTCGCCGCCGTCGTGCGTGAAGGCGACGCCACGGTTCGTTCGCAACACCATGTCGTTGGGGGCGTTCGGATTGAGCGCCAACGCGTTGGACTCCCACGGGTCGTGGGCATGGGCGTTCGAGGTGACGGTGGCGGCCAAGAGCACGGCGACGACAGCGATCGAGCGAGTCATGGGCGCAGTGTGGCAAATCGACGCGGTGTGACAACTTCGTACAGTGGCCATGGCCCCGAAAAGTCGAGAGCTGGCCGGCATGGGCTTTTGTTATGCTGACCGACCGCACGGGGAGGCCTGTTCTCCGGGCGAAAACTCACATCAGCAGGAGTGTTCTTTCATGGCCGAACCTCAGTTCCCCGCGATCAACGTTGCCGGCAGCGGCCAGCTGTACGCGCGACTCCACACCACGCAGGGCGTGATGGTCGCTTTGCTCGAGGAGCAGCAGACGCCGAAGACCGTCGCCAACTTCGTCGGGCTCGCCACGGGCACGATCACTTGGACCGATCCGAAGACGAACGAAGAGATGAAGAACACGCCGATGTATGACGGCGTTCGCTTTCATCGCGTGATTCCCGGCTTCATGGTGCAGGTCGGCGATCCGCTGAGCCGTCACACCGATGATCGCTCCAAGTCACGCTGGGGTACGGGTGGACCTGGCTACCGCTTCGGCGATGAGTTCGTGCGCGGCCTGCGCCACGACAAGCCCGGCATCCTGTCGATGGCCAATGCGGGCCCCGGCACCAACGGCTCGCAAATCTTCATCACGGAAGTACCGACGCCGCACCTCGACAATCGTCACTCGGTGTTCGGGCACATTGTCGCGGGGCTCGACGTGATCAAGAAGCTCGCGAACGTCTCGCGCGGACCGCAAGACCGACCGAATCAGGATCAGCTGCTGGAGCGCGTCGAAATCTTCCGCAGCGACACCAAGCCCACCGCCTGATCGCGATCCCAGTCTCTGGCATGTCGGTAGGGGCGGGTTTCAAACCCGCCCTTACAGCCGATCGATGATCGCTTGCGTGAACTGGGTGGTGCCAAGCTCGCCGCCCAGATCCCGCGTCTTCTGTCCGTCGCGCAGCGCGGTGTCATACGCGTGCTTGATCTTATCAGCGACGGCCTGACAGTTGCGGTCGCCGCGATGTTCCGCGATGTGGTTGAGCATCATCGTTGCGCTCATCAACAGCGCGAGCGGGTTTGCCAAGTTCTTGCCGGCGATGTCGGGCGCTGAGCCGTGGACGGCCTCGAACACCGCGTTGTCATCGCCGATGTTTGCGCCTGGCGTCACCCCGAGGCCGCCGACCATGCCCGCGAACAGATCGGAGATCAGGTCGCCGTACAGGTTCTCGCACAACAGCACGTCGAACTGCGTCGGGTCTTGCACCGAGCGCATCAGCGCGGCGTCGATGATCATCTCGCCGTAACCGACGTTGGCGAACTCCTTGTCGTGAATCTGTCGCGCAGCGTTGAGGAACATGCCGTCGGTCAGCTTCATGATGTTGGCCTTGTGAAACACCGTGACCTTCTTGCGTCCACGGCGCTCCGCGTACTGGTACGCCCAACGCGCGATGCGATCACAGGCAGGTCGCGTGGCCACCTTCATCGAGACCACCACGTCGTCGGTGATCTGGTTCTCGATGCCGCTATAGAGGCCTTCGGTGTTCTCGCGGACGATCACCAAGTCCACGTCTTTGTAGCGCGTCTCCACGCCAGGCATGTTGCGCACTGGACGCACCGCCGCGTAGAGCTTGAGCGTCTGTCGTAGCGCCACGTTGATCGAGCGAAAACCCTTGCCGATCGGCGTCGTGCACGGACCCTTGAGCGCGATGCCATGCTCGCGGATCGCGTCCAGCGTCGACTCCGGAAGGAGGTCGGCGTGACCGTTGGCCAGCGCGGCTTCACCCGCGTGGTGCTCGACGACCTGGACCGGAGCGCGCGCTGCTTCGAGGATGCGCGTCACAGCGGCGCTGACTTCGGGGCCAATCCCGTCACCTGGAATGAGAACCACTGTATGAGTCACGTCGGTCTCCTTGTTCCCGCGTCGAACGCGTCGATGATCGCATGGAGGTCTTCGAGTCGTTCGATCACATCGGCGCCAGCGGCGGAGAGGCGTTCAGCAGTCTGATGACCACCTGCAAACAGCACGCAGTGCGCGCCCATCGCCGTCGCTGTTTCGTGATCATGCAATGTGTCGCCGACGAGCAAGATCTCTTCAGGCGCACACGCCAGGTCGCGCACCAGGGCCACGCCCAGATCCACCTTGGACGTCGCGTTCAAGTGATCGAGGCCGCGCACGTGTCCGAGGTGGGTTGCAATCGCGTGATCGATCAGCATGTCGTGCAACATACGCGCTTCCATCGCGGAGACCACGTGTTGGCTCAGCCCACGGCGCGAAATTTGCTGGAGCGTGTCGTGTACGCCGTTGTGTAGGCCGAGCTCATGTTGGCGCGATCGGTAGCGCGCGATGAACGTGGAAGAAACCCGATCGAAATCCTCTCGCTCGATGTCGAAGCCGATCTCGACGTAGAAGTTACGTACCGGGAAGCCGAAGCATTGTCGGTATCGGTCGCGCTCAAGCGCCGGCATGGCGCGGTCGACCAGCAGCGTGTTGATCGTGTCGACGCATACGTCGACATCGTTGAGCAACGTACCGTTCCAGTCCCACACGACATGCTTGATCATGGTGCGCGTCCGTCGGTATCAGCTGGCGACCGGTGCGTCGAGCGAGCGGCGCAGGAACGTTGCGATTCGCGCTTCCACGATGCGAGCACCGCCTGCCGCGATCAGGCTCGGCGCAAGCTCGTAGCGGTCTTCGTCATCGAGCAGATGCCCGTCCGCGACGAACACCTTGAAGGCGTTCTGCAGCATCGGCTGCGCTATCGCCTCGCAGCGATCGATCTCGGCAGCGTGATACATCTTCGTGCCGGTTGCGATCGCTCGCCGCAAGAGCTCCTTCTGCGGCAGTGGGCCTGCTTCCAAGAGCCCCAGCGCGCGCGCGGCGATTCGATAGCTCTCCAAGAAGTTCTGCATGATCGACGCGTACGTCAAAAGCCAATGACGTCCGCTCCAGCCGTCGGCGCCAGATCCAGCGATCAGCATCTCGCCATCGCGCGCAAGCTCGCCAGCGTCGATCATCGTGTGCACGGTTTCGTCGAAGATCTCGTCGAAGCTCGCGTCGGCGCGGAATCGGAACTCGTGCTTGAACAGGCGCGAAAGGTCACGCACGCGCTCACGCACCACTTGCGCTGACGTCGGCGGCCCGGGTCGAACCAGCATCGCGGTCGCAACAAGGCCACGTTCGACGAAGAAGTGGATCAGGGCGTTCTTGGTGTTGTCGAGCTCAAGCCGCTTGCGCTCAGGCACGCGATAGATCAACCCGTGGCCGGCACGTTCGCGCCGCTTGTCGCCCTTGTCCTGCTTGCCCGCCTCCACCGGCATGTGCGAATCGACTGCGCCGGCTTCGACGAACATGTCGACCGAATCGGTGATCGTCTCCTCGCGCAACTGGCCTTGCGCATCGACCAGCGTGGGTGCGAGTCGCGCCTTGGCGGCGATCGGCACGCGCAACAGCTTGCGACAGCGTTCGATCAGATCGTCGTGATCGATGCCGCGTCGGTGGTCACTCAGCAATGCGATCGCCGCGAGCGCACCGGGCGCGACCGCGGTGACGCGGTTGATCTCGTCCATCACGCGGTTGGCCAGGCGCGTGATCACCTGGCGCTGTTGCTCCGCATCAAGGTTCTCGGCTTCGACGATGTGAAGGTCGTCGCGGATCTCGTCGAGCGTCAGAAAGTTGCCGAACTGCAGATTGATTTCGCCGTAGCGATGACGCAGCACGTCGGTGGTCTTGAGCAGGCCACTGGCATCCTCTTTGTTCTTCTCGCCGCCTGAGAGCTCGCGGCCGTAAGAATCTGTTTCGACGATGCGTTCGTAGCCAATGCTGATCGGCACGAACGTGACGCGCTGTCCTGGCAGCGACAGGGCGGCGCGCACCACCATGCCGAGGATGCCGAACTTCGGGGACAACAACTTGCCGGTGCGGCTACGGCCGCCTTCGAGGAAGATCTCGACCGCGTGGCCATCGCGCATCAGGCGTCGCACGTAGGACTCAACCACCGGCGGATACAGGTCGTCGCCGCGGAAGCTGCGTCGGATGAAGAACGCGCCCGCGCGTCGCAGGATCGGCCCCAGCGGCAAGAACGAGAGGTTGTCGCCGGCTGCGATCATCGGCAGCGGCAAGTTCTCGTCGTTGAACACATACGAAAGCACCAAGTAGTCGACGTGACTCTTGTGGCTCGGCAGCAGCACGAGCGTGCCTTCTTTGCTGGCTTCGCGGATGCGCTGCAGGCCGTCCTGATCGACGTTGATGCCGGCGTAGAT
>JACZCZ010113772.1_pt1 | contig 17260 bp, 13 predicted proteins | sample 8641811 | NCBI WGS metagenome assembly JACZCZ01 (sample SAMN15324610, study PRJNA640507) | soil metagenome | isolation source: intercropping peanut in the first line | place: China: Luxin town, Laibin City, Guangxi Province | collected 2019-07-25 | depth 10cm m | reverse complement strand
GCGATGCCGCCGTGGTTGAGCTGCACCGACAGCCGCGCCTCGTCGAGGAACATGGAGATGAACTCCTTGTTGCGCGCGACGTTGGGCAACACCCGCTTGAGCGCCACGGGGTTCGCCTGGTCTTCGACGTCTGCCAGGAACACCTCGGCCATGCCGCCCACGTTGATGCGTTCCCTCAGCTGATACTTCCCGAAGGTCGTCTGCTCTTGCATCGCTAACCTCGTTGCTCGTTGCGAACCCGCACGCACTGAGAGCTGTCACGGCTCCGCCGCCAAGCGGAAACCCAGTCCTGAAAGCACCGAAAACCACTGCTCAGGACAGGGAGCCAGGCTGTACCGAATCTGCGCACACGTCAACCGAGCCCCGGCATGACGAATTGCCGCAAAAACGCGTGGGCGCGATCGCCAAAACGAGCCACGGCTCCCCAAGAAAATCGGCGCCAATGTCCCCAGGTTCGGCTAGGTTCCGCGGACCGTGACCGCTGCCCGTTTCCTGTTCCTTCTTCTATTGCTTTCCATGACTTCCAGCCCTCGGGCATTGGCCCAGGCGAGTGATGGGTTCGGCCTCGACCGGTTCGCTCCGGCGCCGACCACCGAGGATGGCTTCGCGCTGCAGTGGCCGCGCAGCCTGGGTCACCTCCGACTCGGGGCGATGCTCACGTTCGATTACGCCCACTCGCCTTTGGTGTTGTCGGCGCCCGACGGCGGCGAGTCCGCCGGATCGATCATTGCGCACCGCCTGGTTGCCCACGGCAACGTGGCGCTCGGTCTCAGCGATCGGTTCGAGGTGCACCTGCGCGCGCCGATCACGCTCGCGCAAGGCGGCGACGATCCCGCGATCAGCGCGATCCGTTTCAGCGAACCGGACTCCACATCGCTTGGTGACGTGGTGCTTGGAGGCTCGGCGCGGATCATCGGCGAAGACGAGAGCGCGTTTCAGCTCGGGGCTTCGATCAACCTGGCCTTGCCCACCGGCAGTCGTGAGACGCTTTCCGGCAACGGCGCGGTCACACCCAGCCTCGGTGTGAACACTACCTATCACCTCGACAAGACCACGCTCGCCGCCAACCTCGGCTTCACGTTCCGACCGGCGCGCGACTACGGCACCTCCAAGCTCGGCACGGAGATGACGTTCGGCGTCGGCGGCTATCAACGCCTGAGCGAGCGCTTGATGCTCGGCGCAGAGCTGTTCGGCAGCACCACGCCGCGCGACGGACAAACCTTCACCCGCACCGGGACGGCGATGGAGCTGCTCTTGGGCGCGCGGTACGCGTTGCCGCTTGGCTTCACGATCTCGGGTGGTCCTACGCTTGGTCTCACGCAAGCGGTCGGTGTGCCCGATGTTCGTTTGTTCGCGTCGATCGGCTATCCAGAGCCGCGCCCGCCGCAGACGCCGCCCGACACCGATCACGATGGCATCCCCGATGCGCACGATCGTTGTCCCGAGCAAGCCGAAGACTTCGACGGCTTCGAAGACGCAGACGGCTGTCCGGAAGACGACAACGACAACGATGGCATCTTGGACGCAAGCGATCGCTGTCCAATGGATCCGGAAGATGTGGACGGCTTCGAGGACGAAGACGGCTGTCCCGATGGCGACAATGATCGCGATGGCATTCCGGATGTCCGCGACCGCTGCCCGACCGAGCCCGAAGACAAGGATGGCTTCGAGGACGACGACGGTTGTCCGGAGGACGACAACGATCGCGACGGTCTGTTGGACCCGAACGATCGCTGCCCGAACGAAGCCGAAGACTTCGACGAGTGGCACGACGATGACGGTTGCCCCGATCCCGACAACGACAACGACACGGTGCTCGACGTGGACGACGAGTGTCCGACTGCACCGGGTCGCCCGGAGAACCGCGGCTGTCCGCGCGCGGTGCGCATCGAAGCCGGCATGATCAAGATCCTGCAGCGCATCGAGTTCGACACCAACCGGGCAACGTTGCGTCCGACCGCGGAGCCGATCCTGGAAGAGGTGTGGCAGGTGCTCGGCGTGAACCCGCAGATCACCAAGGTGCAGATCGGCGGTCATACCGATTCGCGCGGACCCGATCAGAAGAACATGACGCTGAGCCAGCAGCGCGCGGAGACCGTGATGCGCTGGCTGACCGATCACGGCATCGAGCCGGAACGTCTGGAAGCCAGGGGCTTTGGCGAGAGCGTGCCGCTGGTCGAAGGCAATGACGAGACCGCGTGGCAGACCAATCGCCGCGTGGAGTTCAAGATCGTGACCACGACCCAGACGACGACGGCTCCGATGACGCCGAGCGCGACCGGTGCGGGTAGCGCGTCGAGCCGACGTGAAGCGCCCGAGCTGACCGACGAAGGCGAAGCCATGCCGACGCGTTCGACGACACCCGCCCGCACGCCGGCCACAGCGCCTGCGACGGCACCACGCAGCACACCCGCACCTTCGTCTGCCAGCGACGATGAAATGCTCGATCTCGACTTCTGATGGAGAACGCAATCATGCAGGCCACACGCATCACCCACGCCCTCATGCTCGCGCTGCTGCTCTCCCTCGGGAGCAGGGCCAGCGCGCAGAATTTCTCCATCGACTTCGAGACGTTTCCTGGCGGCGCGCAGACCAGCCCGGGGCTGATCCCCGCCGACTCGTACATCTCGATGGGCGTGACCAGCATCACGGTCAACAGCGCTTTCCAGTGCTTTCTGCTCGCCGCACCCGCCTTCAGTCAGAACAACGCGGTCGGGCAAGCTTCGTTTCAACCGGTGATCGACATCGCGTTCTCACCCGCGGTGGTGTCAGTCACGGTGGATGCGCTCGACGTCGGCAGCGGCGACGTGATCATGGAAGCGTTCAACAGCAGCAACGTGGTGATCGCTTCGCAAACAGTGAACGGCACCGACCCACCCTTCCTTGGCATCGGCAACGTTCACACCGTGACCGTGGCGGCTGCGGGCATCGTGCGCGTACGCGTCCGGCAGCCCAACGGTGACGACGGCTTCCTCGTGGACAACCTGCGCTACACGCGCGCTGTGTGTGGCGATGGCACCGTGGCGCCGAACGAGACCTGCGACGACGGCAACACCAACCCGTGTGACGGGTGCAATGCCACCTGCAGCGCGGTCGACGTGGTCGGCTGCTTCATCGGTGGCGTGTGCGTCGCCGACGGCGCGCTCAATCCGAGCAACGGGTGTCAGGTCTGTGATCGGGCAACGGACAACGACGCCTATGTCTCCACCGACCAGGGCACCACGTGCGACGACGGTCAGTTCTGCACCGTGAACGAAGCTTGTGATGGCAATGGCGCGTGCGTGGTCGGTGGAAACCGAAGCTGCAACGACAGCCTGAGCTGCACCAACGACTCCTGCGACGAAGTGAACAACGAGTGCGATCACGATCTCACCAGCGGCTGCATCATTGGCGGCGCGTGCGTTGCCACCGGTGCCCGCGACGTCAGCGACTGCCGCGCCTGCGTTCCCGGCACATCGACCACCGCGTACACAGCGCTTGCGAACGCAACGAGCTGTGACGACGGCCAGTTCTGCAGCATCGGCGATGCCTGCAACGGCAGTGGTCAATGTTTGAGCAGCGGTGCGCGTGACTGTGCCGACACGCTGGCGTGCACCCAAGACGGCTGCAACGAGATGACCAACGCCTGCGAGCATCCGGTGGTCGATGGCTGTCTCATCGCAGGGCAATGCGTCGCCGACAGCACCAACAACCCGACCAACAATTGCCAGGCCTGTTTGCCGACCACGTCGCGCACGACCTACTCACCGAAGCCCGCGATGAGCGCATGCGACGACGGTCAGTTCTGCACCGTCAACGATCAATGCAACGGGCAAAGCGCGTGTCTCGGCAGCGCGCGCAACTGCAGCGACTCCGCAACCTGCACCGACGACAGCTGCGACGAAACCAACGACGAGTGCGATCACGCGTTGACCACCGGCTGCCTGATCAACGGTGTGTGCGTGACGGACGGTGCCGAGAACCCGAGCAACCAATGCCAGGCGTGCATTCCAACGACGGCGACCGGCGCTTACTCGAACAAGGGCGCTGCGACCGCGTGCAGCGACGGTCAGTTCTGCACTACCGCGGATGCGTGTAACGGCAGCGGTGCCTGCGTCGGCGGCCCGGCGCGCAGCTGTGACGATGGGCTGTCGTGCACCAGCGACAGCTGCGACGAGGACGACGATCGGTGCGAAGTGGTGATCAGCGCCGGCTGTCGTATCGGTAACGCGTGCGTCCCGGACGGCAGCGTGAACCCGAGCAATCCGTGTCAGGTGTGCAACGCGACGCTGTCGCAAACCGAGTGGAGCCCGACCGCGCTCGGAACCGCCTGCGACGACGGCTTGTTCTGCACGACCACCGATGGTTGCAACGGCGCCGGCAGCTGCGTCGGCTTGCAGCGCGATTGTTCAGACGCGTTCTCGTGCACGCAGGACATCTGCAACGACACCACGGACGCGTGTGAGAACCCGCTGGTCGCCGGTTGCATCATCGATGGCGCGTGCGTGCCTGAAGGCCAGGACGACCCGACGAGCCCGTGTCGTGAATGCGTGCCGAGCGCGAGCGTGAGCGACTACAGCAATCGAATGCAGGGCGATCGTTGCGGCGATCCGTCATGCACGATGGGCACGCTGACGCCCGCGGCGACCTGCGATGCCAATGGCGAGTGTATCGAGCAAGCCCCGATGACCTGCAACGGCGCAGTGTGTGCCGACGCGGTCTCCTGCACCGGTAACTGCACCGGCGACATGGATTGCTTGGAGACTCACTACTGCGCGCCGAGCGGCATGTGCGTGCCTGACGGCGACGACGGCGATCCATGTGCGCGCGGCGACATGTGCCAGAGCGGCTTCTGTGCCGACGGTGTCTGCTGCAACACCGCGTGCAACGGCGTGTGTGTGTCCTGCAATCAACCCACGAGCGTCGGCATGTGCACGCCGTACATGGCGGGCACCGATCCACAGATGGAATGTGGTGTCGGCATGGTGTGCAACGGCGCGTCGAACCCGATGTGCATCGACGAGGACCGTCCCAACGGCGAGATGTGCAACGACAACCTGCAGTGCGAGAGCGGCTACTGTGTCGACGGAGTGTGCTGCAACGCGCCCTGCAGCGGCACCTGCGAGTCGTGCGCGCTGGACAACACCGTCGGTCAGTGCACGCCGTACCCGATCGGCACCGATCCCGTGATGGAGTGCGGTGACAACGGCTTCTGCAACGGCGCAAGCGCCTGCGCCAACTACGAAACCCGCGGCGGCGGCGTGCTCTGCAGCGTCAGCGACATGACCCAAGACACCTTGCAGACACTGCTCTTGATGCTGCTCACGGTCAGCGCCCTGTTTGTGACGCGGCGCCGATCGCTGCGGTGATCTACAGGCTCACTGGACGATCGCCCGCTGAGAGGCCAGCCTAGTCTTGTCGGAAAGAGGCAGGCCATGACCCACGACGAGCTGCTACAGCGAATCTCGATCGACCCGAACATCTGCTTCGGCAAGCCGTGCATCCGCGGTCACCGCATCTGGGTGTCGCTTATCCTCGACTTCCTCGCCGGCGGTATGACCACCGCGGAGATCCTCAAGGACTACCCCCAGCTCACCGAAGACGACATCCGTGCCTGCCTTGCGTACGCGTCGGAGATGACCCGCGAGCGCACCGTTCAAGTTGGGTGAAGCGTGATCAAGGCCAAGCTCGACGAAAATCTCGGTGAACGAGGCGCACAAGCGCTGCGAGACGCTGGCTGGGACATTGCGACCGTCTGGTCCCAACGCTTGACCTCGGCATCCGACGCGACGTTGATCGAGGTTTGTCGCGCGGAAGACCGCGTCCTGGTTTCACTTGATCGCGACTTCACCAACACGTTGCACTTCCCGCCTGCGCGCTACGCGGGAATCGTCGTCCTTCGTGTGCCCGAGCCCGTTCGTCGCGAAGACATCGATCACGTTCTTCGCCGTGTCGCGCTGTTGGCATCGACCCGCGATCCGCGAGGGCGCTTGTGGATCGCAACCACGGACCGCATCCGCGAGTTCGCAGCCTCCGACCCACCATGACGCCGGCACCGAATCCAACGTTGCGTCGTTGGATAGACATCATCGCGTACGCAGCTCTTGCCTCCGCGATCGTGCTGCTCGTAGCACGCCGGATCGCCAGGTTTGTTGGTGAGCAGGGCGCGGTGTGGGGCGTTTCGGTCGCCACGAACTACTGCTGGGCAGTCATCGGGGGCGCGGCGATCGCGGCGCTTTCATGGAGGAGCCGGGCCGGTTTCCTTGGATTGCGTCACTTGTATCGATACCCGCCGATCTGGCTCTCAAGCGTCCTCGGGTTCCTCGTTGTGGCGGCCACGGCGACAAGCGATCCGGCACTCGCTCCCTTTGACGGAGATGGCACTCGCGCGAACGACTTGTGGTGGCCCTTGGCGATACTCGCTGCGGGTCTTGTAGGTCCCTGGCTGCATCACGTGTCGTGGCCTAAGGGCGCGCGAAAGTCGGAATCACGCGACACGCCGTACGATCTCCTCGACGCGATTCGATCTGATCGGCCAATAAACTGGCCCACGCAGGACTGGTTCAACGCGCAAGACATGGCAGCACGGATCGCCGAGCGCCTGCGGAAGCCATGGCAAAACGACGCTGCGAGTATCGCGGTCAACGGAGAACTGGGCAGTGGCAAGACGTCCGTTCGCAAGCTTGTCGAACAACGACTGGGCGAGGCAGCGAGGGGGGAATCTCCGATCATTGTCAGCATTAGCCTCTGGCCGTACGAGAACGCCGCTGCCGCAGTTGAAGCGATTCTTTCGAGGTTGATCGAAGCAATCGGGGAACACGTAAACACCATTGCCCTGAGGAGCGTTCCGCAGGCGTACGTCAGTGCTGCCGAAGGCTTGGGCGATTGGTTGAAACCGATCGCCGGCCTTCTGGGATCACGCCGTGCTCCAGGCGAACTTGTCCGCGAGATCGACGCGATAGCGTGCGCGATCGACCGCCGCTTCGTGCTCTGGATCGAGGATCTAGAGCGATTCGCTGGAGGTGTGGGTGACGCGCTGTCTCACGATTTCAACGAGGCCGTGGCACCGATTCGCGCACTGCTGCACGAGATCGGTTCGGGCTCGGATGACCAGTCGCGTTGCCGAAACATCGCGGTCGTTCTCGCTTCGAAGAAGCTGGACTTCGATATCGACAAAGTCGCGCGCTACGTCGAGCACATTCCACGCCTCGCTCCACGCCAGATAGCTCCGCTGCTGCAGGAGTTTCGTGAACGGTGCCACGCCGAGGCATCGGGTCTCGTTGTCGAGCGCGCGACCCGCCAGGATGACATCGACTTCAGCTCAACCGAGCTGCCCTTCTCCTCCGCAGACAAGAATCAACCGACGTGGACCGCGGCCGCGGCAAATCTGTTGCGCACTCCACGCGCCCTCAAGAATGCCCTTCGTCACTGTCTTGACGTCTGGGACGTCCTCAAGGGTGAGATCGACTTTGACGATCTCATGGCGATCTCAATCCTTCGATACGGTGAGCCAGAAGTGTTTGAGATGGTCGTAGAGCACATCGCTGAACTTCGAGGTGATGAAGGCCTGCTGGACAACTTGCCCTCGTCGAACGGGAAGGCGAAGGCAACCTCGTTCTTCGAGATCGCGCTCAATTCGTGGACTGCCCACACCCAAGGAGAAGCGCTCGCGATCGAACGGCGAGCTGCCGTGGTCAAGTTCACCGACTACCTGTTCCCGCGCAAACGCGGCGCCCATGGCCGCCTGGACCCTCAACGCCTCGCGTCGGACCACGTCTATTGGGATCGCTACATGCGAGGCATGCGTGTCGATGCACGCTCTTCGGACCAGCGACTATTGAAACTGCTGAAACGAGCCGAAGACGACGGAAGCGCTCTTGCGGACATCGGGGAGTACTTCGAGGATGCTGAAGCACTTCCGACGCTGGCGCGCTTTGGGGCTCGGTTGACTGATTCGCAGGCAACAGGGTTGTTCGCGTCCCTTATCGAGAAGCGAGCTAAGCAGGATCCGAGCAACTGGCCGAACGGAACCGCCCCGGGCCTGAACGCCGCCGCCGGCATCCTGTACCCGCGGGGGCGGACCGAGTTTCTCAAGGGCTTCTGGAACACGTTCCTTCCCGGCAAGATGATTCACGTCGTTGCCGATAATCTCGTGTTGCTCAAACACCTTGAGCATGTTCACGCGGGTGGAGTTGCTGACACGGCCACACAAGCAAGCGTTCACAGCGACAACCTGAAGGCCATCTTCGGCCACTACGCAGGAAAGCCAGAGTCATTGGCGATGCAGCTTTCCAAGATGTCGCATCTGCTGTCGCTCTTGCTTCGCAACATCGAGCACCAGACGGTGCAGCCGTACGAGTTGCCAGGGTGGGTCCAGTTCGCTGACACCGTTCTCGACATGTGTCGCACGCACCCTGAACTGCTTATCCAGGTGGCGCCCCTTCTGACCGAAGGGAAGGCGGTGAGCGGCCCCATCGCGTTCTTCCACGAGTACAGCCCGACGAAGGACGACAACTGGTTCGGCGGTCGCGCGCTGACGCTGTTCGAGTCGCAACCGCCTCGCTTGGAGGAAAGGGAGTACATGGCCCTGTACAACGCTGCCAATCGGCTCGCAGCAGCGGACCCCGAAGGTTAGCGGCGCCAGGCACGAGGATGAGGGTGATGATCATGGGGACGACGCGTAAGAAGACTGCTGCGAAGAAAATCGCGCTTGCGGCACATGCTTGTCCGGTGTGTGGGACCGGGATGGTGCAGAAGCGTGGGACCCTGCGCGTGCCGGTGAATGGTGAGGACATTGCGGTGCCGTCGGCGGTCCACTTGAGCTGCCCGAAGTGTGGAGAGGTGCTCCTCGGTTTTACCGAGTCAAAGCGACTCGGCGAGGACGCGATCGCGATCTATCGGAGGAAGCATGGGCTGCTGTCAGCCGATGAGATCCGAGCGATTCGAGAATGCTTCAGCCTCAACCAGGCGGACTTGGCGCGTCTGCTTCGTCTTGGCGCAAACACGGTCTCGCGCTGGGAGTCGGGACGTAATGTGCAGACAGCCGCGATGGACATCTTGCTGCGTTTGATTCGGGACATCCCAGGGAGCCTCGATTACCTACGCAAGCACGCGGCCTGACCCGCAGAGCAGCAACCAGCATGGGCTACTACATTCGGTTCGTGTTCGATTCTGACGAGCGGCCGTCGCTGAAGGCGATTGGTGCGTTGCTCTCGGAGGCCGACGCTAGCTACGCCGTGACTGCGGTCGAAGCGTTGCCGGATGATCCACCGGGCAGCGTGTACGCCAACATCACGCTGGCTGATGACTTGATCGGCGCGCTCGAGCTGCGCGACGTGCTCGACCCTGGCGACGACGACGACATCCAAGGCCTGATCGAAGAGATCGAAGAGATCGATGAAGACGACGCGGTGACATCGACGCTCTGGAACGCCACCGGGCTCTTGTCGGTGCAAGTGCTCTGGGAGGGCGATGACCACAGCGAGAGCTTGCGCAAGCTCAACCCGCTATGGTCCGCGCTGCTCGCCAAGTACAGCGGCGTGGTTCAGGCCGACGAGGAGGGCTACTACGGGGTCGACGGTGAGATCCTGGCGCTCTGAGGTTGATGGCCTGGAAAACCTGGCGATCCGGGCCCGTGAAGGGCACCAACCTTCAGCGGCGACAAAGTCGCCCGTTGTATCCGTCCGGACGCGGGTTTGTGCTAGGTTGCGCGACCTCTCGCCGCCCGTCGTTTGGCGGCTGCACGTAGGACGTCGTGTTTAGGCATTCGAAGGACAGACTTCCGGTGGCGATCGTTGTGGCTCTCACGTGCCTTGATTTCGCCATGTACTTCACGGTCGACAGCGTTGCGGTGCTGGTCGCGTACTGGCTGTTCATGATCATCCCCAAGGGCATGATCTCGGCCTGGAACCACCACCATCAGCATTCGTTCACGTTCCGCTGGACCCCGCTGAACCGCGCCCTTGAGCTCTGCTACGCGCTGCACTCCGGCGTGACGACGCACGTGTGGGTGCTGCACCACGTGTTCGGTCATCACCTAAATTACCTCGACCAAACCAAAGACGAGAGTGGCTGGGTGCGCGCCGACGGCAAGCAAATGGGCATGCTCGAGTACGTGCTTCGCGTCAGCGGGACCGCGTACTACCGCGCGTACAAGGTCGGTCGGCGCTTCCCCAAACACCAACGCACGTTCCTCACCTTCACGTCACTGACGTTCGCGTTCGTCGCGCTGCTCGTTTGGCATCGCCCATTGCCGGCGCTCTTCCTATTCGTGCTGCCGATGATCTGCAGCCTCATGTACACGGTGTGGGTGACCTACGACCATCACGCCGGCCTGCACACGGACAACCCGTTCGAGGGCTCGTACAACATCACGAATCGCTGGTTCAACTTGCTCACCGGCAACCTCGGCTATCACACCGCGCACCATTACAAGCAGGGCCTGCACTGGTCCGAGCTACCGGCGCTGCACGAGACGATCAAGCACCGCATTCCGCCGGAGTTGTTCCGCAAGTCGACGTTCGATTCGTTCCTGCCGCAATAGCGCCTGGTGGCAGCGCGGCCTCCTTGTGTCGAGTCGCCCTTGTGCACGCTGGTGAGCTGACCCCATGAGCCAAGAAGAACAACGCAAGGTGGTGAAGCTCATGGCACGCACAAGCGCCGAACGCGCGTCTCAACCTGCCGGCCTGCCGCGCAAGCTGATCACCGGCCTGATGGCGCTCGGCTTTGGCGCAGTGTTCGGCGTGCTCGGGATGTTCTTCATGCCCTACAGCACGATCGCTGGCATCACATTGCTCGTGTTGGCAGCGGGCGCCGCGATCACCGGCGTCATCTTGGTGATGAAGTACGGCGGCGACGCGCGCTTCGATCCAAAACCGGTCGTGATCACTCACGCGCACGACAGCACGCCTCCCCCCCACGACCGCGCCAGCTAAGGCGCGCTTTCTCTGTCGTTGTGGCGACGTCAGAGCTGAGGATCGGTGCTCAGATGCAGGGGCCGACCTGGCAGACGCCTTCGACGCAGCTGATCGGTCCGGCCGCATCGCTCGCGCATTCGTCGCTGCCACCGCAGATCAATGCGCATGCGAAGCCATGCTCGACGCAGCCTCCGCCGGGCCCGCATTGAAGACAGATCTCGGTGCCGATCCGATTGGGTGGACAGCTGCCGCTGATGGGACACGCGGCTTCGCAGTCCGCTCGGGTGGGGAAGTTGTTGGCGTTGCCGCCACAGCCTCCATAGATGTGGATGAAGCATCCGCCGAGCTCCGGTGAAAACGCCCAGACCGGAATCGCTGCGTCGCATTCGCCGACCTCGAAGGGCAAGCCGCAGACGCTGCCCGCATCCACCGTGATGCCACCGGTTCCGCCAGATCCACCGCTGCCGCTGATCCCGCTCGTACCACCGCTGCCCGCGTTGCCATTGCCTGAATCGAGAGCACAGCCGACGAGCACCAAGCCTAAGGTCCACGCGCAACGCACGTTCATCGTCCACCTCCAAAGCAACCCGCGCCCCATGTCGCATCTTGGCCTGGCTCCCATTTTCGCGGAAGCGCGCCATCATGTCCGCCATGCGCAGCAAGAACATATGGGTCGGACTGATCTGGATCGGTGTCGTCGCGTGCAGCGCGGACGACACGGGACCATCGATGGAAGCGCCATGTGGCGGTACGCAAGATGTGGCCGCACGTCGGATCGTCACGGAGTCTGGCGTGGTGGTCGGGGTACAAGCCGATGCCACCGATGCGTTCCTCGGAATTCCCTACGTTGCGCCCCCGATAGGTGCGCGGCGTTGGGCGATGCCGGAACCCTTCGGTTGCTTTGGCGATGACTTCGCCGCGAGCTCGTTCGGTCCGCGTTGCCCGCAGCTCGATGCGGACGAGACCACCGTGATCGGCGAAGAGGATTGTCTGCAGCTCAACGTGTGGACGCCCACCGCGCGCGCGGACAACGCGAGCATGCCGGTCCTGTTCTTCATTCATGGCGGAGGCAACGCGGTCGGCGGTGCGGTGGATCCGATCTACGACGGTCATGACCTGGCAGCCCACGATGCCGTCGTCGTCACGATCAACTACCGTCTCGGCGCGCTCGGTTTCCTGCTGCAAGACGGCGTGCCCACAAACCTGGCAGTGCGCGATCAACTGGCCGCGCTCTCCTGGGTGCAGCGCAACATCGCGGCCTTCGGTGGCGATCCGGACAACGTCATGGTGTTTGGTGAGTCGGCCGGCGCGGTGAACACCTGCACCTTGCTGGGCGTACCGAGCGCTGCCGGCTTGCTTCATCGCGCGATTGTGCAGAGCGGCGCGTGCAGTCACCGCAGTGAGAGCGCGTATCGCGATCAGATGGGCGCGTTCGTCAACAACACGGGCTGTGCCGCGGAGAGCGACGTGCTCACGTGTCTGCGCGCGCTCGACCCGGCGACCATCGTCACGACCGAGCCCACCGGCTTTCCCAACGTCGCGGGCTTATCGCAATCCTGGGGTCCGTTCGTCGATGGCACGCTGATTCCAGCCAGCACGATCGATCAAATGGCGTCCGGAACCAGCCTGCGTGTGCCGTGGATCATCGGCAGCAACCTGGACGAGACCTCCAACAGCGTGATGCCGGGCATGACGCGGATGCAGTTCGAAGCTTTGGTGCGCCTGAGCTTCGTCGGCCTCGGGATGCAGGTGATCGCGCAGTATCCGGAGAGCGAGTTTCCCGATGGCAGCGAAGCCTGGCTGCGCCTCACCACCGAAGCCAAGTTCCAATGTGGTGCGCGTCGTGCAGCACGCATCGGCGCCGAGGGTGGCCTCGATACGCGTTTGTACATGTACGCCTACGATGGCTTCACCTCGCGGGTGCGCACGCCACGCGCGTTCCATGGCAGCGAGCTGCCGTTTGTCTTCGGCACGATCGCTTCGCTGTCACTCGGCGTAGGCAACCTCATGTACACGCCGAACGCCGATGACCTCGTGATGCGCGACGAGATCCAGGCGCGCTGGTTGAGCTTCGCGCGCGGTGAGATGCCGAGCTCGGCGAGTGGTCCAGCGTGGAACGCGTACCCGGGCATGTACTTGGTGTTGGATGCGCCGAGCGTTATGGGCAGCAATCAGTATCCGGATGCGCGGTGTGATTTCTGGGATGGCTTGGCCGACGTCGCTTCGACGCTGTGAGGTCTCCAGAAAAAGAAGCGCCGCCGTCGTGCGTGCGACAGCGGCGTGATGCCCCCAGGCTTGTGATGTGTGGTCGGCGTCTACTGACAACCGGCGACTAGCGTTGGGCCGCGGCTTCCGCGCGACGTTGAATCTCGAGCGCCGCGCTGCGCGTGTCCGCGGTGAGGCGAAGGACGTAGCTGCTGCCTTCGCGCGTCACGTGGACTTTCACGCCTTCCACCGCGAGCGGGGACTGCGCATCCTGCTTGCCTGCGTGACAGGCGGCCGCGCGCTGCAAGTCCGCCATCGTCATTCCGGGCGTGGGGAGCACCTTGATTGCCGCACCGGTGGGCACGCCATGCTGCCAACGCTCGCCGCGGGAGAAGAGCTTCTGCACACCGAGCACTTGCAGGTGACCACTGGTGACCGGATCTTGGTTAAGGCCGGCGCCCAAGGTCAGGCACATGGTGCCGTGGTTCGCGTGCACGGCGGCCGGAGCCACCACGCCAGCACACGCCATCAGTAGGCCAACGAACAACGCGATCGAGGTCTTGGTCTTCATTGCGACATCCTTGTGTGAGGTCTTCATGTCCCTCACTGTGCGGTCGCGCCGGTGCCCCTGACATAGGTATAAGTACCCAAGGTCCCATGAGTACCGATTCCCACTGGGGGCCCGGCCCCAAGCAGGTGTTCGCGAACGGTCCGTCCAAGGCGGCGCCGCGGAACGCGCTCGTGGTGGAAGATCAAACGACGTTTCGCGAGCTGCTGGTGGAGGTCTTGAGCGCCGACGGCCAGTTCAAGGTGACGGCCTGCGCATCTGGGACCGAGGCCCGCGCCGAGCTGCAATGGACGCGCTTCGACCTGGTCTTGCTCGACCTCGTGCTGCCGGACGTGCACGGCCTGGAGCTCCTGGAAGAGCTGCGGCATAGCCGAAAGCTGCGGATCGTCGTGCTGACCGCGCACTCGCGGCCGGCGGTCGTGAAGTCGGTGGTCGAAGCGGGTGCCCACGGCGTGGTGACCAAAGGTGCCCCCTTGAGTGAGCTACGACAGGCCATCGAGCGCGTCGTCGCCGGCGGCGCGTACTACTGCACCGAGACCAGCCGCCTGCTGCACCAGAGCACCAAGGCGCCCGAGGTGACCGAGAAGCTCACCGCCCGCCAGCTGCAGATTCTTCGAGGCGTCGCGCAGGGCAAGACCACACGCGAAATCGCCGACGAGCTCCGGCTCGCCGAAAAGACAGTGTCGAACCATCGGGCGCGGATCATGGAGCGCTTGGGCGCGCGCGACGTGGCGAGCTTGACGCGTTACGCGGTGGCGCACGGTCTGGTCGATCCGGTGTCATGATCGCGGGCGATGGCAAGCCGTAAGCCCGCCCGCAAGTTGCGTCGCAGATCCGATCGCGTGTTGCCCGACGCCTTTCGCGTGATCGCCGAGTACACGTACGACTGGGAAACCTGGGTCGACGCGCGCGGCCGCACACGCTGGATCAACCCCGCGGTCGAACGCATCACCGGCTACACCGTCGCCCAGTGCTTGGCGCGCAGGGACTACCCGCTGTGCTTGGCGCACCCGGCCGATCGTCCCCGTGTGCGCAAGGTGCTGCAGAGTGCCGCCGCTGGTGAGGCTGGCAACGACGTGGAGTTTCGCGTGCGCCGCAAGGATGGACGCGTGCGCTGGGTCGCCGTGTCCTGGCAAGCGATGCGCGATGCGTCCGGCATCTCGCTCGGCTACCGCACCAGCATCCGCGACATCGACGATCGCAAACGGATGGAACGGCAGCTCGATCGCCTGCGTCGCAAGGCCGAGCGTGCGGCGGTGGCGCGCTCCGAGCTCTTGGCCAACGTCAGTCACGAGCTGCGATCACCGGCCCACTGCATCGCCGGCTTTTCACAGCTGCTGTTGGCGTCGGATCTCGCGCCGCGTGAGCGTCGTCACGTCCACGTGATCGCAGACCAGGCGACGATGATGCAGCGTCAGGTCGAGGACTTGCTGCAGGTGGCCGCGCTCGATGTGGCGACCGTGCGGATCGACGCGCAAGCGTTCGATCTGCGTGCGCTGCTCGACGGGCTGGTGGATGCGATCGACCTGGAAGCGTTGCAGACGGGACAGGTCCGTGTGGAGCGTGCGATCGCTCTCGACGGTGCGTGGGTGATCGGTGATCGGGTGCGTGTCGCTCAAGTCGTGCGGAACCTGCTCGACAACGCGCTGAAGTTCACGGCGAACGGCACGATCCGTCTGAGCGCTGTGCGCGACGCCGTGGGCCTGTTGCAGATCGAGGTGCGCGACACCGGCGTGGGCATGACCGCAGCCCAGCTCAAACAGGTGACGCAACCGTTCTTTCAGGCTGACAGTCGCAGTGTGCGTCGTCACGGCGGCGTTGGTTTGGGCCTGTCGATCGTGGAGCGGCTGGTGCAAGCGATGGGCGGGCGTCTGGAGATGAGCAGCGAACGTCACCGCGGAACGCGCGCACGGATCACGTTGCCGCTACCCGCGACGAGCGCGCCTGAGGTCGAACGTAGGGCTGCGCCTGCGCCGCGTTCATCGGGTGTGGCGCTGGTGGTCGACGACAGCGCGGTCGCGCGCGAGCTGATGGTGGAATGGTTGCGCACGCTCGGATGGCAGGCGGTGACCGCGGCCAGTGGCGCCGAGGCGATCGCATTGGCAAAACGCCGAACGTTCGACGCGGTGTTGCTCGACTACCAGATGCCAGAGCTCGACGGTGCCCAGAGCGCAATCAAGCTCCGACGAGTGATGCCCCCAGGTGCGCGCCATGTGCCCGTGCTGTTGATCACGGCCAACGTCTTCGCTCGTGAGCAGCTCGGAGCGGCAAGGCACGCCATCGACCAGATCCTGGTCAAGCCGATCACGCGCGAAGACATCGAGCGTGCGTTGGAGATCGAACACGCAACGTCAGCGTCACCGATGGAGCCGGCGACGGATCACGCGCTGCTCGACATGAAGACGGTCGAGGAGCTACGCGCCACGTCCTCGCGCAAGGCGCCCAACCTGCTTGCGCATTTGTTGCCCCAGACGATCAGCGAACAAGCCGATGCGCTCTCGGCATTGCAGCAGGCGCTCGATGCGCGCGATCGCGATCAGATCGAGCGCGCCGCACATCGGGTCGCGGGCATTGCGGCGGCCGTGGGTGTCAGAGGCGTGGTGCAACCGGCGCGCGCGCTGATGGAGGGCGTGCACAAACGTGCGTTCCGCTTCGCGCATGGGGCCGCGGTCATGGGCCAATTGCGCACGGGTTGGGCCCAGGCGCTGGCCGAGCTGGAGTTACTCGCCGTCAACGCGTGAGCTTTTCTCCCGTCACGACGCTGAAACACTTTTGCAATCAGATCGTCCGCGCGCAGCCATCGGTTGGGTCGTTCGAGGTCGAACATTTCGCGTCTGTTTCATCGGAATAACGCGACGGCGACATCCGCGTTCATTCTTGCGCACAGGCCATTTCCTTTCTTGATGGTGCGGTGCTGTCGGGCATCTTGACTCAAGCGCGACATCCAACACGCGTCAACCGCACGACGATGCCAGACAAGACGGTCCACTCCATGAACCTCGAGACGCGCCCACGCCTGCTGGTGGTGGGCAACGGAATGGTCAGTTGGAAGCTGTGTGAACGCTTGGCCGAGCTCGGTCTCACCGACTCGCATCGCGTCACAGTGTTCGGCGACGAGCCCCGTCCCGCCTATGACCGCGTTCAGCTCACCAAGTACTTCACGCTCGACTCTGCCGACGATCTGCTAATGGGCGGCACCGATTGGTACGCACAACGCGGCGTCGACCTGCGGATCAAGACCTTGGTCACGGCGATCGATCGCGGTGCGAAGACCATCACCACCGACGCGGGAGAAGTTTTTGGCTACGACGTGCTCGTGCTTGCCACCGGTTCAGGTGCGTTCGTCCCGCCGGTGCCGGGTGTCGACAAAGAGGGCGTGTACGTCTACCGCACGATCGAAGATCTCGACGCGATCATGGCACGCGCAAAAATGTCGAAGCGGGCGGCGGTGATCGGCGGCGGCTTGCTTGGCTTGGAAGCAGCGCGGGCGGTTCAGCTCAAATCGCTCGATGCGCACGTGGTGGAGATGGCGCCGCGCCTGATGCCACGTCAGCTCGACGCGGCCGGCTCGAAGCTGCTGGAGCGCGCGATC
>JACZCZ010233938.1_pt1 | contig 17267 bp, 11 predicted proteins | sample 8641811 | NCBI WGS metagenome assembly JACZCZ01 (sample SAMN15324610, study PRJNA640507) | soil metagenome | isolation source: intercropping peanut in the first line | place: China: Luxin town, Laibin City, Guangxi Province | collected 2019-07-25 | depth 10cm m | reverse complement strand
TCCACGCAAGCGAGCGTGCGGTTTCGGCAGCAGCCAACGCCGTGAACTTCCCGTGACCGAACAACACCACCACGCTGGGGTGGGCGAGCACGACCAGCGCGATCGACGACGGCAACGCCACCAACAAAGACAAGCGCATGCCGTAGCGGAAGGTCTCGTGCACCTGCGCGTCATCACCGCGCGCGCGCAGCTCGGACAAGGAGGGCAACGTCGCCGATGCGATTGCCAGCGCAAACATGCCTTGCGGGATGTCGACCAGACGCCAGCCGTAATACAGGTAGCTCTGCGCGCCCTCCGGCAAGTACGAGGCGAACAGCCGCGAGAAGATCAAGTTGAGCTGGTACACGCCGACGCCGAACATCAACGGCACGAGCTTCTGCAGCGCTTTCTTCACCGCGGGATCTTGGAAATCGATGCGCGGCCACTGCGCCATCTCGATCGCGCGCAACGAAGGCAGCTGTGCCACCACATGCATCACACCGCCGACCAACACTGCCAGCGACAGCCCCACGATCGGATCGAAACCCCAACGCACGGCCAACGGCGTGAACAGAAACGGCGCCGCGATCAGACTGACGTTCAGAAGCGCGGGAGCCACGGCCGGCGCGAAGAAGCGCTTGAAGGTGTGCAGCGCGCCCATGCCGAGGGCCGCCACCCCCATCAGGAAGATGTACGGGAACACCTGGCGCGTGAGCTGCGTGGTCAGCTCCAGCTTGCCGGGCTCCTGCGCGTAGCCCGCGGCGTACAAGCGTGTGATCGGTCCGGCCAACAGGACGCCACCAATGCTGACCAGCGTGAGCACGATCAACATGGCACCGCTCAAGGCAGCATAGAAACGCTGGGCGCGCGCCAGGCCTTCCTTCTCTTTGATCTCGGTCAACGTCGGCACGAACGCCGCACTCACCGCGCCTTCACCCAAGATCACGCGCAGCGCATTGGGGATGGTGAACGCCACGAAGAACGCGTCAGTGGCGCTGATCGAATAGAACGCCGCGAACACAGCGTCACGCGCGGCACCGAGCAGACGCGAGACCAACGTCCCGACCGCGGTCAGTGTCGCTCGCCTGGCAATCGCTCCCTGCTCAGTCACGTCGGATCGGTCTCGCGGGAACGCCCACCACGGTGACGCCGGCGGGCACATCTCGGGTGACGCAAGCGCCGGCACCGATCACCGCGTCGTCGCCGATCCGCAGCGGTCGATCCGGCGTGCCGTTGACGAAGCTCGCACCGGTACCGACCTGAACGCGGTCGCCGAAGTGAACGCAGCCGGAGACGTGCACGCCTGGGGCGAGCGTAAGGAAGTCACCGGCAATCACATCGTGGCTCAGCGTGCAGGCGATATTGATCTGCGCGTGCCGTCCGAGGGTGATGTTGGTGGTGAGGATACTGCCGGCGCAGACTGCGAGCCCGTCTCCAAAGCGGTTGTGCGACGAAGTGCGGGTGCTGGGGTGCACCAGCGAGACGAATGCGAAACCCGCGTGCGTCGCAGCGTCTGCCAACGTCGCGCGCACCTGACTGTTGCCGATCGCGATCGTGATCGGTGCGTGGGGAAAGCGAGCGCGTGCCTCCGCCAAACCCATGATCGGAATCTCGATCAGCGAAGTGCCGTGCCGCGCTGGCGCGTCCTCGACAAAGCAGGCTGCGTAGAGCGGGCGCTCGGCTGTGCTGATGTCGTCGATCAGCCATGCGGTCTCGCGCGCATGTCCTCCAGCGCCGTAGATCACGATCGGTTGCCGGGCTGCGCTCATGAATGCGCACCATAAACTGGGACTGGGCCCGCCAGCCAGGCCACCAACAGTGCTAGAAGCTCGACATGCTGAAGCTCTACACGTTCAACATCTCGCACTTTTCCGAGAAGGCGCGCTGGGCGCTCGACTACGAGGGCATCGCCTACGAGGAAAAGGTGCTCTTGCCCGGGCCGCACCAATTGGTGACCCGGCGCATCGCCCGGCGCACGCACGTGCCAGTGCTCGATCATGACGGCCGCTATATCCAGGGCTCCAGCGCGATCCTCGACTACATCGCCGAGACCTTGGGCGGGCAGAAGCTTTTGCCGCGCGACGCGGCCGCGCTGACAGAAGCGCAGGCGCTGGAGAAGACGGTGGATCACGCGTTCGGTCTCGGTGTGCAACGGGTGCTCTACTCGGAGATGTTGAAGTATCGCGACGTGGTGACCGACCTGTGGGCGCACGGCGGGCCGTTCTGGGCGCGCGGCTTCTATGCCGTGTCGTATCCGTTGGTCGCGCGCGTCGTGCAGCGCATGTACAAGACCACCGACGCCGACGCCGTCGCGAAGGCCAAGGCGCGTTTCGTGTCCACGTTCGACGAGCTCGATGCCGTGTTGGCAAAGCAGCCGTACTTCGGCGGCAGTCAGCCGTCGCGCTCGGACATCACGGTGGCGGCGTTGCTTGCCCCGGTGTGCCGCCCGCGCGAGCACCGCATGCCGTGGCCCGACATCCCCGCCGAGCTTCGGGAGTTCGAGGCGAGCCTGAAGGACCGGCCGACCTGGAACCACGTGATGAAGATGTACCGGCAACACCGCGCGCCGGTGCGTACGTAGGCATTGTTCAACGCACAAGGAGACCGTCATGCGCCCCGTCACTGTCAGCACTCTGCCTCCGCACAAGCACACCCAGACCGTCCGTGTCGCCGCACACTCGCTTGTGGCCGACGAGCCCACGGACATGGGCGGCGACGATCTCGGCCCCGCGCCGCACGAGTGGCTCTTTGCCGCGCTGGGTGCGTGCACGTCGATGACGATGAAGATGTACGCCGACCGCAAGGGCTGGCCGCTCCAGTCGTGCGACGTGAAGGTGAGCGGGGAGAAGGTCGCGGGCGAGAAGGGCCAAGAGATGTTGATCAAGCGCGAGATCACCTTGGTTGGCGATCTCACGCCGGAACAACGCGAAGGTCTGCTCGTGATCGCGAACAAGTGCCCCGTGCACAAGACGCTCAGCAATCCGATCAGGATCGAGTCGGCGCTGGTGTAGACCCGGCCAGAAATCCCGCCGATCGGGCCGAGCGATGTCTGCTTCGGGTGCTCAATTGCGCACATCGACCGCGAACGGTGGCCCCGGCATAGTTGCCGGCCGGTGCTCGGCGCGCCGAAGTGTCGTGCGCGGACCCATGGATGGCCTGGAGGGCTTTTGATGCGTGCTCGGTTCGCTGGCTTGGTTGCTGTTGTTGCCGTTCTCGGTTCGCATTCGATCGCGCTGGCCGAAGGGTCGGCTGAGTTTGACATCGGTGATGTGTCTGGCACCCACGACGCGCACGATCAGGCGGTCTCGACCCCGACCGTGATGTACGTCGACATCCTCGACGGCACGAACGAGAAGATCTGCTGGCGCGGCAACGGCTCGATCGCGGTGTTCCGGCCTGCACCCAACGGCACCACGCAGGTCGGCGGCAACGTCGGCAACAACAACTGCGTCGATGCCGTCAACGGCGTCAACGGCGCCTATCGGATCGCGCTCAACAGCGACCAAGACGTGGGCAGCGAGTGGGACCTGCGCGTGTGCGGCAAGTCGGTCACCAACGGCAACTGCTTCGGCGCGGGCAATGTCAACGAGCGCTTGGGCCGGCTCTGGTCATACCGGTGGGACTTCCAGGAGAACGGCGGAAACTACGACGAGGACACCAGCAACAACGGCAGCGTCTACGCGATCGTGCCGGGCGGCGAGGCCGGCCATGACGCGGTGATCGAGATGCAGATGCGCGGCGTCTCGGGCGCTTGGTACTCGCTGTTCGCCAACAGCATCGGTCCGGAGACGACGGGCGGCGTACGCGTGGGCCGATCCGTGGCCACCACCGGTCACCAGGTCACGCCGGAGTTCCCGCTCTATCTCAATCCGCCGGCGGTCGCCCTCTACAACTGGGTGACGCCGACGGTGAGCAACACGCGCCTGTCGCCATCGTGCGGCAGCGGCATCGTGCTCGGTTCTTCGCCCGGGACGATCTCTTTCCGCACCAACGTCACTGCGCAGTACGTGGTCGTGTGCGATGTGGATGGGGACGGCGCGTACAACTTCGGCGGCACCACCGACTTCTCATCCTTCGGCGACACGGTCGTCGGCGCCAACACGGTGAGCTGGAACGGCACGACCAACGCCGGGACGCCCGCGGCAGCTGGCACGTACAACTGCATCGTCCGCGTCAACGTTGGCGAGTTCCATTACGTCGCGCAGGACATCGAGTCCGCGTTCCCCGGCATCCGCCTCTATCGCCTCGGCACCGATCGCACGACGCGCACGGCGATCAACATGTACTGGGACGATGCTGACATCGCGGTCGATGCCGAGAACATGCCGGCGCCCGTCAGCGCGCTGTCACCCAACACGTCGCCAGCCAACGGCCTGAACCCCGGCATGTACGGCACGGCTGCGACCGCGTTCCACTACGCCGGCAACGTGGCCACCGGCAACGCGCGCGGCTGGGGCAACTTCGACGGTGACGGCAAGGGCGACGACAATTTCCTCGATCAATTCTCGGCCGCCGCGACCGCCCAGAGTAATCCGCTGCGCGTCAGTGTCTTCACGAACGCAGGCGACCAAGACGGCGATGGCCTGACCAACGCGCGCGAATGCGCGATCAACACCGATCCCGGTGACGCAGACACTGACAACGACGGCGTCAGCGACGGCTACGAAGCAACACCCAGCGCGGCACCCGATCGCGATGGTGACGGCACCATCGACGCGCTCGATCCCGATGACGACGGCGACGGCATCCCGACCGCCGACGAGCTCGGTCCGAATGAGAACGGCGATGGCAATCCGTCCGACGCTGCCAACAGCGACAACACGATCCCCGCCGACTACCTCGACACCGACAGCGACAACGACGGCGTGTGCGACGGTTCGCTGCCCGTGATGGGCAGCTGCGTGGCGGGTCCGGACACCGATCCGACCGACCCCAACACCTGCCGCGACACCGACAACGACAACTGCGACGACTGCGCGGTCACCGGTGGCAATGGAAGCGCGGGCAACCCGAACAACGATGGCACCGACAGCGACAGCGACGGCACCTGCAACCTGACCGATCCAGACGACGACGATGATGGCGTCTGCGACAGCGGCAGCGCGGTGCCGAATGTCTGCACGGCGGGCCCGGACACCAACCCGACCAACCCGAACGTGTGCATCGATCGCGACGGCGACCCCTGTGACGACTGCGTACGCGGCAACGGCGCAACGCCGATGAACGACGGCCCGGACACCGACAACGACGGCGCGTGCAATGCGGGCGATCCTGACGACGACAACGACGGCGTGCCGGATGGACAAGACAGCAACCCGGGCAATCCCGTGCTGTGCCGCGACGTCGACAGCGACACCTGCAACGACTGCGCGCTCAGCGGTGCCAACAACAGCGGCGGCGCGCCGGGCAACGACGGGCCCGATCGCGACAGCGACGGTGCGTGCGACGCGGGCGACGCCGACAACGACAACGACGGCGTCTGCGACGGCAGCAACCCGGTCAGCGGTATGTGCGTGGCGGGGCCGGACAGCGATCCAAACAACCCGAACGTCTGCGTCGACGGCGACAATGACACCTGCGACGACTGCGCGAACGGCACCTACGCACCCGGCAACGACGGCACCGACACCGACGGCGATGGCGCTTGCGACGCAGGCGATCCGGACGACGACAACGACGACGTCGATGACGGCGACGACAGCGATCCGACCGACGACAACCAGTGCAGCGACAGCGACAACGACGGCTGCGACGACTGCCAGAGCGGCATGTTCGATCCGAACAACGACGGCGTCGACGAGGACGCCAACGGGCTGTGTGACGAGCACGAGCCCACCGATCCGGCAGACACCGACGGCGATGGCGTCGACGACTCCGTGGACCTGGACGACGACAACGACGGCATCCTCGACACCGCCGAAGACACCGATGGTGCCGACACAGATACTGACAACGACGGCGTGCCGAATCGTCTCGATGCGGACTCCGACAACGACTTCATCGACGACATCTTCGAAGCCGGGCTGATCGACTTCGACACCGATGGCGACGGCGCGGTCGACGGACCTTTCGGTGCCAATGGCGTTGCGGACGCGATCGAGACGACAGCGGATTCGGGCGTGTCCACGCGTGGCGAGATCGACACCGACGGTGACGGCGACGCGGATTTCGTCGACACCGACAGCGACGACGACGGCGCGAGCGATGACGACGAGGCGACGACCGACGACCCGCGCGACGACGATGCCGATGGCGACGGTATTCCTGCCGCCTATGACGCTGCGGATGCGGGTCCGGGCAGTGGTGACAGCGACGATGATGGCCTGAGCGACGCGGACGAGTGCCCGAGTGCTTGGCCGTGCATCGACAGCGACGGTGATGGTCAGCCCGACTACGCGCAACCCGCCGACGTGGTGGCGCCGCCGGGAGACACGGATGGCGACGGTGTTCCAGATGACGTGGAGTGCATGAGCGAGCCGTGTCCCGACACCGACGGTGACGGCATGCCTGACGTCAATGATCCAGACGACGACAACGACGGCATTCCGACAGACGACGAGCGTCCCGAAGACATGGATCAGGACACTGACGACGACGGCACGCCGGATCACCTCGACCCGGACGATGACGGTGACGGCATCCCCACTCACGACGAAGACGGCGACGGTGATGGCAACGGCGTGCCCGATTACTTAGAGCCGCCGCGTGACGGCACGTTGGCGGGCGGTGCGTTGTGTGCGGTCGCGACGCCCGGTTCCGGTGGCAGTGGGGTGGCTTGGTGGTTTGTCCTTGGAGCGGTTGGCCTTGGCCTGCTGCGCCGAGGGCGGGCAGGGCACCCAAAAAAAGTCGGCAGCGCCGCAGTCGTCGCGGCGCTGTTGTTGACGGCGGCACCTGAGGCCCGCGCGCAAGTTGCGCTCGACCAGCTCAAGCCTGCACCGTTGCCGAGCGATGGTTTCGCGCTGAGCCGACCCGACACGCTTTCGCAGATGCAGTGGGCGGTGTCGTTTCTGATCGACTACGCCAACGACCCGCTGGTCTATGAGCTGCGTGATCCCGAAGAGGAGCGCGAGGTGGTGAACGATCACCTGGTGCTTCACCTTGCCGGCGCGATCGGTGTGACCGATCGAATCACATTGTTTGCCACGGTGCCGACGCACCTGGTGATGCGCGGCCATGATCCGGGTGCGCTCGCCCCCGAAGCCGACGGTGCAGGCCTCGGCGACTTCGCGTTGGGTGGGCGGTTCTGGTTGTTGGGCGAAGTCGGCAGCACGTTGGCGTTGAGCGGCGAGCTGATCGCGCGCTTGCCGACCGCGAGCTTGGTCAACAGCGAGCAGGCGTACTCCGGTGATCGCGTTGGCAGCTACGAGCCGGCGTTGGTGTTGGAGCTGCGCTCCGGCGCGTTCGACATTCGCGTGCGTCCAGGCGTGCGGCTGCGTCAGCAGCGCACCGTGAGTAACCTCAAGCTCGGCTCCGAGCTCGTCTACGGCATCGGCATGCGTGCGAATGTGGCCGAGGGTCTGTATGCGCACGCCGAGTTGTTCGGCAGCGCGATGTTCGCGGACTTCGGCAAGCGCGAGACCGTGCCGCTCGAGCTCCTCTTTGGCGCCAAATACAACGTCTCCGGTTGGATGGTCGGAAGTGCCATCGGTCCCGGCCTGACCAAAGGCTATGGCTCACCCGACGTGCGCTGGGTGTTCACGGTTGCGTACGCGCCGGAACAGGAAGGTCAACCGCGCCGGCCGGCAATGCGCGAGCCATCGGACTACCAACCGGAGGACAGCGACAGCGACGGCATCATGGATCCGTACGACAGCTGTCCACGTCAGCCCGAGGACAAGGACGAGTACGAGGACATCGATGGTTGCCCCGACCTCGACAACGATCGCGACACCGTGCTCGACGTCAGCGATCACTGCACGATGGAGCCCGAGGACGACGACAACTTCGAGGACCAAAACGGCTGCCCCGATCCCGACAACGATCAAGACAGCGTGCTCGACGTCAGCGATCAATGTCCGCTCGATGCCGAAGACCGCGACAACTTCCAAGACGAAGACGGCTGCCCTGATCCCGACAACGATCAGGACAGTGTGCTCGACAGCGACGATGAGTGTCCGTTGGCGCCTGGCGCGCCCGATGCGCGCGGTTGTCCCAAGTCAGTGCGCGTCGACATCGAATCGGGACAGATCATCATCCTCGACCGGGTGGAGTTCGCGACCAATCGCGACGTGATCATCAACCGCAGCGTGCCGATCGTGCTCGAAGTGCAGAGCACCCTCAGCGCCAACCAACAGCTGACGAAGATCCGCGTGGAAGGTCACACCGACGACGTGGGTCGTGACAACAAGAACATGGAGCTTTCGCGTCGTCGTGCGCGCAGCGTGGCGCGTTGGTTGATCGAGCACGGCGTCGAAGCACGCCGCCTCGAAGCTTACGGTTGCGGAGAGAACCGCCCGATCGCTGAGGGCAGGAGCAAGGACGCACGCCAACAGAACCGCCGCGTCGAGTTCCACATCGTGGAGCCGTCCACCGGTGAAGCCCGCGACACCGAGGGCTGCGAGCCGATCGACGTGGAGTGAGTCAGGGAGGCACGGAGCTGCGCCGACGATCTCCTCAATCGTTTGCGCGCTCCGGGTCGTTGCGATACACAGGCCACAGTTTTTGGGCGGTTAGCTCAGCTGGATAGAGCGTTGGCCTCCGGAGCCAAAGGTCATGCGTTCGAATCGCATACCGCCTGCCACTCGGTGCATGTGTCCCGCTTTCCTGATTTTCAGGTCGGGTAGCCCACCTCACCGAGCATCCTCGCGAGGGCGCTTGACCGCGGTTGAGGCGATGCCTTAGGCATGCCGTCCATGAACGAGGGGGGACGCGCGCCGGACGCGCTCGACGAGTGGTTGAGTGGTGAGGGGCTCGCTGCGCTCGATGGCATCACGGGACATTCCCAAGATGTGATCGGCGTGGTCGATCGCGACCTTCTCACGCGGTACGTCAGCTGGACGGTGCCGGGCCTGACGCGCCAAGGCGTGATCGGCAAGAGCGTGCTCGATCTGGTCGCGCCCGGGCACCGCGATCAAGCGCGCGACGCGTTCCTGCGCGTGTTGCGCACGGGCGCGAGCGAGCAGTTCGAGATGTTGTACAGCGACCACAACGGCATGCTGGTCTGGGTGGTGCGGGTCGGTCCGATCCGGCACCAGGGCGAGGTCATCGGTCTGATCACGATCTCGACCGACGTGACCGAGCAACGCCGCGCGGACGTGGATCGCGATCGCTTCTTTTCGCTCTCGCTCGACATGTTGATCGTTGCTGCCCCCGACGGTCAGCTCAAGCGCATCAATCCTGCGCTCGGCGAGGTGCTCGGGTACTCGGTCGAAGAGTTGCTGGCGATGCGCATCACCGATCTGATTCATCCGGACGATCGTGAGAGCACGCGCGATGTGCCGGCCCACGTGCGGGCAGGCACGTCTTTGTTCGACTTCGAGAACCGTTCCCGCCGTCGGGATGCCACGTACCGCATGTTCTCGTGGCGCGCGACGGTCGATCCGATCACCGGAGACATCTATGCCGTCGCGCGTGACATCACGGAAGAGCGCGCCACCGAGGTGCAGCTGCGCCACGCGCAGAAAATGGAAGCGCTGGGGTTGCTTGCGGGCGGTGTCGCGCACGACTTCAACAACCTGATGCAAGCGATTCTGGCCAACGCCCATCTGGCCTTGCCGGGCGCATCGCCCGCGGTTGCAGACCACCTGCATGAGATCGAAAGCGCCGGTCGCCGTGCTGCGGAGCTGACGCGACAATTGTTGCTGTTCAGTCGTCGCCAGGCACTGCACCGCGCATTCATCGACATCAACGTCCTGCTCCGTGACGTGATGAAGCTGCTGCGCCGTCTGATTCCCGAGAACATCGCGATCGACCTTCGTGACAGCCAGCGTCTTGCGCCGGTCAACGCCGATCGCACACAGATCGAGCAAGTGATCATCAACCTGTGTGTGAACGCGCGCGACGCGATGCTGGGCGGCGGTACGCTGACCATCGAGACCGGAAACTCCACGCTCGACGCGCACGATTGCGATCTGCACCCGTGGGTGAAGCCGGGGCCGTTCGTGCGACTCAGTGTCACGGACACGGGCGAAGGCATCAGCCCTGAGCTGCGTGAACGGGTGTTCGATCCGTTCTTCACCACCAAGGACAACCATCGTGGCACAGGCCTAGGCCTCGCCACCGTCTACGGCATCGTGCAGCAACACGGTGGTCTCGTGCAGCTCGACACCGAGGTTGGGCGCGGCGCAACGTTCAAGGTGTATCTGCCGGCGGAAGAAGATCGGACGCCGATCAACTCCACCACGCCACCGCCGATGGACATCGCGGAGCGCACTGGCGAGACGATCCTGGTGGCTGAAGACGAGCAGATGGTGTCGCGTCCAGTGATCCTGATCCTCGAGCGCGCGGGCTACAAAGTGATCGCTGTCGACAACGGCGCCGAAGCCGTGCGCGTCGTTCGCGAGCAGGGTGATGCGCTCGATCTCGCGTTGCTCGACATCGTGATGCCCACGCTCGGCGGTCCGCAGGCTTGGGAGCAAATGCAGCCGTTGTGCCCGAAGCTGCGCGTGCTCTTCATGAGTGGCTACGCCGACGAACACTATCGTCGACATCTGCCACCGGGCGCCCAGGTGCTCGACAAGCCGTTCGGTCCAGACGAGCTGCTTGCCGCCGTCCGACGTACGCTCGCGACAAGCAGTCCGAGCTGAGTCGCGTTAGGTGTGGAGCAACGTCGGGCCGCGACCAATGCCCTCGTGTGCGCGGTTGCCCGTGAGCATGCCGTTGGGGTGCGCGTCGCGTGGGAGGGACACGCCGAGCAACGTGCGGGCGTCGTCGATCGGCAAAGGCAACAGCTCCTCCATTCGGGTCGCGACCAGGAACTTGGCCTGGCGTCCGCGGCGGTAGGCGTTGCGCATGTAGCGATACCAGCCGCGACGTTTTGGGCCATCGAGCGTGCCCAAGAACGCGATGAACCCCATGCCGAGCTGACCGAACTGCCCGTAGGAGAACCAAAGGTTGGCGAGCTCGCCGGTGTCGTCGCGACCATAGCCGGTGAGCACGTGCCAGAGGTCGTGCATCTCGATCAGACGCAGGCCGAGGTACTCGCGGTCGGCGTCTTCGTTTTCGATCGGTGTGTCGTGAACCGCGGCGGCTTCCTGTGCAGCGAGCAGGCCTTCCGGCGTGATGCCGCCATCGGTCATGAACTGCAGATACAAGCGCGCCAGGCTGCCTTCGGCTTGTGCGGCGAGCCACGGGCCGTTGCAGAGCAATGCATTGAGTGACGGCTTCTCGCGCAGCAACCGCTCGCCATCGGGTGTCTTGCGCACGCGCTTGTACACGCGCTCCATGTTGTTGCCGTCGAGCGCGTGGATGATCTCGAACACCTGTGTGGTGTCTTCCGTGTTGAACGCGAGACGTGCGATCGCCTTCAGCGCGCGCCACCACTGACGCTGCGGCGATGCCACCACGACAGCGCTTCCCACCATCGGCATCGGCCGTTGGCTCGGCCGCTCAGACACGATCTGATCCATCGACAAACGAAGGTATCAGCGTTTCACGAACTATGGCCGATGGCGTGCGCTCCAGGAGCTTGCGTCTCAGCCGCCGGAGGGGTTGAGGCCGGCGATCACGGCTGCGGGGACGCGGCCGAGGCGGCTGCGTTGGGGGAAGTTGCCGACGGGCACCACGCGCACCTGTTGGCCATTGTCGTAGTCGATCACGCCGATGGTGTCGTCTCCGCTCATCGAGACGAAGCAGTAGCGACCATCGGGGCTGGTGGTCGCCCAGTACGGGACCATGCCGACGTCGGTCATGTGCAGCGTCTGCATCGTGGACGTGTCGATGATCGCGACGGTGTTGTCGATCGTTCCGCAATCACACAGGCGCGTGCCCTCGGGATTGATCGCGAGGCCGTGGTGCGCGGAGTCGTGGGGGAACTCGTCATAGGTTGCGTACGTGTCCATCGCGAACTGGCTCATCGGTTGCTCGTTGCGTGAGATTTCTTGGCCTGCTTCGAGGTCGTACTTGATCACGCCGTTCCAGTACGACAGCTGCGTGTAGAGCGTCTTGTCATCCTGCGTGAACACGTTGGGGCGAATGCCGTAGTCGAAGACGTAGGTGCGAACCACCTCCAACGTCGTTGCGTCGACTTTCACCAACCAGCGATCACCTTTCATGGCGTTGTTGGCGTAGGTCACGCTGCCGTAGCTCACGTTGCCGATGCTGCTGTTGTAGATGAAGCGGCCGTCGTGGCTGTAGTCGTTCTGGTGTGGGTAGGCGCCGGTGGCGAACTCGCCGACGATGGCACCGGTGGCGGTGTCGATCACGTTCGCGATGCGTGCCGTGCCGGTCGCGGACACCACGAGCACGCGGCCGTCCGGAGAGAGCGTGGCGTGATCGGCCTTGGGGCTACCGACGAAGGTGCGCCACAACCGCGGGTGATTCGGCTTGGTGAGATCGAACGCGGCCACGTCGCCCAAGTTGGAACGAGACACGTAGAGCGTGCGGCCGTCGGGCGACACGAAGAGGTCGTCGACGAAGCGGTCGCCGTCTTGCGGTTCGAAGTGGTGCAGCAGCTGCGCGCGCTTGACGATCGGATACGCAAAGAAGCGCACGAGATCGAGGCTGATTAGCGTCATGACCTCGTCGAAGTCCGGGATCACGTTCACCGAGCCGAGGTTCTCGTGCGTGTGCGCGTCGATGAACGTGACTGTGCCGGCCACGCTGTTGCCGACCATCAAGACGTCCTGCATGTCGCCGCCGCCGACGCCACCGACACCCGCGATGCCACCGACACCGCCGCTGCCACCGACACCCGCGATTCCGCCGCTGCCACCCACGCCGCTGCTGCCGCCCACACCACCGATGCCGGCGATGCCACCGACACCGGCGATTCCACCGACACCGGCGATTCCGCCGCTGCCACCAATGCCACTGCTGCCGCCCACTCCCCCGACATCGCCTGCGCCGCTGCTACCGCTGATCCCACCGACACCGCCGAGGCCTCCGAATCCGCCGACGCTCCCGGCGCCGGCTTCGGCTGCCCGACCGCCGCGTGTGTCCGTGCAAGCGGTGAGCGTGATCAACAAGAGGGCGCTGAGCGTGAGCTGAATCGAACAATGATGGTGCTGCATGGACGAAACCTACACAGCAACGTCGCTCGACCAATTGACCCGCAGAGGCCCAAACATTGACCGACGCCGGCCACGCGCAAACATGCGATGGACGACTCACAACGCAGCAATGTTACGGACGCCAGACAAACTCAGTGCTCGCCGTCACATCGGCTGTGCTGCAGTTGTCGTTGGTGCTGTCGTCGGCACGGCACCGTGGTGGGTCGTTCCCAAAGCTCACTGCGTGCGTTGATCGAACATGCTGCTCGCAAAGACGCCGACACCGGCGAGCGCGGCTGCGTAGACCCACACGCCAGCGATGATCGCCGCAACGGTGGCAGTGTCCGGAAACCATGACGGCTTGCCATGCGTCGAGAACGCGAGGATCGCGCCAGCCAGAATCGCGAGCAGTCCCGCGACGACTGAGCCCACGGACGCTGCGATGATCGCGGCGCCACGCGCTGCCGGCTTCACCTGTCGTGCGGCGAAGAAGCCGCCGATGCCAGGCCCGAGCGGCCCCGACACGAAGTGGACCAGAGGAGGCAAGAAGCAACCGATCGCGATCACGCCGCCGATCACGCCGAACAGCAATTCGCGCGTCACGGTGGTCGGCGGTGTGGCCTCAGCGTCGCTGCCCTCGGCCGGGACTGGGTCGGTCGGTGCAACCATGGCCGGTAGGTACCTGCGAAGGCGCGACTCGGCAAACGTGGCAACGCCCCCGATCGCCGCGACTCTCAGCGCGTGATGGTACCGGCATGCAGCGTCGGGAAGAGGTAGGAGCCGCACTGTTCACCGCGCTCGATCTCGTCGGTGCAGTCGTTGTCGAAGCGTCCAATCAGCTCGACGCTGCCTGCGAGCTCATTGGCGGCGTTGACCTGAACGTCAACGTGCACTTCCACGTCCAGCAGGCCGGCTTGCGCCACCTGCGGAAACCCTGCTTCTGCTGCGGTCAGCCCGTTCACCAGAAAGCTCAGGCCAACATCGGCCTGCGCGACTCGTTGGCCAGCGATTGACGTCGCGTAGCGGCCGTGCAGTCGACCATCATCGCTGTCGAGCGCGAGCGTGCCTTCAATCGCGAGGGACGTGCCCTGCTCGTATGCGGACAGACACGCCCCCGCGTGCTCGGCCATGAAGTGTGCGTCCAGCGTTGCGTTGCTGCCATCGTTCCATTCGATGTGGAGCGGTTGCGCGAAGGTGAAGCGGCTCAGCAGCTGATCACCGGTAAGGAGGTCGCCGCTGTCGAGCGAGATGGGCGCCCGGCGACGGGTGCATGGTGTCGTTCCGATGTACCCGACGGTCACCGGTGAGTACGGCGTGTGAAAGCCGGCATCGGCAATGGGCATGAACACGTCGATGGTGGCGCCGCCGCCTTCCGCCGCGTACGCAATCTCGAGCGTGAAGCGCAGTGGAGCTTCCGGCAGACGCGCCGTGATCCAGTCGGTGAGACTGCCGTGTACGACGTTCGTCGCGGCGGCGGAGATGTGGACGATTGTGGGATCGATCATCCATGCATACGCTGCGAAGCGTTCCGCGATCGCGCCGTCGTCCGTGCGCAACGTCACGTTCACGTCGGCTTGAAGCCACGATGGACAAGTGGCTCCGTGATAGAGCGGCTCGTCCATTCCATCCATCCAGCGCGGCGCGCTCGCCATCTCGATCTCGATCGTGATCGGTGTCTGCGATGAGCTCGCTTCATCGCCCGGAGGATCGAAGTGAAGCACATGTCGGTGCTTGCCCGCGATCAGCGCGATCATCTGGGCAGCCGTAGCGTTCACCTCGGTGACGTCGTCGGGACCGATCGCGTTGGCCTGCACCAACGTGCAGAGCCTTGTCACCCCGTTGTAGTGCTCGAAGCCTTCGAACGGACTGTCGATCGCTGGTGGGGCGCTTGTGGCTGTGCTGCAGCCCGCCGCGAGGCCTATGGCAACGAGCCACGTCGACACCATCATCCGCCGCGTTCCAGACATCATGTCGTCACTCCGAACGTCGCGCGTCGCTGCCGCGCCGTGTGGCTATCAGACATGCGTTCGTGAGGGTGGTCAAACCGATGTACAGCTCGTCGCTGAGCCCGTTGGCGTGAGCATCGCCTGCGGTCTTACGCTGCTCTTGATCGTGCTTCCGTTTGTGGTCGATCAGCGTCGTGCGGCGCGGATCTCGTGAGCTGTTCCGGATCGAGGAACGTGCCGCCGCCAACGCCAACGAAGTCGAGCGCAGGCTGGCCGTGATCCCAAGCACGGTCTGCCCAACCGCGCAGCTCCGCGTAGCGCTCCGGTGCGTAGCCCAGGCGCATCATCAGGAAGAGCCAGTTGTAGTGCATCAAGCGCAGTGAGGCCCATGCTTCGGACACTGCACCGCTGGTGAAGATCAGCACCAGATGCAGCACCCGCAGACCACGCGCGACAGGGCTCATGCCTGGTGCGCGCGCGTACTCACCCACGGCGACCCAGCGCCATGGATGAGCGACACGTGGCGGCAAGAAGTGTTCGGCACCGTGTGACAGCGCGACCAATGCTGCGCTGATCAGCACCCCCCACGCCGGCGACAGCTGCAGTTGCGCGCGACACACCGCGGCGAGTGGGCCGGACGCGGCGTAGAGCAGCGCGATCATCGGCACCGTCAGCGCGAACCATCCGAGCAAGCGCGCCGTCCGGGCCACTGCGCCATACCAAACCAGCAGGAGCAGCGCGTAGATCTGTGCGCCGTCGATCGCGCCGATCGTGGTGTGTGCGACCGTGGTCTCACGCAGCCATGCCATCAAGAAGAGGTTCTCGGTGGTCATGAAGAGGCCGTGACCGAGCACTGCCAGTGGCCGCCGATGAAAGACGAGAAACAGAAATGCTTGCAGATCGAAGCTGACGAAGGTGAGCTGCGTCATCGGCGCGATCAACATCTGCAGGACGAGTCGCGCAGGCCAACGCGATTGCCCCCCTGCGGGCGACGTGAGCCAGCCAGCACGCCGGAGCAAGCGCCGCGCCTCGGAGGACGGAGGCTGATAGATCTCGGCGGCGATCGGACTCGGCTGAAACATACGGCTGGAGCGGATCGCGAGGCGCGACCGTGCCGCTCGATGCTAAGGCAGCCTCCTGTCTGCCGACAACGGTTGCACCGAAGCTACACCCTCAACGCGTGTTTTCGCGTAGGCTCGCCGCACACACGGGGGCCGGGAGTTGCCAGTGACCAAGCTGCACAAAAGCGAAGATCAACGCAGGTGTCGGATCGTGTGCGCGCTGCTGTTGAGCGCGTCCTGGATCGTCGCGTGTGGCGATGACGACGGAGCCGGCGGCGCAGGTGGCATGTCGGGCGCGATGGACGCGGGGGATCTCGACGGCAGCGCAGGCGATCGCGATGCGGGTCCGCCGTGTGACCTGAGCGGGTCATGGATCACGCAACATCACACGCGTAACACCGCGCTCGGTGCACCGCAGCTCGCAACCAATTGGAACTATCACCGCATCGAGCAGACCGGTGACGGCTTCACCATCGTCGAGAGCTACGACTGCGGCTACGTCGTGCGGGGAACGACCGATGTGTCGCTTGCGGACGCCGCCCTGGAAGCGATGGCCCGCATGTCGAGCGCGGCGGTGGGCACCGAAGGTACGTTTGCGGTGAGCAGCGATGGCTCCGCCTGTGACCTTCGCTTCGATCGAATCTACGCCATTCGCGGCGCGAACAAGGCGACGGTGCTCGATGCGGTGTGGCAAGTGGGTGATCCGCCCGTGGAGCTCGACGCGTTCGATCTGCCGTCCAGTGCCGCCGAAGGCATGGAGGACTGGGACGCCGATGGGCACGAGGGGGTCACGCAGCTGACCGGCATCGGCGACCGCTACACCGCGCAACTCGACTGGCATGCGCTGCACGGGCGCGTACCGCAACACGCCGATCAGATGGGCGGCGAGGACGTGATCATCGCCGACTACGACATGCGCGAGGCGGTGTCCTTGGAGACGTCGCCGTTGTTGCGGACGTCGTCGGTTCCGATGTCGCCGGGCTATGGGTTCATGGTGCGGGTTGATCCGGCCGCGTTCGAAGAGGCCGCACAAGATCCGCTTGCCACCTGTCGTCAGGTGCAGACGATCGCGGTGGAGAAATTCGGCAATCCGCCTTCGCCATGATCCGCGTCGCGCTCGTGCTTGCGTTGTC
>JACZCZ010013981.1_pt1 | contig 17299 bp, 10 predicted proteins | sample 8641811 | NCBI WGS metagenome assembly JACZCZ01 (sample SAMN15324610, study PRJNA640507) | soil metagenome | isolation source: intercropping peanut in the first line | place: China: Luxin town, Laibin City, Guangxi Province | collected 2019-07-25 | depth 10cm m | reverse complement strand
TTCCACAACATGAACAACGCGATGGAGAAGCTGCCCGAGCCGACCGCGGTCGATGACCTGCGCGTGATCGCGGTCAGCCGGCTGATGCTCGACAACATTCCGCACCTCAAGGCGTACTGGGTGTCGATGACGCCGCAGATTGCGCAGGTGGCGTTGCGCTTCGGTGCCGATGATCTGGACGGCACGATCGTGCACGAGACCATCTATCACTCCGCCGGCAGCGATGTGCCGATGGGCATGACGCGCGAAGACCTGGTGCGCTTGATCCGAGAGGCCGGGCGTACGCCGGTGGAGCGCGACACTCACTACGGCATCGTCGAAGTGATCGAGAAGGCGGCCGTGCCGGAAGCCGCCATGAAGGTGCGCGAACGCAACGCCGCGCGCCGCAGCCTCAACGTTCTGGAGAACCGATGAGCACGCCGATGACGACAATCAAGAAGAAGGGCCTGGTTCAGAACCGCCACAAGCCGAAGCTCGATGTCGGCGGGCGCACGCGCTTGGTGGGCGTGTCGTTTCTGAATGCACAACCGATTCTCCACGGCTTGCTCAACGGCCTGGCCGATGACCGCATGCACTTGGAGCTTGCGCCACCGGCGGAGCTCAGTCGTCAGTTGTTCGAGGACGAAGCCGACGCCGCGTTGGCACCGGTCGCTGCGCTGGCGACGCATGGTGGCTTGGAGATCGTTCCCAAGATCGCGATCGGCTGCGACGGCGCGGTGAAGTCGGTGGTGTTGGTCAGCGATGTGCCTCTCGAGGACGTCGAAGAGGTGTTGCTCGACGCCTCCAGCCGTACGTCGGTGGTGTTGGCGAGGTTGATCCTGCAACACATTCGGAAATCCGCGCCCGAACCCAAGTATTGGGCGCGGCCGGCGGAAGAGATCGTGAAACGCGTGGGAGGCAAGGTCGCTGGCTTGCTGATCGGTGACATCGCGCTGGAGCATCGCGGTCGTTTCAAGCACGAGCTCGATCTCGGTCAGGCATGGAAAGAGTGGACCGGTCTGCCGTTCGTGTTCGCGGTGTGGGTGGCGCGGCCGGGTGTGCTCAGCGAGCGCGACGTGTTCGTGCTCGAAGGCTCGCTGCAAGCAGGTCTCGGCGCGCGCAAGCAGATCGCCGAAGCGTGGGCGCGCGGTCACGGTGGAGATGCAGTCGCGTACCAGCAGTACCTCACGGACAACATTGCCTACGACCTGAACGACAACGCGCTGCAGGGCTTGCGTGAGTTCCTCAAGCGCGCCGGAGATGCGGGCTTGTTGCCGCCCACGTCGTTGCGTTTCGTCGGTCAAGCGCAAGAGAGTGCGCTGCCGCACCGCGAGTCGATCGATTCGCTGTTGGAGTTTGCCGCCAAGGGCGGTCGCCTGTCGTTCGAAGATGCGATGCGGCTCGGCGAAGAAGCGCCAACCCACGATCTCGGCGTCGCCGCGGACATGCGACGCAAGGCCCTGCATCCCGAGGGCGTCGTCACGTACATCGTCGATCGCAACATCAACTACACCAACGTGTGCACCACCTCGTGTCGCTTCTGCGCGTTCTATCGCCCGGTGAATCACGACGAAGGCTACGTGCTCACCCGTGAACAGCTCGGCCAAAAGATCCAAGAGACGATCGACGCTGGCGGCATTCAGATCCTGCTGCAGGGCGGTCTCAACCCCGCGTTGCACCTGGAGTGGTACGAGGATCTGTTCCGCTGGATGAAGGCCACCTATCCGAGCATCGCGCTGCATGCGTTGAGCCCGGAAGAGATCTGGCACTTGGTGCGGCTCGAAGACCTCAGCGTCGAAGACGTGCTCAAGCGCTTGAAGGCAGCGGGCATGGATTCGGTTCCCGGTGGCGGCGCCGAAGTGTTGACCGACCGCGTGCGCAGCAAGATCGCCAAGGCCAAGTGCACCAGCAGCGAGTGGATCGAGGTGATGCGCGTGGCCCATCGACTCGGCATGCGCAGCACAGCCACCATGATGTTCGGCACCAGCGACAGCTTGGCCGATCGTGTGGCGCACTTGATCAAGGTGCGCGATCTACAAGACGAGACCGGCGGCTTTACGGCGTTCATCTGCTGGGACTACCAGCACGAGCAGGGCACCAAGCACATCGCGGGCGAGACGGGCACCGTGCTGTACCTGCGCACGCAAGCCTTGAGCCGCTTGGTGCTCGACAACATCGACAACATTCAGTCGTCGTGGGTGACGCAAGGCCCGGGGCTTGGTCAGCTCGCGCTGCGCTTCGGCGCCAACGACATGGGCAGCACCATGTTCGAAGAGAACGTCGTCTCGTCCGCGGGCACCACGTTCGGCATGGACGCCGCCGCCATCGAACGCCACGCGCGCGCCTCCGGCTTCAAAGTCGCGCAACGCAACATGCGCTATCAGCGGCTCACCACTCCGGCGTGATGCGCGGGATCTCCGGCAGCTGGCTGCTCACGGGTGAAGCGGATCGTGCGCCGGTCCGTGAGGGTGCTGTCGTGCTCGACGATCAGCAGCGCGTGGTGGCGGTGGGCGCTGCGAGTGATCTGAAGATGCAGCATGCGGGCGCGCGCTGGGAGCATCACAACGCGATCCTCACCCCAGGCCTGGTCAACGCGCACACCCACTTGGAGCTGAGCGGCCTGCGCGGCGAGGTCGCGGGCGGGCATGGATTCGTGCCGTGGTTGCAGAAGTACTTGCCGGCGAATCAACGCTTGATGCCGAGTGAGAACCGCGAAGCGATCGACGACGGCGTGGGCGAGCTGCTGCGCGCTGGCACGGTTGCCGTGGGTGATGTGTCGAACACATTGGCGAGCATCGACGCCCTTGGCGGTGTTCCGATCCTGGCGCGCGTGTTCCACGAAGTGTTCGGTCTGCGGCGTGACACGGCCGAGACGATGTTGGGGATGGCCAAGCAGCGCCGCGCGGAGCGCGAACCATTGCCGGCCAATGTCACCTGCACGCTTGCACCGCACACGCCGTACACGCTGCACCCGGACTACTTGCGCTTGCTTGCGCGTGAAGGCGCAGCGAACGCGCCGACGTCACTGCACCTGGCCGAGCACCCGGCGGAACGTGCGTTCTTGATGGCGGGCACGGGTCCGTTTGCCGACTTCGTGAAGAGCGGCCCGTTCTCTCCGCTCGACTGGCAACCGCCGGGGCTCGATGCGGTGCGCCACGCCGATACGTGTGGAGCCCTGAGCCCAGATGTAATCGCAGTTCATGTCACCGATGCGCGTCCGGACGAGATCGCGCTGCTTGCTGAGCGCCGCGTGCCGGTGGTGTTGTGTCCGCGCTCGAACTTGTTCATCGAAGTGAAGTTGCCGCCGCTGAACGACCTGTTGCACGCAGGCATTCAGCCCGGCCTCGGCACCGATTCGCTCGCGTCCTGTCCGAGCCTGGATGTGTTGGCGGACGCGGCCTCGTTGCACGCTCGCTTTCCCACAGTTGCGCCGCGTCTGCTGTTGGCGATGGCCACCAGTTTCGGTGCGCGCGCGCTGCGGCTCGATCATCAGGTCGGCACGTTGCGCGTGGGGCTCACGCCCGGTGTGCTCGCGTTCGGCCATGAAGGGCCTGCGCCCACCGACCCGGAGCGCTTTGTGATCAGTGACGCACGTCGACCGCGTCAGGTGTTGTCCCGTCCGTCCAAGACCATCGAGGCACTGTCATGAGCCAAGCAAAGACGTTTTCGGAGACCCTAGGGACCTACGGATCGCTGGTGAAGATCAGCCACACGGTGTTCGCGCTGCCGTTCGCGCTCGCCGCGGTGATCTTGGCCAGCAGCTTCGCGCCCATCACAGCATTCAAGGTGGCGATGATCGTGCTGTGCATTGCCGCCGCGCGCACCGCGGCCATGGCCTTCAACCGCTTGGTGGATCGTGACTTCGACGCCAAGAACCCACGCACCGCGGATCGCGAGATCCCGGCTGGCAAGCTCAGCGTCGGCCAGGTGAGGGGGCTCGTGCTGGTGTCGTGCGGCGTGTTCGTCGCCGGTGCGGCGTTACTTGGAACCCTTCCGCTGATGCTTTCCCCGATCGCGCTCGGGCTCGCGCTCGGCTACTCGTACACCAAGCGCTTCACTGCGCTGTGTCACGTGATCCTGGGCTTTGCGATCGCGTTTGCACCCGGCGGTGCGTGGATCGCGATCGGTGCGCCGGTGTCCGCGCCCTGGATCACGGAGCCAACGACGTTGCTGGCGCCGTGGTTACTGGTGACCGGCGTGGCGTGTTGGGTGGCGGGTTTCGACATCATGTACGCGCTGCAGGATCGCGAGTTCGACGCCGGCCAGAAGCTGCGCTCGATGCCGGTGGCGTTCGGTGCATTCGGTGCGCTCGTCTTGAGCGCGCTCTTGCACGTCGTCACCGTGGCGTGCCTTGCGGGCGTTGGCATGGTGCTCGGGCGCGGTCCTGCGTTCTTCGTGGGCGTCGGTCTGATCGCGGTGCTGCTCACGATCGAGCACGCGATCGTAAAGCCGAACGATCTGTCCAAGCTCAACAAGGCTTTCTTCGATCTCAACGGCTACGTCAGCGTCGCCTTCTTCCTCTGCGTTGTCGTCGACCAGTGGCTGCGCTGATCAGAACGTGCTGTCGCCCGAGCGGATGTCGTAGTCGGTGGTGCCTTGCGCGGTCAGGGGCGTGAGCACGCAGCTGAGGTTGTTGCCGCTGCCTTGGGTTTGGATGTCGACCACGCGCCACTGCTGGCCCGGTGTGTCGAACCCGCTGAGCTCGTTGGGGTCGCCGCGCACGTCGGGATCGCCGCCGAATGTGCCCACCAGCTCGCCGCCGCAGTACACGTTGACCAACGGCTCGGTGGCGATCGGAGTGATCGCGCCGGCGTCGCCCGTGGTGTCCGAGAGAGCATTGCCAAAGTAGTCGACCATCACCCGGAAGCGCTGGTTGTTCGTCGGGTTGTCGAGGTTGATGTTCTCGGTGACGAAGCGTCCGTCGTTGTTGGCGGCGGTGTTGGTCAGGTCGCGGTTGTCGATGTCGAGGCGCGGGTTGGGGCAGTAACCGAGCAGCTCGTAGCCGGTGTAGTTGAGGGCGAGCGGACCGGTGCAGCGATTGAGGTTGGTCGTATTGGCGAAGGACCACGGCGTATTCGCGTCGCCACAGGTGAGCCAGTAACAGTCGCTGTTGGTCGACCACATCACGGTCTCCGGTTGCTTGCCAAGGTGCAGGTCCAGGTCGACCGCCCCGCCCTGTGACAACGCGGTGGCGCCGGTGTTGGGCCAACAAAGCTCCACACGCAGACCCGGCGCGCGCGCGTTCACGATCCAGGTGCACGAAAACACGCTGTCATCGTTGCGCGTGACGGTGAGCGTCACGGCATAGGCGCCGCTCAGAGTGACGTCGAGCTCCGCATCTCGTCGGTTGGGGTTGCGCAGGGTGTAACTGAGGCGTCCGTTGGTCGCCGTCGCGCCGCCACCGGGCAGGGTGGCGAACATTCGATCGCAGGGCGGACCGGTGACGCGCCAGCGCCAGGTCTTCACGTCGTTGCGACCGTAGAAGTCCCCGCCACGCAGCAGGTAGGTCTCGAACGGCTGCGCTTCGGGCACGCGTGGGTCGTCGGGTCCGGGGCAGCTGCCGACCGGTTGGCACTCGTCGATCTCATCGCGACAGCCGTTGCAATCGTTGTCGAGACCGTCGCAGGTCTCGGTGCCGGGCAAGATGCCGCCGACGCAGCTGTCCCACTTGCCGCTGAACTCGTCGTCGTAGATGCACTGTTGCGTGCCGTCGCTGCAGCCACCGACACCGCGACGTCCTGGAGGGCCGGCGAAGCAAGGTTGAACCGAGCCGCGCACGCAACCGCAGCCCTCGTCCACTTGTCCGTCGCAGTCGTTGTCCGCACCGTCGCACAAGCCAGCGAGGCGTTCGGCGAGCTGTGCGACACAACCTTCGGGGATCACGTCCGCCGGCAAGCACTCGTCGGGGCCTGCATCAGGTAGCGTCTGCGCCGCGTCGCTCCCGGCATCGGCGCTGCTGTCGACCGTGTCGGCGTCGCTGCTTGCGTCGTTGGTGTCGGCGTCGCTGCCGCTGTCGGTGATGTCCGCGTCCATGCCGGCATCGCTGACCTCTGGCAGACACAGCACCGGGCACACGTCCGCGGTACACACGTGTTGCGTCGCGCAGGGGTAGCGACTGTCGCGCGCGTCCGGCACGCCATTGAGGTTGATGTCTTGTGGCGGTGTGAGCGGATCGCTGTCGCCCGCTTCGTCGCGATCGGGCAACCGGTCGCCGTCGGAATCGTCGTCCAGGTGATCGGGCGTGCCGTCTGCGTCGGTGTCACGTGGCGAGCCGTCGCTGTTCAGCTCGTCGCGATCGCAGATCGTGTCGCAGTCGCTGTCGCGGCAGACCGTGTCTTCATCGCAGCTGCCGATCGCATCGGCCGGATCCTTCGCGCAGGCGAACAGCACAACGACGAGCACGAGTGGGAGTGCGACACGCATCGGGTCCAGGGCTCAAACGGCAGCCTGACCCAAGCGTGAGGGGGCCGCGTCAGCGTGTCGAGAGCTCGCTCGAACCCACGTTGCCGGCGCTGTCTGTGGCACGAACGGCGATGATGTGGGGTCCGGCAGGCACGTTGGTCAGCGTGAGCCGGAACGCCTCGCTCGCGGTGTCGAGCAGATCGTCGCTGGGGAAGAACAGCACCCAAGGCTGGCCATCGATCGCGTATTCGAGCTTGCTGATCGGCCCCATCGTGTCGACCGCGCGGCCCTCCAACACGTTGTTCGCGAGCTTCAGACCGAGCACCTGCGGCGCATGGTTGTCGACCAGGAATGGCTCGGACTCACCGCTGCCACGCTGCACGCTGGTCTCCGGGTTGGCTTGCTCATCCGAAGCTTCCACGCGAATCCGGTAGTAGCCGTCGGGCACGCTGCTGGTGTCCCAGCTCAGCTCCTTGGCCGTAAGGATGTCGGACTCGCGTTGGATCGCGCGCCAAGTGCTCTGGCTCTCGGCGCGGAAGCTCACGCGGTAGCGCAGCGGATCTTCATCCGGGTTGTCGACGTCCCAGCTGAGCTTGTACTGCGTCGAGCTCTGGTCGGCGGTGGCAGGTGGCGTGGTGTCGCTGGGCTTGCGGATCGGGCGCGCCGATCGGGCCTGCACGTCGCGCACGCTGGCGTTCTGGTTGTCGGGCAAGTAGTGCGCGGTGATCGCGTGAACCACGGCGCGCTCGCCGGGGCCGAGCTTGCAACGCACTTGCACAAAGCGCGCTGCCGGACTGCGAACCGGACCGGGCGCAGTGAGCGGTGCGGACCAATCGCTCCAGGTCGCGTCAGGCTTCTCGGTGTTGCCGCTGCGTGTCTGCAAGCTGATCGCGCCGTCGCCGCGCCAAGTCAGCTCGCCCCAACGCGATCGAAACGCCGCATCGAGCACCTTGCTAGTCCACGTACGTTCCGACGCGCTCGCCCCGAGCACGCGGTAGGCGGCGCCGGTGTCGCCGGTGAGCAGCAAGGGATCGTTGCCGACCAGATCGATCGCGAGCACCTGACGCTCATCCACGTCGAGCCACACGGCGTGCGTGCCATCACGCTTCACGCGCAACACGCGCCCGTCGTGGCCGAGCGCAGCAAAGACAGCGTCCGCGTCGGCCCACTGCACGGCGGTGATGTGACCGTCGTTGCTGTCGAGCAGCTTGCGCGCTTGGCCGGTGGTGGAGACGCGCCAGAGCTGACCCTTGCCAGCCGCGCGCGACGTGGCGGTGGCGGTGGGCGCGGGCGTCGCCGTCGGTGCGGTGCCGGTGCTCGGTGCCGGAGTCGGTGTGGCGCTGGCCCCGGTCTTGGGGAACGTGTTGGCCGCGACGGCGAGCTCGTGACCTTGCAGCGCGATCGCGGTGAGCTCGGTGCCCGGGAAGTCGTAGATCACCTCGGCGCGTCCCGGTGCCGTCACATGCAAGAGCAACGCTTCGTCGCTGAGGGCGGCGTACACACCGCCTTGGCCATCCAGCGCCACGTCCATCACGTGGTTGGCGTTGTCGGCGTCGTAGAAGACGTCTGCGCGGCCGTTCTGATCGATCGCGAACAGCTTGCCTTCCGGTCCGGTGGCGGCGAACAGCGTCTTGCGTGTCGGATCGAAGCGCAGCGCCCACACGTGCTGCGCGCCAGACAACTGCGGTAGCTCGCGGGTCTCCCCGCTTTGGCCGATGGCGAAGATCTTTCCGTTGGGCAACGTGCCGGCGTAGAGCGTGCCATCGCCGCCGATCGCCAGCGCGCTCACCATCAACTGTCCGGTCTGCGCGAAGGGGGAGATCACGTCGCCACGCAGGCGCATCACCTTGCCGTCGTTTCCGGTGCCGATGAACACATCGCCGTTCTGCGCGCGCACCATCGCCTTGGCGATCGGCGTGGCATCGAGCGCGATGCGGCGCTTGCCAACACCGGGGACGAGCGCACCGCTGGAGAGCACCGCGGTGCCATTGAGCTCACCGGCAGAGAAGGTCGCCGCGTCATCGATCAACAGCTGACGTGTACCACTCGCCCAAGCGCTGGCGGCGATCCCGAGCAGGGCAACTGCGCCGAGCCGGGACGCGAAACCAAGGAGCGAGGCACGTGAAGAAGAAGGTTGCGTCATGGGGTTTCCGTGCGTGCGACTTGGCGCACTTGCAGCTTCAGCTTGGCGCTGCCGTACAGCACCTTGCCGATGGGAACTTCCTGTCTGCGTTGGGTGGCGTGAATCAGGTTCGGTGCTGTGGCGTTGCGCAGCCGCAAGGCGTCCATCGCCGAGGCGGGCAGTCCAGTCACCACGTGGCCCTGCAAGCGCAGACCGCCGTCGGGCAACTTGGTCGACACGAGCAAGGTTGTCGCCGGCCAACCGCGCGTCAGGTTCCGCAAGAGATCATCCAGGTTGCGCGGCAGCGGCAGATCAGGTTGCACGTCGTCGCCGGCTTCGATCGCGATCTCCAGGGCCTGACCGGCGGCCGAGGCGGGGATCGGAACCTCCACCACGCGCGTCTCGGGCTGGCCTTCAAACGCGCGCAGGGTGACGTGCACGAACGCGGGTTTGCCTGGATCGACTTCATCGCTCGCCAGCGCGGCGCTCTCGATCGTCATCACGTCGCGGGCGAAGCGCACGTCCAGCCTCACTTCCATCGCGAGCACGCGCGCGCGTTCGAATGGATTGGCGTAGGCAGCTTCCAGCACGCTGAAGAGGCGCATGCGTCCGACAGCAGCGCTCAGTCCCATGCCGCTCCAACCGATGTCGGTGACTTCGATCGGCGCACGGCCTTCGAGCGTGATCTTGCAGGCCGCCGTGAACACCAGGTCGCTCGTGTCGGCGGCCGTGGTCTTGAGCGCGTTCAGCGTGGCGCTCATCGCCATCATGGGTGTGAGCAGGCGGTGATTGGCCAGCTCCACGTTCCATTCCGTGCGTGGTGCACCGCTGACGCCGTTGACCTTGATCGAGAGCGGCACGACGTCGGGCTCCAGATCGGTGTCGACGACGATCGATGCTTGGCGATCGTGGATCAGGCTCCCGTTCGGGCTGATCACCTCCGAGAGCTTGAATGAACGCATTTGGCTCGCGAGCACATGCAGCACGCGTGCGTTGGCGGTTGGCAGCGCGAGCTGACCGGCGTTCAACATCGGGTGACCGAAAGCGACCAAGCGATTGCCGCGCACGTGCGTCACGGTGCCGACGCCTTGGGCCGAGATGTCGCCGCGGATCAACTGCACCGCGATCGCACCGCCATTGACGTAGGGCACACGCGCTGGCGATCGACGCAGGTCACGCGCACCGCCACCGGCTTGCACTGGCTCCACCCCAAACGGCGCCAGCTCTCGTTGCAACAGCGCGATCACTTCCGGATCGAGACCACCGACGAGCAACGGAGTCGTCACCCGTTGCGGCGTGCCAAACTGCGTCAACGCCGCGGTCGCATTCTCCGCCAGGTGGTTGGCGTGCTCGCGCAACGCGCTCCATGCCAGGCGACGCTCTTGTCCCAGATAGCCGTCACCTGGCCGCGGTGCCTCGGCGCGCAGCTTGGTCTGCTTGAGCGGCGCGGGGTAGGGCAGGGGCTCGACACCGACCGCGCGCCAGATCGCACGATCCAGCGGGCGATCGATGTCCGCGAGCATGTTGGCGATTGGCGTGACGCCCGCGACCGGTGCTTTGCCGAACTGCCAGCCATAGGCGTAGGCACCGGCCAGACGACCATCGAGATAGATCGGGCTGCCGCTCATGCCGCCGACGGTGTTGGCTTGTTCCAGGATCGGATGGCTCGTGCGCACCAAGATCAACGCCTGGTCGGGCATGAAGTTGTGCATCACGTCGATCACTTCCACATCGAAGCGCTCGGGCTCGGTGCCGCGAAACACCGTGAGGCCGTAGCCGCGCATGCCGGGGCGGATCTCATCGATGGAGATGGTGGCGTTCTGCGCGTGCACGAAGACCGTGAGCGCGAGAAGCAAAACGCCTAGGGCAACAGCCGGGATGATCGAGCGATGCAAGCGACGGGATCCGGGGCCGCGTCCGCACACGGCAGTTGCCGCATCATCGTGAAATTGCGCGCGGCATTGCAAGCCGCTTCGCGCGCCGTCGGGGCTGGCGCTACTGGGTGTCGTTGTCGGGCTGCTGTGCCATCGATTCGAGCATCGCGTTCAGCTTCTCGACACGAAACGGCTTGCTGATCGCCTGCAGCACTTCGCGCCGGGTCCCGGCATAGCCACGTCGCGGCTCGGCGCCATCGGTCAGCACCACGGTGGGCACGTTGGGCTGCGCTTCCCGGATCAGATCCGCCAGGTTCCAGCCGTTGATGCCCGGCAAGCTCTCCGCCACCAGCACCAAGTCCATCTCGCAGTGGGCCAAGAGCGACAGCGCGCCATCGACGCTGCTCGTGCCGATCACGCGGTGGCCTTCGAGCGTCAGCGTGCGCGCCGTGCGCCATTGTTGATCCGGCTCGTGCTCGACCACCAAGACACGCGCGCGGTCGGCCGAGATCCCAGCGGCCAGGGCCTGCGCCACGTGTTGGAGCGTTTCTTCGTTGCGTTGGATGTGCATGGCTGCTGTCAATCGATGCACCCCGCCTCGGACGGCAGTGCCTCACGCTTGAGCTCGATTCCCCCCGGAACCGCGAATGAGCCGACCCTAGCCCACAACCTCGAAGCGCGACAACAGACGGGCCGCTTTGTCTCCCAAGTGGAGGGTGTGATGTGCCGCGCAAACCCACACGGAAGCCGTTCCATCGCTGGCGGTTCCGTGTCAGACACTGCGCCGTTATGCGCGCGCTTTGCTGGACATTGACGATCGGTTTGGGGCTTTCGGCGTGCTCGGATCCGGGCAAACCGGCCAACGTGCGGGAGTGGCGTCCGGAAGATCACGCGCAGCCCGCCGAGGTCGATCCGTCACGCGTCGCTGCGGAGCCTACGCCGACCCAGCCGGCAGATCCGTCACGTGCGGTCCAGGCGCTCTGGAAGGTGGCGTGCGCGGGGTGTCATGGGCTGGACGGTCGCGGCGGCGGGCCTTCATTGCCACCGGGTGCCAACGTCCCGGTGATGACCGACGCGACATGGCAAGCCGAGCGGAGCGATGATCAGATCGCGGACGTGATCCGCAATGGACGCAACCTGATGCCGCCCTTCGGCAAGCAGATCACTGACGACGGGATCAAGGCTCTGGTCGCCCACATCCGCGCGCTCGGGCATTGAGGCCTTGGTGTAGAGTCGCGCCCGTGCCGCTCGGGCGAGACAGAGGGTGCTGGGCCTTGACCTTGTGGTCCTGTTGGCTGATGGCCAGCGGAGTTGGTCACGCTCAGCCCGTCGTTGATGCGCCCACTGGCGATGCGGCTCCGGGGCCCTCCAGCGACGTAACGGCCGCGAGCGACGCACCGCTGACCGATGCACCGGTGGGTGACGCGCCGGCTTCCGATGCTGTACCTGCGCCGCGTGTGGTGATGGTCTCGACGCAGGCGATCGGTGTCGACCCGGTGGTGAGTCGCTTCGTGAATGACGCGCTCAGCGGCGCTGCGGTCGAGCTCGGGTATCAGGTGGCGTCGGGCGAAGAGACCGAGCGCTTCGCGCAGCAGGTGACGTTGCCGTATCCACCGTCGCCGGCCGACCTGTGGCGCCTCACCTATGCGGCCAGCGCGCAGCGTGGCGTGTTTGCGCGGGTGTGGGCCGAGGCGGGCGCGTACGTGACCGAAGTGTTGGTGGCGAGCGTGGACGGTGCCGGGCCGTTCGTGCAGCGTGCGTCGTCGGGCGCTGCCGATCTGCAGGCCGTCGTGCGCACGTTGGTGCAGCAGACGTTGCCACCGCCGAGCAGCCAACCGCTCTCGCCACCGGCGCCCACTGCACCCGCGACGCCACCGGCGCCCACGGACAACGGGCAACCGGCCGTGCCGTCATTGGTCTCTCCGACGCCGCCAGACACGACACCGTCCGCCTCGCTCGGTCGTCGCTGGGACTTGGCAGTGCAAACCGAAGCAGCGTTCGGCGCCGGTGGTGACTTCTTCTACAACCACCTGCTCGGCGCGCGCATCGACTATCGGCTGACGCGCGAGATCTTCGCTGGCGCCTACTTCGGATACGCCAACCTTCGCGGTCGCAACGAGCGCGTCAGCAATACGCTGATGTACCTGCAGCTCGAAGATCGCATCACGATCACACCGCGCAGCAAGCTGACGGTTCCGTTGCGACTCGGTCTCGGCTATCTGCCGCGCAACGGTCCGGTGCTGCGCTTGGCCTCCGGCTTGCTGTATGCCGTGACGCCGCGCATCTCGTTGGGCGCTGACGTGTTGGTCCCGACGTTCTGGGTGATTCGTGATCGGGTGTTGTTCTCAATGGATGTCGCCGCCGAGCTGATGATCACGCTGTAGGCGTCGAGCCAATTGCTTGGAGAGCGTTTCATGTTGCGCCTTTGCATCGTGCTCACCCTTGGGGTCGTCGTGTTCGCTTGTGGCGGTGCTGAGCCCGCGCCGCCTGCGTCGATTCCGCTTGGCTCGCCGTCTGTGGCGACGCCGCCGACGGTGGCAGCGCCGACCGGCAAGCTCCCCAGCGGTGTGGCGCCGCTGGCGTATCGCTTGGACCTGTCGATCATTCCTGATCGCGAGCGCTTTGCTGGCGCAGTGGAGATCGATCTGCAGGTCGATCAACCGACGCAGCGCATCTACCTGCACGCCTTGTCGATCGCGGTCAAGAGCGTGGACTTCCGTTCCAGTGAAGGCGTGACCGTGCCGGCGACATTCAGGTCGTTCGACAACACGGGCGTCGCTGCGCTGGAGCTGGATGCGCCGATCGCTGCCGGTCGCTACGTGACGCGCATCGTGTATGACGCCCCGTTCGACACGCAGCTCAAGGGCTTGTACCGCGTACACGCTGGCGATCAGGACTACGCGTTCACGCAGTTCGAGGCGATCGCGGCGCGCCAGGCCTTTCCTTGCTTCGACGAGCCGCGCTTCAAGACGCCGTTTCAGGTTCGACTGACCGTGCGCGCGACCGACCGCGCGATCGCCAACACCAGCGAGATCGGCGCCGAGCTTTTGCCTGACGGGTTGCGCAGCGTGCGCTTCGCCACCACCGAACCGTTGCCCACGTACTTGGTGGCGTTCGCGGTGGGGCCGCTCGATGTGATCGACGCACCACCGATCGCCGCCAACGATGTGCGCGCGCGGCCGCTGCCGTTTCGTGCGATCGCAGTGCAGGGGAAGGGCAAGGACCTGGCGCACGCGATCGCCCACACGCCAGCGATGGTGGCGGAGCTCGAGGGCTACTTCGGCATCGCCTACCCCTACGACAAGCTCGACATCATCGCCGTGCCGGACTTCGCGGCCGGTGCGATGGAGAACGCGGGCGCGATTACGTTTCGTGAGCCGCTGTTGTTGTTGGACGCGTTGCGCGCCACCGAAGGTCAGCGCCGTGGCTTTGCGTATGTGATGGCGCACGAGCTCGCGCATCAATGGTTCGGCAACCTGGTCACGATGCCGTGGTGGGATGACATCTGGTTGAACGAAGCGTTCGCGACCTGGATGGGGTACCGCGTGGTCCAGGCGCTGCATCGGGAGCACCACGCCGAGATCGATCTGCTCGAGCACGTGCAGTTCGCGATGTCGCAAGACAGCCTGGCGAGCGCGCGCGTGATTCGGCAGCCGATCGAGACGTCGCACGACATCCTCAACGCCTTCGACGCGATCACGTACAGCAAAGGTGGCGGCGTGCTGTCGATGTTCGAGCGTTACCTGGGGCCCGAGGTGTTCCGCCAAGGCATCCGTCAGTACATGACGGCGCATCGCTTCGGCACCGCCACCACGATCGATCTGATCGCAGCGCTGAGCGCAGCGCACGGCCACGACCTGCAGGCGGCGTTCGGGACGTTCCTGGATCAGGCCGGTGTGCCGCTGTTGGAGACGCGCTTGGAGTGCACGCCCGAAGCGAGCCGTCTGCACCTGACACAGTCGCGATATGTGCCGCTGGGGTCGACCGCCGAGAGAGAGCGCGTCTGGAACGTGCCGTTGTGCGTGCGCTGGGGCGTGGGTGACAAGACCGATCAAACCTGCAGCCTGATCGAGCAGCGTCAGAGCGTGGTCACGCTGCCGGTCTGTCCGGATTGGTTTCTGCCCAATGCGGATGCGAGCGCCTACGTACGCTTCGCGCTTGCAGCGCCCGACCTGGAACGTTTGCCGACGCGCGGGCTTGGGCGGTTGAACGTGCGCGAACAGCTGGCGCTGGTCGATGCCCTGTCATCGGGCTTTGCGGCAGGCTCGGTCGACGCCAAGGCGCTGCTGTCGATGGCGAAGGTGTTGGCTGCGCAGAGCGAGCGCGCGGTGGTGACGGCGCCGATGGGTTGGCTCGCGTTTGCGCGTGAGCATGCGGACAGCGAAGCGCAGCGCAGCAAGATCGAAGCGTTCGGACGCACGCTCTACACACCGCACAAGAAGCGGCTCGGTTGGGTCGAGACACCCGACGACGATGGTGAGACACGCTTGTTGCGCGCCGAGGTGCTCGGGTTCCTGGCGCTGGAAGCCCAAGACACGGCGGTGCGTCGTGAAGCCGTCAAACGTGGCCGCGCGTACTTGGGTCTCGGCAGCGACGGTGCGATTCATCCTGAAGCGGTGGCGACCGACCTGGTCGACGTCGTGCTGACGGTCACGGTGCAAGAGGGCAACGAGAAGCTGTTCGATCACGTGGTGAAGCTCCTGCACGGGAGCGCCGATGCGGTGTTGCGAGATCGTCTACTCGGTGCGCTCGGTGGCACGCGCGATCCCGTGTTGTCCGCGCGCGCGCTGGCGCTCGGTCTCGACCCTGCGGTGCGTGTGAACGAGACGCTGACGCCGCTGTCGCGACAGCTGCGTGAGCCGACGCGACGCGATGCCGCGTGGACCTGGCTAACCCAGAACATCGAAGGCGTCTTGTCGAAGGTGGGACCCGCGCGTGGGGGGCGGATGCCGTGGCTCGGTGCGACGTTCTGCGCGACGGACGGTCAAGAGAAGGTGCGTGCCTTGTTCACACCGCGTCTCGAAACGCTCAACGGTGGACCGCGCAACCTGAACGGCGCGCTGGAAGCGATCGCGTTGTGCGCAGCCAAGGTGGATGCGCAGCGGGCCAGTACCGCCGCGTTCTTCGCACAGCGGACGCCGCAATGACTGCGCACTCGATCCGTATCGCGCGACGAACCCACGCGCGCTGAGCCAATGCTTGTTCAATGTTGGTGGAGGTGCGATGTGGCGGCACAAGCGCGCATGCCACCGCCCCTCGATTGCGCCAACGGCGGCAGGTGAGTTGCAGCGATGCTACGTTCGGACTCGCTTCGACGTTGTCACTCGGATGACGGACGGCGACTTACAGGGGAGCTTGGAATGGGTGCTGCGACGGGTCTGCGTGTGTTCACGCGTGCGGCTGGTGTCTTGCTCGGCGGGTTGTGTCTAGGGGCGTTGCCAGCATGCACAGTGCTCTCGGGCTTCGACGACTACACGTTCGTGGACACTGACGCAGGTGGAAGCGGCGGCCAGAGCGGAGACGCCGGCAGCGCTGGTGACAGCGGATCGGGCGGCGGCGGCACGGGTGGAAGCGGCGGCTCGGGTGGCACGGGTGGAAGCGGCGGCACCGGTGGCATGGGTGGCACTGGAGGGATCGATCCGCTATGCGAGATCGCCCTGTCCTCAGTGTGCGATCCGAACGCCGTATGCACGGTCGAAGGCGGCAACCCGGAGTGCAGCTGTCCCGAGGGTTTCCTCGATCTCAGCGGCAGCAATCCCGACGGGACCACTTGCGCGGACATCGACGAGTGCCGCGCCAACACGGACAACTGTGATGATGAAGCGGTGTGCGCGAACACCGTCGGTGGCTTCAGTTGCACTTGCAATCCCGGCTACGTCGGTGATGGCACCGAGTGCATGGATGCGTGCGCGGTCGCGATCGTCGAGGTGTGTGATCCGAACGCGATCTGTGTGAAGCCAGAGGGCACGGCGATCTGTCAGTGCATCGCTGGCTACCGTGACGTAAGCGCGGATGGACAACCCGCCGGCTCGGATTGCGAAGCCGACATGGCGTGCATGTTGTTGATGTGCGACCCGCTGGCGAGCTGTGACAGCTCCAGCGGAACGCCCGACTGCACGTGTCCGTCCGGCTACACCGACGTCAACGGCGACGGCACGCTGTGCGTCGACATCGACGAGTGCAGCGACGAGTTGCTCAACACCTGCGGCGATCACTCGACCTGCTTGAACCAAGGCGGCGGCTTCACGTGTCCATGCGACACCGGTTACGCGGGCGACGGCAAGACCGCGTGCACCAACATCGACGAGTGCGATGAAGGCACGGATACCTGCAGCGACAACGCGGCCTGCACCGACACCCCTGGCGGCTTCACCTGCGCGTGCAACACCGGCTACCAGGACACGATGGGCGCGCCGGTGCCAGGCATCACCTGCGTCGACGTGAACGAGTGCGACTTCGGCACCGACGACTGCGCGGCCGATGCCAACTGCACGAACACGGTCGGCTCCTTCACCTGTGAATGCAAAGAGTTCTTCATGGGCAATGGCCGCACGTGCACCGACATCAACGAGTGCGCGAGCAACAACGGCGGTTGCGCGTCGGGCGTGACCTGTAACAACAACATCGGCGGACCACCGGCGTGCGGCTGTCCTTCCGGCTTCACCGGCACGGCCGGCAACTGTGTCGACATCAACGAGTGCACCAGCGGCGCCGCCAACTGCGCGGTGAATGCGGCCTGCACCAACACCAGCGGCAGCTACACCTGCGCGTGCAACACCGGCTTCTTGGGCGACGGGCGCACGTGCGTCGACGCCAACGAGTGCAACGGCGAAAACGGTGGTCACAACTGCAACATCAACGCCAACTGCACCAACACGCCAGGCTCCTTTAGCTGTGCATGTCGCACTGGCTACACCGGCGG
>JACZCZ010040435.1_pt1 | contig 17341 bp, 15 predicted proteins | sample 8641811 | NCBI WGS metagenome assembly JACZCZ01 (sample SAMN15324610, study PRJNA640507) | soil metagenome | isolation source: intercropping peanut in the first line | place: China: Luxin town, Laibin City, Guangxi Province | collected 2019-07-25 | depth 10cm m | reverse complement strand
TGCCTCGCCGATTTGGTGTGCGCCAAGTTGCCAGACTTCAGCGCGCAGCCAGCGTCATGAGCGCGCGCGTTGCCGTGATCGGTGGCGGTGTCTCCGGCTTGGCGGCTGCGCATCGGGTGCTGGAGCTGCTGCCGGACGCCGATGTGGTGGTGCTCGAAGCGGGCCTGGCGCCGGGTGGCTTGTTGTTGACCGAGCGCCGCGATGGCTTCGTGATCGAGCACGGCGCCGATTCGATCCTGACCGAGAAACCCTGGGCGCGTGCGCTGGCGGAACGTCTCGGATTGCAGGGCGAGATGATCAGCACTCGGCCCGAGCAGCGCGGCGCGTACGTCGTGTGTCGCGGCAAGCTGGAGCGCATCCCGGAAGGCTTCTCGCTGATGGCACCGGCGCGTTGGGAGCCCACGCTGCGCTCACCGATCCTGTCGGCGCGTGGCAAGGCGCGGCTGTTGATGGAGCCGCTGATCCCGCCCGATCCGCCGCGAGCGGATGAGAGCTTGGGCAGCTTCGTGCGACGTCGCATGGGGCACGAAGTGTTGGATCGATTGGCGCAACCGTTGGTCGGCGGCATCTACGGCTCCGATCCCGAGCAGCTGAGCCTGCACGCCACCATGCCGCGCTTCGTGCAGATGGAGCGCGATCACGGCAGCGTGGTGCGTGGCTTACAGCACGCCAGCGCGCAGCAAGCGTCGGGCGCGACGGACCATGTCAGCGGCGTGCGTTACGGCATGTTCTTCTCCTTCAAGAACGGGATGCAGACGTTGCCCGAAGCGCTGTCAGCGCGGCTGTCGGGGCGGATCCGTCTGCAATGCGAAGTGACGCGGGTGGAGGTCACCGCTGCGCGCACGTTCCTGGTCCACGCCAAGGGCTACGACGTGGGCGAATACGATGCGGTGATCGTGGCCTTGCCGGCGCCGGCGGCGGCGCGCGTGCTGTCTGCTTTGGATCACGCGGCGGCAAAGTCCTTGGCGGCGATCGCGCACGGGTCGACCGCGACCATCAGCTACGCCTGGAAGCGTCACGAGATCGCCCATCCACTCGATGCCTATGGCTTCGTGGTGCCGCACATCGAGCGTCGAGGCGTGTTGGCGTGCACGTTCTCCAGTCAGAAATGGGCGCACCGAACGCCTGAGGGCTACGCGTTGATCCGTGTGTTCTTCGGCGGTCATGCCGATCCGGCGGTGGTGAACCGCAGCGACGCCGAGCTGGCACAGATCGGGCTCGACGAGCTACGCGCGCTGTTGGGGATCGAGGCGCCGCCCACCTTCTATCGGGCCGCGCGTCAGCACAACGCGATGCCGCAGTACAGCGTAGGTCACCTGGCGCGCGCCCACGCGATCGATGTCTTGATCGCGTCCCAGCCGGGCTTGGCGTTGGCGGGCAACGCGCTGCACGGGGTGGGGATCCCGGATGCGGTGCGTGAAGGCGAACAGGCTGCTGAGCGAATACTCGGTGGACTGGGCTTGCCTACTCGCTAGCGGCTCACGCAGGATCGCGCGCGATGTATCCGAAGATCACGGACGTCTTCCTTCGGGCCGAGTGGCGCTATCTGGCGATGATCAATTACGAGGTGCCGCCGCGGCTGCTGGAGCCGTTCGTGCCGCCCGGGACGCGGCTCGATCTGTTCCAAGACAAAGCGCTGTTGAGCCTGGTGGGCTTTCGCTTCTTGGACACGCGCGTCAAAGGCGTGGCGATCCCGTTCCACCGCAATTTCGAGGCGATCAACCTGCGCTTCTACGTGCGGCGCATCGGTGGCGACAACCAACGCGGTGTGGCGTTCATCAAAGAGATCGTGCCCTTGAAGGCGGTCGCGCAGGTCGCGCGCAGTCTCTACAACGAGAACTACGTGGCGCTGCCGACGTCGCAGCGGATCAAGATCGCGGCCTCCGGTGGCGACGTGGCCTACGGCTTTCAGATCGGCAAGCGTTGGAACCAGCTGCGCTTGCGCACGCGTGGTGAGCCGGAGTTCGCGCGGCCACATACCGAGGCGCACTTCGTGACCGACCACTACTTCGGTTACGCAGCGTCGCGCGATGGCGGCTGCACCGAGTACTGCATCGCCCATCCACCGTGGCGGCTGTGGCAAGTGATCGACATGGAAACCGACATCGATGCAGCGAGCGCCTTCGGCGACCAGTTCGTCGACGTCCTGTCCCAACGCCCGAGCTCGGTCCTCGTCGCGGAGGGCAGCGAAGTGAGCGTGGGCAAAGGCATCCGCGTCCAGTAGAGGCGCGTTTGTCTTTTCCGCCCTGTGCGGCTTTCGTCCTCGGAGAAATCCTCGAAGTAGCGCTGCTACTCCTCCGGTTTCTCCTCCGGGCGCGCTCGCACAGGACGAAAAATCCTTCACGCGCGGCGGGCTCACCCACGACGAAAAATCCTTCAGGCCGGGGTTGGGGTAGCGAGCGCTCGTTTTCCCCTAACCCGAGCACCTGCCCGTATGTGGGCAACGTGCACACAGATCCATCTCGTGGAGACATTCACCCCATGCGGTCGAAGGGCGCGTTCAAACGCGCGGGTCGGAGGCCGCACCAACCTGGGTCAGCCTTGCTGGCTCGCAGATAAAGGGTCGAAACCAATGAAGAATGTATGGATGTCCGCGTTGGCGCTGAGCGCCGTGGTCACGGGTTGTGCGGCTGGGGCGCCGGAACAAGACCAGATCGGCGTCGCGGAAGCGGGTCTCACCACCCAGGAATGTGCCGCCCAGCGCGACACCTGTGTCCGCCGCTACGGCTTCTTGGGCGCGCTGACCGTGTGCCCCACCCAGTACACCGCGTGCATGGCGACCGCGAGCAACGGTTTGCCGGCGGAAGTGATCAGCGCGGTGGACGAGGCGGCCGAATGCACCGATGCGTTCGCCGACTGTACCGCCGGTGCCACCAGCGCGGGCGCCCTCGCGGCGTGTGCTGAGACCCAGGCGCAGTGCGTCGCGGCGATCCTCGACGTGGAGATCCCGAGCGTCGTCACCGGCACCACCGAGTGTGTCGAGAGCGGCGTGGACTGCATCAACGTGGCCGACAGCGTGGGAGACTTGGCAGCGTGCGGCGAGACCTTGGCTGATTGCGCGATCGAGCAAGTCGACGCTGTGATTCCAGAGGAGGTCTCCGAGGTGATCGATGGCGTGACCGACTGCACCGCCGAGCTCAACGCCTGCGTGCAAGCGGCGACCACTCCGGCGCAGCTGACGGCGTGTGGCGAAGAGGAAGCGGTCTGCGTGGCGGGCAGCTTGAACGTCGAGCTCCCGAACATCCCAGTGTCGGAAGTGATCGAGTGCACCGATGCGGCGGCCGATTGCGCGCTTTCGGTCGAGAGCATCTCGGACGTGGCCGCGTGTGCCGAAGACCTTCAGTCGTGTGCTGCCGAAGTGGTGGAGTCGCTCGAAGTGCCGCCGGTCCTCGACTGCGGTCAGGTGTGGACGGCGTGCATGGTCCGCAACCCCTTCAACTTCTTTGGCTGCGCGGCTGAGCGTCGTGCCTGCGAGCGTCGCTAGTCGTTCGACCCAGGCGTAGTTACATCGGCGCGCCCCTCCTCTCACACAGAGCGAGGGGCGTTCCCTTTTAATAGAAGGCCACTGTGCCTGAAGGAGCTTCATCGATGCGTCTGTCGACCCTGTGTGCTGCGATTGTGATCGTTGTCGGTGTGGCGTGCGGTGACGATGACGGTGGTGGTGGAAGCGCAGCGGCGGGCGCGGGCGGTAACGCGGGCACAGCCGGCAGCGGCGGAACCGGCGGCACGAGTGGAACCGGTGGAACGGGCGGCACGGGCGCAACCGGTGGCACGAGTGGAACGGGCGGCACCGCAGGCGAGTCAGGCAGCGGTGGCACGTCGGGTGCGGGCGCGACCGGCGGAAGTGGCGGTGACGCAGGCAGCGCAGGTACCGCGGGCAGCGGTGGCTCGGGCGGTGCGGCCGGCAGCGGTGGTAGCGGCGGCACAGGTGGAACAAGTGGAGCTGGTGGAAGCGGTGGTGCTGGCGGAAGTGAATCGCGTGAGTGCTGCAGCGCGCACGCGTCACCCGGTTGTCAGGACGCGACGGTGGAGACCTGTGTTTGCGCCTTGTTGCCCGACTGCTGCACCGACACCTGGGACGGCGCCTGCGCGCAAATCGTGACCGAGAAGTACTGCCAACCCGGCGTGCGCGACTGCGTGTGCATCGACTGGCAACAGGAGAACTGCTGCAACACGTCGTGGACCAACCTCTGCGACGCGACAGCGGTCAGCAAGTGCGAGGCCGTCGCCGGTTGCCACTGAGCGGGGCGTTTGTCTTTTCCGCTGTGCGCGGCTTTCGTCCTCGAAGAAATCCTCGAAGTAGCGCTGCTACTCCTCCGGTTTCTTCTGCGGGCGCGCTCGCGCACGGCGAAAAATCCTGCACGCCAGACGGCGTTGCGTTGCGATCGCTATTGGATCAGCGAGGACGAAAGCCGCGCACGGCGGATAAGACAAGCGCCGTCACATTCGGATCAGTGGGTCGGCTCTGATCTTTAGGAGCTTCGCGCGCGCTTCGGCGACCACGAAGATCGAGCCCGCGACAATCACTGCACCCTTGTCTCCGGCGAGCTTCTTGGCGCGCGACAATGCGCTCGCGATCGACGTCTGCGCTTCTCCGTCGTGGGCCTTTGCGAGCGCTTCAGCATCTGCGGCGCGCGGCATCTCCACCTGCGTGTAGATGCGGCGCTCGGTCACCGGTGCGAGCAACGCGAGCATTCCGGCCGCGTCCTTGTCTTGCATTGCACCGAACACCAACACGCGCGGTCGTTCTTTGATTGTCTTCAAGTGCGCCGCCAACGCTGCGCAGCCGTCCGGATTGTGCGCCGCGTCCAGCCACGTCACCGGCTTGCCCGAAAGCCGCTCCAACCGCGCCGGCCAGCTCACCTTCGCCAGGCCACGCGCGATCGCCGCTTCGTTCACGCTCACCCCACGCTCGTTCAACACGTGCAGGGCCGCCACTGCGCTGGCGACGTTGTCCTGCTGATGCTCACCCACCAGGCTCGGCGTCACCGTGTAGCGTTTCCCGCGTACCTCCACCGTGAGCGCCTTCTTGTCGCTCTCGACCATCTTGAAGTCGTGACCGATCTGAAAGCGCGGCGCTTGGGTCTTGCGCGCGTGCTCCGTGATCGCCCGTGACGCCGCCGGCTCGCGCACACCGCAGATCAACGGCACCCGCGGCCGCAGGATCCCCGCCTTCTCCTTCGCGATCGCCGTCACGTTGTCGCCCAGCACGCCGACGTGATCGAGCGCAATCCGTGTAATCACGCTCAGCACTGACGGTGCCACGTTGGTCGAATCCAAGCGACCACCGAGGCCGATCTCCAGCACCACCACGTCGCAACCGGCGTCGCGAAACACCTCGAACGCCAGCAACGTCGTCAGCTCGAAGAAGCTCAGCTCCGGTCGCCCCGGTGCCTCGAAGAAATCGAGCAGCTCGCGCAGCCGCTTCGTCGTCTCGGCCTGTGCGAGGTTTTCGCCCTTCACGCGGATGCGCTCGCCGAGCTCGTGCAGGTGCGGCGACGTGAACAGGCCGGTCTTGTGGCCCGCCGCGCGCAAGCCGGACTCGATCATCGCCGACACGCTGCCCTTGCCGTTGGTGCCGGTGACGTGGATGCACTTGAGGTCGCGCTCGGGGTTGCCGCGCAGCGCGCACGCCTCACGCATTCGCTCCAAGCCGAGCTTCACACCGCGTGACTGCAACGCGTACAGACGCGCGAGCTGAGCCTTGTACGTGGGCTTCGTCATTGCGTGCTGCCACCCGCAACGATCACCGCCAAGTGCCGCCCTGATCGCTTGCCGTCGCGCCGAAAGGAGAAGAAGCGTTGCGGCTCGCAGTGAGTGCAGCCGGCGACGTCTTGGACGTGCACATCGAGCACCCCGCGCGCGCGCAGCTGCGCTTGCAACACCGGCAGTAAATGAACACGCGGCTTACCCCGACTTGTGTCGATCACGTTGCGCGCGTCCGATGCGCCTTCGATCGTCTGTGCCACGTCGTCGCCGACCTCGAAGCAGCAGCCTCGAATGTGCGGGAAGGTCGCGACGCGCAGGTTCTCCGGTTTGGCCTTCGCTTCGTACGTCAGCGCGTCAATCGCCGCATCGGCCGCGCGCTCCACCACACCGCGCCAACCCGCGTGCACACCTGCGACCGCACCGCTCACCGGGTCATGGATCAACGCCGCAATGCAGTCGGCGACGCGAATGCCGATCGCCACACCGGGATCGGTCGCGAACAGCACGTCACCTTCTTCTTGCCGCACGATCACCGGGTCTTCGCCCGCGCTCACCCAACGCAGCGCGTCGCCGTGGACTTGGCTCAGCTCGAACAACGCCTCGGCGCGGTAGCCGATCGCGCTCGCCAACACGATCAAGTTCGCTTGCACGTGTGCCGGGTCATCGCCGACTGCACGCGCGATGTTGAGCGAGTCGAACGGAGGCGCGCTGACGCCGCCGGTGCGCAGCGAAAACCCGTGGGTGACACCGAGCGCTTGCAACAAGGGGGCCCGCAACAGGTCGGCCATGTCTGCGTTGTACACCGAGTTGTCCCTGCTCAGCGTGCGGTTGCGCGCCGCTTTTACAGACTCCGCGTGCGGTTGCGCGCGGTTGGCCCCTCCTTTATGGTCCGCCGCCATGTCGCACACCTTTCCGTCTGAGAGCTGGACCGCCGCGTACAAGGACGCGCTCAACAACAATCCTGACTACGCGAAGGCAGGCAAGGATTGGACGCACGGCCCGGTGACGATGATCGTGAAAGCCAACGCGGCCCTCGGCATCGACAAGGACATGGCGATGTTGCTCGACGTGCACGGTGGCACCTGCCGCGCCGCCACGTTCATGGACGCTCCCGCCGCGCGCGACGCTGCGCCGTTCGTGATCGAAGGCGAGTACGACCGCTGGAAGTCAGTGATCCAAGGCGAGGTCGAGCCGATCAAGGCGATGATGCAGGGCAAGCTCAAGCTGACCAAAGGCCACTTGCCGACGATCATTCGTTACGTCGACTCCTCGCGTCAGCTCGTGGTCAGCGCCGGCCGCGTCGACAGCAAGTTCCTTGGATAGATCGCGATGCACGAGTTCCACCCGCAGATTGAGCTGATCGGCAACGCCAAGCACAACGGCCTGGCGACGATGATCACCGACTTGATCACGCAGAACCTCGCCGATCATCCCGAGAAGCGTCGCGACTTCGCGCACCTGGTCGGTCGTGTCGCGATCGTGGCCGAAGACGCCGGCGTGGCACTGACGTTGCAGTTCAGCTTCGGCGCGCTCGCGGTGTTCGACGGCATCGACGGCATCCCCGACGTCACGGTGCGCGCAAGTAGCGACGACGTGATCAACATGTCGCTGGTCGAGCTCACCGAAAAAGCGCGGCTGCCGGATCCCAAGGGCGAAGTGACCAAGGCGATGTTCAAGAAGTCACGCCGCGGTGAGATCAAAGTTCTCAACGCGCTCTTCCACATCCCGATGCTGATCCACCTGACCCGCGTGATGTCAGTGAACTGAAAGCGTGCGACCGGCACGGGAGCCGTTTGAACTGTCTTCGAGGACGGAAGCCGGCCTCAATCCAAAAGACAAACGCGCCTAGACTTGGTCGTACTTCTTACGCTGCGCGTCCAAGTCCGCTTCGATCTTCTTGATCACTTCCGGACGCGTCAGACCGACGATGCGTGCCGCCAAGTAGGCAGCGTTCTTGCTGTTGTCGACGCCGACCGTCGCCACCGGAATGCCCGGGGGCATCTGCACCGTGCTGAGCAAAGCATCGAAGCCGTTGAGCGCGCCCGACGCAAGCGGCACGCCGATCACCGGCAGGGTGGTGTGCGCCGCGACGACACCGGCCAAGTGCGCCGCCATCCCGGCACACGCGATGATCACCTCGATGCCATTGGCGCGCGCGTTGCTGATGTATTTGGTCACGCGCTCCGGCGTGCGGTGCGCCGACAGCACCTTGAGCTCCGAAGGAATGCCGAGCATGTCGAGCACTTCCTTCGCCTTCTCCACCACCGGCACGTCATTCGGGCTGCCCGTGAGAATGCCAACCAGCACCTTGTCGCTCGCCTTCTTCTTGCTCGTCGCCATCGTTGTCTCCACTGCCCGCGCTACGCGGAAAAAAGAGGCGGTTGTCTAGCAAAGGCTGCGCGCTGTTACCATCCCCGCCATGCGCACAATCCTCTCGGTCACACTGCTGTCGGGTTTGTTCTGGGTCGCCTGCAACAAAGAGGAGCCCGCCCCCGCGGCCGCCCCCCCAACTCCAGCTCCCGCCGCCGAGCCCGCGCCCGCTGCACCATCTGGTCCGGCGCTGCTCGATCCACCCAACCCGAACGAGGCCTGTGGACAGGTGATCGTGGTCGCCTGGCAAGGCGCCGATCACGCTGACCCCGCCATCACCCGCGACAAGGCCGCCGCCAAAGCGCGCACCGATCAACTGCTCGCGCGCGTGCGTGGCGGTGAAGCGTTCGAGACCGTGGCTGCCGCTGACTCCGATGCGCCGTCGAGCAAAGTGCGCGGCGGCGTGATGGGCACGTTCGCGAAAGACGAATGGCCCGAGCTGCACACGGCGATCCGCGACACGATCTTCGCGCTCAAGGTCCACGAGCTCGCCGCACAGCCGGTCGAAGCGCCCTACGGCTACGTGATCGCCCGTCGCTGCCCAGTCGAGAAAGCCCACGGCGCGCACATTCTCATTCGCTACACCGGTGCCAAGCGCGCGCCCGAAGAAATGAAGCGCACCGTGGAAGAAGCGCGCGCCATCGCCAACGAGGTGCATCAAAAGGTCGTGGCTCCGGGCGCCGACTTCGCCGCGCTCGCCAAGACCTACTCTGAAGACGGCTCTGCCGAGCAAGGTGGCGACATCGGCAGCCCCGGTCGCGGCCGCTTGGCGGTGCCCTTCGAGCAGACGTTGTTTTCGCTGCAGGTTGGCGCCGTCAGCGGCGTGGTCGAGAGCGAATACGGCTTCCACATCATCCGCCGCCTGCCCGACTAACCGTCGCTCGCTTGGGGCTTTCGCTTGCGTTGTCGCGTGCTTGACAGCCCAGGCTCGGAAGCTAATCTCCGCCGCCCATTCCGAGATAGCTCAGTTGGTAGAGCGGTCGGCTGTTAACCGACTGGTCGTAGGTTCGAGTCCTACTCTCGGAGCAAATGAAACCCCGCCACGCGGGGTTTTTTTTTGCTTCGAGAGTAGGACTCGGCGCTGCGCATCGCTGCGCTTGCTTGTCGTGGGTGCTGCGAAAGCGCCTCTCGCTTCGTGCAGTGAAGTTCCCCTCTCCACGTGATGTGGAGAGGGCAGGGTGAGGTGGGCGGCGGCCCGTCCTCCTTATTAAAGGAAGCAGACCCCCCGCCCGGCACGTCGACCGCCGCGAGCGCTCTGTGTTTAGCGCGCTGTCTCTTGGCTTGGGGCGGTGCCGAACTTGCGGGTGTATTCGCGGCTGAACTGGCTCGCGCTCTCGTAGCCTACGTCGAAGGCGGCGGTGGCGACCGAGGTGCCGCTCATGCGCAGCAGCCGGCGCGCTTCGAGCAGGCGTAGCTCTTTCTGGTACTGCAGCGGCGTCGTCGATGTGACGGTCTTGAAGTGCTTGTGGAACGACGATGCGCTCATGCCCACTTTGCGCGCGAGCTCCGGGATCACGATCGGTGCGCGGATGTCGCTCCGGATGTGACCGATGGCCCGCTTGATGGCGCTGGCGTGGCTGTCGTGGCGGATCAGATGGCGCAACATGCCGCCGAACGGTGCGACCAACAGGCGGTAGTGAATCTCCTTGGAGATGAGCGGGGCGAGCACCTTCGCATCGGACGGTGAGCCGGCCAGCGCCAGGTATCGGTGCAGTGCGTCGAGCAGTCCGTCATCTGCGCGCTGCGTCGTGGCGGCGCGAGCCTGCATGTCATCGACGGCGGAGACTGGAACCTCGTCGTAGAGCTTGCGGATGATGGCGAGGTCGACCTGGAACACCAGCGCGCAATAGGGTGCCTTGGTGATGCGCGAGCGCACGGGAAGCTCGTGGCTTACCAGCAGGCACTCACCAGTGCCGAAGGAGAGGCTCTCGTCGCCGGTCGAGACCTGCTTCCGCCCCTGGAGGATCAGGCACATCACCGGCTCGTACAGGGAGACATCGAGGGGGCTCGGCCGGTCCTGGCGAAAGAGCACCAGATTGGGCAGTGGCCGTGCCGCCTGTCGATCTTCGTCCAGCGGGGCGGCGGTGATCTGTCGGTGCGCGTCGTCGAGTAGGTCGTCCAGGCGCATCGGTGAGCCTCCTGTAACGTTCATGTCACGCGCTGGGTCAAGATGCGTGGATTCTCGCGACGTGTAGAGGAATGGGCAAACGTTTTGTAGGACCGGGCAGGCGCCGCCGAAGCGTGATGCGTAGAGTCGGCCCACAACACAAACGGGAGCGCGTCATGAAACAGATTCAACTCGGTACCCAAGGTCTCGTCGTGCCGGCGGTTGGACTCGGCTGCATGGGCATGTCGGACTTCTACGGCGATTCGTCTGAAGCCGAGAACCTTCGTGTGCTCCAGCGCGCAGTCGAGATCGGCTGCACGTTCTGGGACACCTCGGACATGTACGGACCGTTCACCAACGAGCGCCTGTTGGCCAAGGCGATCGAGGGGCGGCGCGATCAGGTCATTGTCGCCACCAAGTTTGGTGTGTCGCGTGGCGAAGACGGCAGCTGGCAGGGCATCAAGGGCGGCGCGGACTACGTGAAGGCTTGTTGCGACGCATCACTCAACCGTCTGGGCACCGACCACATCGACCTCTACTACCAACACCGCGTCGATCCCAACACGCCGATTGAGGAGACGGTCGGAGCGATGGCCGAGCTGGTGAAGGCGGGGAAGGTTCGCTACTTGGGCCTGTCCGAAGCGGACCCACACACCCTCGAGCGCGCGCATGCCGTGCACCCGATCAGCGCGCTGCAGACCGAGTACTCGTTGTGGTCGCGTGAGGTCGAGGCGGACATCCTGCCGACGGTTCGTCGACTCGGCATTGGCTTCGTGGCGTACAGCCCACTCGGCCGTGGGTTCTTGTCTGGCGCAATTCGTTCGCGCGCCGATCTGAAGCCGGGCGATTGGCGCCTGACCAATCCGCGCTTCTCGGAACAAGCGATCGCGACCAACGTGCGGCTTGCGGATGCTGTGGCAGACGTGGCCAAGGGCCTCGGCGTGACTTCAGCGCAGGTGGCGTTGGCGTGGGTGCTTTCGCGCGACGAACATCTCGCGACCATTCCAGGCACGCGCAGCGTGGAGCGCTTGGAGCAGAACTGGGCCTCGCAAGACCTCGCGCTGCGCGCTGAAGACGTGGCGCGTCTCGATGCATTGATCGGCCAAGGCGTCAGCGGCGCCCGGTATTGATCCACGGGCGTGACGTCGATCAAACGCGTCTCACCCCGATGTTTCACAACGTCGCCATAGGTTGTGCGGCGCGGTCGGGGTTACCCTCTGCCCGTGAGTGTCCCGGTTCAGTGGTACGGCTTGGCCGTCGTCACCACGTTGCTCAACGGCACTGCGCTTGGGCTCATCGCCTGGCGCGAGCGGAGTGACGCGCTGCGGCGCTGGGCGATTGCGTGGTTCTCGTGGGGGCTCGCGGTCGTGCCGCTCTCCATGCTCGGTTCGCCGGAGCGTCACCCGCTGTTGGCCGTGGCGTGTGGCTTGCTCTGGGTGGTGTCCACATTGCACTTCCTGCTCGGCGTCCACGGGCTCGCCCATCGCGCGATGCCGCGTGCCTGGTACGCCGTCGCCGCAGCCTGCGCGGTGCTCGCGTTGTCCCTGGGTGTGGGCCCGGGCGGCGCGCTGGGCATGGTGCCACTGGTGCTGTTTCAGAGCGCGGGACTCGCCTCCGCGGGCGTGACCGCCATTCGCCGCGCCCGGGCGCGCGCCGGGGCGTGGATCGCGGGTGTTGCGCTGATCGGTCTGGGTGCGCACGTGCTCGACGCGCCATGGCTTGCGCAGCATGGCGAGCTGTTCTTGTGGGGCTTCGTGCTCGCCATCGCGCTTCAGGTGCTCGCGGCGTTCGGAATGCTCGTGTTGCACTACGAGCACGCGCGCGCAGAGCTGATCGAGGCGCAACGCGCGCTGGAGGAGAAGCGGCGGATCGAGGCGCTGGGCCTGGTGGCCGGCGGCGTCGCGCACGACTTCAACAACCTGTTGACCGTGATGCAAGGTCATGTGGCGTTGCTTCGCATGGACGGTGAAGCTGTGCCTGCCCTTCAGCCGTCGCTTGGCGCCATCGACGAGGCGATCGCGCGTGCCGCTCGGCTGACCCGACAACTGCTCGCGTTCGGCCGTCGTTCGGTGCTGAACCCGCAGCCCGTCGACGTTCGCGAGGTGGTCGCGAGCACCATCGAGTTCCTGCGCAAGGTGATCCCCGAGAACATCACGCTGGAGCTCGACTGCCCCGACTCCTCGCTTGCGGCCACGCTCGACCGCGCGCTGCTCGAGCAAATCATCCTGAACCTCGTGACCAACGCGCGCGACGCGATCTCCGGCCACGGGCGGATTCGCGTGGAGCTCGCCTCCCACGGTGGCACGGACGCCGAGCTCGTGCTGCGTGTCATCGACAGTGGCGAAGGCATGGACGAGGCGCGCCTCAAGCGCATCTTCGAACCGTTCTTCACGTCCAAAGGTGGTCGCGGCACGGGGCTCGGCCTCGCCTCCGTGCACGGCGCCGTGACGCAGCTCGGCGGTCGCATCGGTGTCGAATCGACGCCCGGTCACGGTAGCCGCTTCGAGGTGGTGTTGCCGTGGCAACGACCGGCGTCGTTGGCGTCGCGGCGCGTGTCGCCACCGTCCGAGCCGGGACGCAAGCTGCGCATCCTCGTTGTGGAGGATGACCCGAGCGTGCGCCGCGTCACCTCGGAGATGCTTGCGATCGCGGGGCACGACACCGAGCAGGTCGGTGATGGGCTCGAAGCGCTTGAGCGACTGCGCGCGCGTGCGTTCGATCTCGTCGTCAGCGATGTAGTGATGCCGCGGATGGGTGGCGTGGAGCTGTCCGAGCGCCTCACCCATTTGCCATCGCCGCCGGCAATCTTGCTCACCTCCGGCTTCCCCGATGCCGCGGCATCGTCGCTACCCCAGGCAGCATTCCTTGCCAAACCGTTCAGTCACGAGGAGCTGCGCGCAGCCGTGGCCCGCACCGCGCGCTCAAGCGATCCACTCGCGTAGCCCTGCAGGCATGAGAGGGCCGAGCTCTTCATTCTGACAAGTGACGAGCCCCCCAGGCGTCCAAAGGGCCACGCGTGGTCCGTGCACGGCGGTGGCAACCACCGCGATCCGTACCGGGTGGCCGCTGCATATCGCAGTGTCCTTACGCACCCGGGCAGATGAAGTCTACGACCGGTGGGCAGCCGGCTTCGTCGGAGCCGTCGCCGCAGTTGTTCGCGCCGTTGCAACGTTGATCAGCGGAAAGCACACGACCGTCGGCGCACTGCGGCAACCCGTTGCAACCTTCTTCGTCCGAGCCGTCCGAGCAATCCGACACCGCGTTGCAGCGAAGCGTGTCGACGATCGTCGAGCCGTTCTCACACGTGAACAGGTTGGTGCAGCCCATCTCGTCGGATCCATCGGCGCATTGCGCCCAACCGTCGCACTCGACGCTCGGATAACGACGCTCGCCATCAGTGCAGACGAACGTCTTGCAGGCCTCGATGCACTCGAACAACGGAGTGCCCGGCATCGGCGTGTCCGAGTCTCCACATACGAGCGCCGAAAGCTCATCACATCCCGCCGCCCGAAAGCACTCGAAGCCACATGCACCGCCTTGCGCCTGCTCGCACTGAAACGTGCCCTCCGTTGCCAAGCCGCACTCGCGCAGCTGCGCCAACGCCCCATCGCACGCCTCTCGTAACCCTCCACCACCCTCGACGGAACAACTCATCACCACGACACCCAGCACGCCCAACCCCCGCATCCAAGCTCTAATCATTCGGCGCCTCCAAAGGTCCAACCTCAGTCAGCAACGACCTCAGCACGAACCATGCCTCTCAACTTCGCCGCGAAACAGCAGACGTCACCGTGCGCCCGATTCACAGTGTGAAGAGAGCGCGCAGCGAACGTGCTGTGCGGCGCGAGGTGCTAGAGCAGCGGGATAATCATCTCGCATGCGCTGGAAGCCCGATGCGCGGGTCGCTTTGGTGGCCGCTAGGGGCTGGCGCGCACGTTGCGGATCACTTGGCCGGAGCGTGGGGTGTCGTGGGCTGGTTTCCACATGCCCTGTTCGTCTCGCACTTCGTAGTCGGCGAACACGGCCGCGCGCGTTCGCATCGGATCAAGCGAGGAGAGCAGGGCCCAGTGCAAGTGCGGCGTCTGGGATCCTGAGTTGCCGCAGCGTGCGAGCACTTGTCCCGCCACGACCTCGTCACCGACGGCCACGCGTAGTGATCCGCGTTGAAGATGAACGTATTCGCTCAGCTCATGTTCGGTGTGTTGAACGATCACGGTGTTGCTGTGCTTGCGTGAGCCAAGCACGCGGTTGTCCGGATGGTGATCGATCGCGCGCACCACAACTCCGGCTGCGCTTGCGAGCACCTCGGCGCCAAATCCGTACCAGGCCGCGGTGCGCTTTCCGCCGTGCGCGTAGGCCTGGTCGCGCGCACCAAGCTTGACGAGATCGAGCGCGAACGCTGCATAGCCGTAGTGGCTCTCGCTGCCGTGATAGCCCTGGCCAACAATCCACGTGCCTTCGAACGGCAACCTGAGTCGCGTGTGCTGACGCGTGCCGGAGCGCTCCGTGTCATCTGCGAGCGGGTGCGTTGAGAGCGCGCCATGCGCAGACGTGGTCGGCGTCGCAGGCGATGGCGCAACCACAGGCGCACAAGAGCCAGCGCCGAGCGCAAGCAACACATGCCACAGCGCGCCCGTTAGCCCTCTGTTCCTTCCGCGCAACATCGTGCCCTCAACCCCAGCCTAGGTGATCACGGATTGCAACGCCGCGTAGGGGATCGTGATGCGCCGGGGTTCGGATCGCTTGCGGACGCGTCATTCCGCAGCCTCACATGTCCGGATCGGGTGGAGGTCGGGCTTTCAGGAACTGACGTCTGATCTCGGGTGATGACCAAGTGACTGGACTCGTGTTGATCGCTTCGAGGTACGCCGTCTGTGCCGCGTTTGTCCTGACCTTTGCCAAGAGGACGTCGCCGCGGATCGAGTGTCCGGCGCTCTCGAGCGTGGGAATCGATCGCATGGTGGTCGAGAGCTGGAGCGCTGCGGCTTGATAGCGCGGATCGTTGAGCTCTTCGCGCCCTTGCGTCGGCTTCAACGCGGTCACGACCACCTCGGAAGCATCGCGCTTCGGCAGATCATCAAACACTTCGATCTCGCTGCGCAGCTGAGCAACGGCCGCGACCGTCTCAAGCGACGCGTCTGCGTTGAGCGCGCGCGTGAGCGCCACGTCCGCCACGGCGGGAAGGTTGATCTCGTTCAGCTGGGCCGCTGCCACAAGCCATTGTGCCGCTTCGGGGAGTCCAGGAACGACTTCGGCCACAGCGGCCTTGGCGCTCGCGGAGGCAGTGTTCGCGGCTTCCATAGTCGGTGTGTCGTTGCTCTTCGTGAGCGCGGTCAAGTCGGCATCCATGTGCTCGACAATCGCGAGTCGCAGCGCAGTGCGTTCGGCCAGCAGCACGCTCGGGGGAATGACGACGCGCACACGTCGCGGCTGAAGCCCGTGGGGTTGCACGACGAACGTGTACTCGGGTTGCTCGGACCCGTAGGTGACGACGAGCCGAAGTGTGCTGGTCTCGTTCGCGCGTAGCGTGGTCACGCCTGCGCTGGGCACCACAAGAAGGCCGTGCTCCGGCACGCTTTCCAAGCCAAAGCGAATGCGACTCGTGCCGCCGTTCTGCACACGCAAGATGCGGGGCTCGCGCGGATCCGACAGCTTGAGCACGAACGCATCGTTGTCGCGCTCGGTGTCCGGCAGCAAGAAGCTGCGCTCGTCGACCATCACATGGTCGCGCAACGCGTTCGACAGAAAGCGCACGGCAGGCGCGTCACTCTCTGCGGGCTTGACCAGCGTAAGGTGGTCACCGTCGATTGGGTCTGACGCGCCATCACAGAAGCGTGTGGCACTTGAGCGTCGGACGATCTGCACGCCGTAGGTTGGGCGCGTTTCATAGGCGCAGCGCACGGTGGGGCGTTCGGGTCCCGCTTCTCTCCACTGAGAATCGAGCTCATTGAGGTTCGCGGTCAGGTCCGCGGGCTCCATCTCGGCGAGCGCAGCGTTCTTGAGCAACGCTTTCCCCAACGTGGCGATCTGCGCGCCTTCCATCGGCGTCGCATAGAACGCGAGCAGCGGAACCTTGGCGAAGAGCTCACGATGCGTGAGCAACTCCTTGAGCACGACGAGGCCGCCCATGCTGTGGCCAACAAAGGCGATCGTCTCGTAGTCGAGGACGCCGTCGAACTTGAGGTCCTCGTGAATCTTGTTGGCGGCTTCTTGGATCTGGAGAGATCCGGGCGAAACCATGCGCGACGGGTATCCCGCGGCATAGAGCGCCAAGCTCGATCCGAGTTGCGGGTGCGCTTTCAACGCGCTGAAGAACGTCGCACCACTCTCGTGTGTCCACGTGGCGACCGCGCTTCCCAACACGCCATGCACAAAGACGACCGCAACCTTGGCTGTCTGAGGTCGCTCTATCCATTGCGACTTCTCTTCGCCCGCAGCTGAGTCGTCATCTCCACACGCGCAAACAATAAGCAGCGCGATTCCACATGCGCCGAACAAACGCCGCAGCCTCGTCCACGTCAGCGTCCACGCAACGCCTCGCTCGAACATCCCCATCGCTAGCCCCCCAACGTTCACTCCGCGTCCCGTATAACCCGCGAAGCACCCGTCTGTCCGTGGCTGAGGTGCTGCAATCACTGCGCTCGGTCAACGAATTTCCCCTCCGTGCGTACCCACCCGGCCGATCCCGACGACGTACGCGAAACGTTGTGAAGCGAGGAGCGAAGGGTGTTCGACTCGGCATGGTAGGCGTGGCGGCCGCCACGTGGTGTTCTGACGGCGCCACCGACAACTGCCAATCGCGAAGCAGGGTAGCGACCCACCTGCCTAACTACAGACCGCACTCGCGACGTGCACCCTAAGACAAGGCTCTCGGGGTGCTGTTGTGTTTGTCGGACCTAGGAATTCGCGCTCACTGAGGCCGATGAACCGGCGAGACGCCCACCGATCACCCTTCTTAGCAGCGTTTCACCGGGAGTACCCGGTACGGATCGTGACCCCGGCGAAGGTAGCAACGCCAGCCACCGCCGATGCGGTCAAGGTCCGCTGCCACGTGGACGTGGAAGAAACGTGAGTTGAACAAGTCAAGATCACAGGACCGTCACTCACGAATCCCCTCATATCCTGATGTAGAAAACGCTGAGCCTTGGGATGTGG
>JACZCZ010109195.1_pt1 | contig 17381 bp, 15 predicted proteins | sample 8641811 | NCBI WGS metagenome assembly JACZCZ01 (sample SAMN15324610, study PRJNA640507) | soil metagenome | isolation source: intercropping peanut in the first line | place: China: Luxin town, Laibin City, Guangxi Province | collected 2019-07-25 | depth 10cm m | reverse complement strand
TTGTCGCCGCTGGCGATCGCGTTGGAGCCCAGTGCCGTGCTGTCGTAGTTGCTGGCACCCGCGCCGAAGCCGAGCGCCGTGGCGCTGTTGCCGCTGGCCTCCGCGCCGTAACCGAAAGCGGAGGCGCCGAAGTTGGATGCGCTGCTGTACCCACCGATCGCGGTCGCGGCATCGTCGGAAGCATCGCTGCGGAACCCGACCGCCGTGGCCTGGATGCCGGACGCCGCGGCCTCGGTTCCCAGTGCCGAGGAGTAGGCACCGGACGCATTCGCGCCTGCACCTGCCGCCGTCGCGCCGACATCGCCCGCTACCGCACCTGCACCGATCGCAGTGGCATCGTCCGCCGTGGCTTCGGTGCTCGCATAGACCGGATTGCCATCTTCATCGAGCACGGGATCGCCGTTCTCGTCGAACAGCTGACGCTGCCCACCGATCGCGACGGCGCCCGCGCCGCCGGCCTGCGCACCCGCGCCATTGGCGACGCTGTTCGCCCCGGTGGCGGTGGCGTTGAAGCCGGTCGCCGTGGCGCCGTTCGCCAGCGCGAAGGCGCCGGAACCGGTGGCCGTGGCGCCAACGCCGTCCGCGAGCGCGGCAGAACCGGACGCGGTGGCATAGTCGCCATGGGCGACGGCGTCGTCGCTGCCGTCTCGTTCGCCGTTGGCCTTGAAGTAGCGCGTGGCGTTCTCCGAAGCGTCGGCCACCGCGTTCAATTGGTCGAGGTTCACCGCGTCGGTGCCTTCGGTACCTGCGGCGACATTGGTGATCTGGCGCTCGTTGCCGGCACTGCCGACGGAGACGGTGTCTTCGCGGTCGGCGATCGAGTCGCCACCGAGAGCCACGCTGTTGTCTGCGCTGGCAGACGCCAGATTGCCGAGGGCGGTCGCGTTCGTGCCGGGCGCCCACGCGCCGCCGCCGACCGCGGTGGAGAAATCGCCGGAGGCTTCGGTCGGCAGGAAGCCGAGCAGCGAACCGCCCACGGCAACGCTGTTGTAACCGGTCGCGATCGAGCCCGAACCCAATGCGGTACTGTCGCCGCCGCTCGCATCGGCGCCATAACCCAGTGCCGTATCGAACGCACCCGAGGCGTTCGCGAAGCCGCCGATCGCCACCGTGGCGATGCCCGTCGCGCTGCTGGTGTGTCCTGCGGCCAGCGCTTGCGTGCCGGACGCCGAAGACGCGCTGCCGATCGCGCTGGCGTAGGCGCCGGCCGCGCTGCTGCCGGTCCCCACTGCGCTGGCGCCCGTACCGGTCGCGCTGGCCAGGGTGCCGACGGCGATGGCGTTTGCGCCCGTCGCGTTGCTCTGGCTACCCAGCGCGGTCGCGCCCTGCGCGCGCGCGCTGCTGTCGTAGCCCAGGGCGGTGGCGTTCACGCCGGTGGCTTCGGCAAGCCCACCCACGGCGGTGGCGCCGCTCTTGTTCGCGATGCTCTTGTAGCCCACGGCGACCGCGTGGCGGCCGGAGGCGTCGACGCCATCACCGCACGACACGGCATTCTCACCCGGACGGCCATCCTTGATCGGATTTCCGCGTGCATCCACACAGTAGGCGGGGCCCGTGCCGACCTGCGGCTTGTCGTTCTGTTGCTGGCCTTTTTGTTTGTCGTGGGCCAACGCGGCGCCGAATGGTGCGCCCGCGAGCAGTGCCGAAACCAACAGCGTGACGCCCAGGCGCGCACGCACGCGCGCACCGGACGACATCACGCCATGCGCACGACGCGCGAACTCGGAGGCCACCACCAGCATGCCGAGGGAGGGGTTCCACACCTTGCTGTAAATCCTGTTCATGGATCACGTCCTTCATCTGTGTTTTCGGGGGAATACGACAGCACCCATGCCCGTGTGGCATGGGGTCAAGGCGGACTACGTCAGGGGAACGCACAACACGGCACGCGACAGGGGACGCGCACGGCCGTGTCGCACGGAGCGGAAGAAACGAAAGGGAGAGATGCGTTGAAGGCGGAGCGGCAGGCGTACGAGCGCCGCCTGATCCGTGAAGAACGCGACGATGCAGCATCGCGTCCGGAAAGACGTACAAGTGAATCCGTGGAACAAGATATCGCGACCGCGAAAGATTCCCGCATTCCCCATCCCCTCATCCCGAGATGACACCAGAACACTCCGTGTGATCGAACACTACAACCGCGTTGTGCAATTTGCGAGAGATTTGCTACGTTCCGCGAAACGCGATGAAAGCGCATGAAACAAGGCGTTAATGCCATGTGTAGAGCGTGTGCAGGAAACGTGTTCTTCGCGTGAAGAGTGTCGGTGCAGGTAAACAGGGGTACGTGCACGATGCACTTGAAAGGGAAGTCGCAAGTCGTTGAGTAGGCACGTTGTAAACGGGTTAACCAGTTCGTTCATCCTTGTAGACATGGAGCAGGTCAAGTGAATCCACATTCTTCTTTCCGAAATTCGCGTCGTCGCCCCCTTGTTGCTGCACTCGCCGCAATCGTCTCGCTCGGCGCCTTCGCAGGGTCCGCCTCGGCGGGCGATGTCAGTACCGCGGGACTGCGCGATGGCCAAACCTACGATCGGTTCATCGTGAAATACCGCGATGGCAGCGCCGCGCGCGCGAACAGCGCGACGTTGCAGCGTTCCCTGCTCGGCGCGGTCTCGCGCTCCGCCCTCGGCGCAGCGAACGGCAAGGCGGTGAGCGCGGCGAAGCTGCGCCGCCTCGGCATCGGCGCGGACCTGGTGCAGACGTCGCGCAAGCTTGACCGCGTGGAAGCGGAAAGCCTGCTCCGCCAACTGGCGACGGATCCGGACGTCGAGTTCGTGGAAGTGGATGCGCGCCGCTATGCGCGCCTGGTGCCCAACGACACCTACTACAACCAGTACCAGTGGCACTTCAAGGATCCGGTCGGCGGCATCAACCTGCCGGCAGCGTGGGACAACGCGACCGGCGCGGGCGTGGTGGTCGCGGTGCTGGATACGGGCATCACCACGCACAGCGACTTGGATGCGAACGTCCTTCCCGGCTACGACTTCATCAGCGATACGTTCGTGTCGCGCGATGGCGACGGACGCGATGCGAATCCCCGCGACGAAGGCGACTGGAACCCTGTCGCGGGCGAGTGCTACACGGGCTCGCCGGTGCAGGACAGCAGTTGGCACGGCACGCACGTGGCAGGCACGGTGGCCGAAGTGACCAACAACGCGAAGGGCATGGCCGGCGGCGCGTTCAATGCGAAGGTCGTGCCCGCGCGCGTGCTCGGCCGTTGCGGCGGCTATACCTCCGACATTTCCGATGCGGTGATCTGGGCGTCCGGAGGCACCGTAGCCGGCGTACCCGCGAATGCCAACCCGGCCGAAGTGATCAACCTGAGCCTGGGCGGGTCCGGCGCGTGCAGCGCGGTGGAGCAGAATGCCTTCAACATCGCGATCGCCAATGGCAGCACCGTGGTCGTGGCGGCGGGCAACGATGCGGGCAATGTCAGTGGCTACTCCCCGGGCAACTGCGCCGGCGTGATCACCGTTGGCGCCACGCGCATTACCGGCGGCATCGCGTCGTATTCCAACTATGGCACGCGAATCGATATCTCCGCCCCGGGCGGCGGAGGCAGCGTGGACGGCAATCCGGGTGGCTATGTGTGGTCTACCGGCAATTCGGGCACCACGGTACCGACGACCGAAACGTACTTCGGCATGGGCGGTACGTCGATGTCGGCGCCGCACGTGGCAGCCGTGGTCGCGCTGATGCAGAGCGTTGCCGAGACACCGCTGACGCCGGCGCAGATCCTGGCCACGCTGAAGTCGACGGCACGTCCCTTCCCGGTCGCACCGCCAGCGAACCGGCCGATCGGGGCCGGCATCGTCAATGCCTCAGCGGCGGTGCAGGCGGTCATCGGCGGTGGCGAGCCGCCTACCGCGACCGTGCTGACCAACAACGTGGCCGTGGGCGGGAACACGGGGGCGAAGGATGCGGTGGTGCAGTACGCCCTCGTCGTGCCGGCAGGAGCGACCAATCTCTCGTTCATCAGCTACGGCGGCACCGGCAATGCCGATGTGTATGTCAAGTTCGGCAGCGCCGCGACCGCGACGAACTACGACCTGCGTTCGGCGAGGCCGGGCAACAACGAGGTGGTCAACATCGCCGCCCCCCAGGCGGGCACGTACTACGTGTCGCTGGTCGGCAAGACGAAGTTCGCCAACGTCAGCGTGCGCGGCAGCTTCACATCGCCCTGAGGATCGGGTGACAGGGTGCGGCGGCCCCGGGAAACCGGGGCCGTCCGTTTCCGTACGGCAGTGCGCATGACGCTGGCCGGGCGAATGCGGTAAGTTGGCGCATTCCCCTGTGCCCTTCCTGCATGCCGCTCTATCGCTACAAGGCCCTCAACGCGCATGGCGAGATGCTGGAAGGCCAGATGGAGGCTGCCAGCGACGCCGAGGTGGTGGCGCGCCTGCAGGAGCAAGGCCACCTGCCGGTCGAAGCCGCACCGGCGGTCGGCGGGGGCGGGCGGAGCTGGAGCCAGCTGTGGCGTCCGAATGCCTTCGATGGCGATCGGTTGGTGCAGTTCACCCAACAACTGGCCACGCTGCTGAGTGCAGGCCAGCCGCTGGACCGCGCGCTGGGCATCCTGCTGGACCTGCCCGAAGACGAGAAGGCGCGCCGGGTCATCACCGACATCCGCGACGGCGTGCGCAGCGGCGCACCGCTGTCCACGGCGCTGGAGCGCCAGCACGGCATCTTCTCCCGGCTGTACGTGAACATGGTGCGCGCCGGGGAAGCCGGTGGAAGCCTGCACGAAACGCTGCAGCGGTTGGGCGACTACCTGGAGCGCACTCGCGCGTTGAAGGGCCGCGTGATCAATGCGCTGGTCTACCCGGCGATCCTGCTGGTGGTGGTGGGGCTGGCGCTGTTGTTCCTGCTGGGCTACGTGGTGCCGCAGTTCGCGGTGATGTACGAGAGCCTGGACGTCACGTTGCCGTGGTTCACCCGCGGCGTGCTGTGGATCGGCAGCTTCGTCCGCGATTTCTGGTTCGTGCTGATCGCCGTGCCGGCGCTCGCGGTGCTGTGGTTCGACCGCCGTCGCCGCGACCCCGCCTTTCGCGCCCGACTTGACGCGTGGTTGTTGGGCCGTCCGCTCGCCGGTCCGCTGCTGGCTCGCCTGGAGACCGCTCGGCTGGCCCGCACGCTCGGTACGCTGCTGAAGAACGGCGTGCCGCTGCTGACGGCGCTGGGCATCGCCCGCAACGTGCTGGGCAACCGCGCCCTGGCCGCCGATGTCGACGCCGCGGCCGACGACGTGAAAAACGGCCACGGTCTGTCCGCCTCGCTGGCCAAGGGCAAGCGCTTTCCCCGCCTGGCGCTGCAGATGATCCAGGTGGGCGAGGAGTCGGGCGCCCTGGACAGCATGTTGCTGAAGACGGCCGAGACCTTCGAGCAGGAAACCGCTCAGGTGCTGGACCGTATGCTGGCCGCCCTGGTGCCTGCCATCACCCTGATCTTGGCCGCGGTGGTGGGCGTCGTCATCATCGCCGTGCTGGTCCCTCTGTACGATCTGACCGGCGCCATCAACTGAGTACACCGGAGAGCCCGAGACCATGTCCCGCACGCGTCCCAACCCTGCCTTCCGCTCCCCCCGCTCGCAGCAGGGTTTCAGCCTGCTGGAGATCATCATCGTGCTGGTGCTGATCGGCGGCATCCTCGTCCTCGTCGGCAGCCGCGTCATGGGTGGCGCGGACAGCGGCAAGGTCAAGCTGGCGCAGTCGCAGCTGCAGACGCTCTCCGGCAAGATCGAGACCTACCAGCTCGACACCGGCAGCTATCCCGCGCAGCTCTCCGACCTGGTCGCCCAGCCCGGCAACGCGACCGGCTGGCTGGGCCCGTATGCGAAGGAAAGCGAGCTGAAGGATCCGTGGAAGAACGCCATCGAGTACCGGATCCCCGGCGAGTCGCAGCGCTTCGACCTGATCAGCCTCGGGGCTGATGGCAAGGCCGGCGGCGACAGTGTGAACGCCGACATCAAAAACGAGTAAGCGTCCGCGCTCGCCGTCATGGTTGCCAGGGCCCCGCCATCGCGTCGCTCCGCGCGCGTCGTCGCAGGGCGTGCCTCGTCGGCGGGCTTCACGCTGCTGGAAACGCTGCTCGTCCTCGCCTTGATGGCGGCGGCGGCCCTGCTCGCCGCAATGGCGTTCACCGGAGGCCTTGAGGGCATTCGACTGCGCGCCGAATCGAAGGAGATCGCCGCGCAGCTGCGCTATACACGGGCACGTGCGATCGCCACCGGCGAACCGCAGCGGTTCCGCATCGATCCGCGCGGTCATCGCTGGGAAGCCGCCGGCGACCATCGCGGCCGGATCCATCCGGCGCTGGCGGTGAGCTTCACCGGGGCGCGGCAAGCGCAGGCGCGCGCCGGCGAAGGCGCGATCCTGTTCTTCCCCGATGGCGGCGCCACGGGCGGCCGGGTGACGCTGGCGGCGGAACGCGCGGCATGGAGCGTCGATGTCGCCTGGCTCACCGGCGAGGTGCGAGTGTCGCGCGAGACGATCGGAGCGGCGCAGTGATGCCAGCATCGCGCGCTCGCCAACAGGGCTTCACCCTGCTCGAAGTGCTCGTCGCTTTCGCGTTGCTGGCATTGGCGCTGACGCTCGTGCTCGGTGCGCTGTCCGGCGCGGCGCGGCAGGTAAGGCAGTCCGCCGACAGCAGTCGCGCCACCTTGCACGCGCAGTCGTTGCTGGCGCAGCTGGGTTCCGGCGAGGCGCTCACGCCCGGGCAGCGCGAAGGTGATTTCGACCGTGGGCGCTTCCAGTGGACGCTGGAGGTGTCGCCGTTCGCCGATCCCTTCGCGTCGCGCGCGCAACTCGATCCCGGCGCGCCTCAGCTGCTCGACGTGAGGCTGCTCGTGCGCTGGGGCACGGAACGCGGTCAGTCGCTGCAATGGCGCACGTTGCGGCTCGCGCCGCGTGACGTCAACCAGGTGGCGTCGCCATGATGCGACGGCATGCCGGCGGGTTCACGCTGATCGAGGTGCTGGTCGCGCTGGTGCTGATGGCCGCCGGCCTCGCGCTCGCGTTCGCCACACTGCGTTCGTCCACGGCCGTGGCGGCGCGGGGCGAAGACATGGCGCAGGCCAGCGAGCGCATGCGCGCGGTGCACGGCTATCTGCGCGCGAGGCTCACCTCGGCGCAGCCGATCGTGTTCGCCACCGACCGCAGCACGCTGCGGCAGGCACGCTTCATCGGCACGCCGCAGCGCATGCGCTTCGTGACCGACCTGCCGGACTACCTGGGGCACGGCGGTCCTTATCTGCATGACGTGGTGGCCGATGGCGACGGGCGCCTGCTCGTCGGCTTCTCGGTGGCGCAGCCGGACGCGTCGCTGGACGACCTTGAACAGCGCGCCGAAGCGCAGCGTCCCGAGCGCCTGGCCGATGGCCTGCGTGCCGTGCGCTTCCACTACCGCGGCCTGGACGCGGACAACCGCCTGGGTCCGTGGCAGGACCGCTGGGAAACCTCCGAAATGCTCCCGCTGCAGGTCAAGGTGGAAGTGGAGGCGGTGCGCGGCGGACGCTGGCCGGACCTCATCGTCACGCTTGCGCGCAGCGAAGGTGGGGCCGGCGGCGGCCTGCTGCAGGGCGGCTCGAATCCGGTGCTGCCATGAAGCCACAGCGCGGCGCGGCCCTCCTGCTGGTGCTTTGGCTGGTGGCGCTCCTCACGGCACTGGTCGGTGCCTTCGCGCTGACCGCGCGGATGGAAGCCATGCAGGGGCAGGTGGGAAGCCGCGGTGCGGTCGCGCAGGAGATCGCGCGTGCGGGCCTGGAGTACGCGATCGTCCGCGTGGCCGACCGTAATCCGCAAACGCACTGGCAACCGAATGGGCGTCCCTACGCCTGGAATTTCGACGGGCACGCGGTGGAGGTCCGCATCATCGACGAAACCGGCAAGGTCGACCTCAACCAGGCGGATGCGGGCTTGCTCTCGCGCCTGATGCAGGCGCTGGGCGAACCCCCCGATATCAGCGATGCGCTGGCGGGTGCCATCGTGGACTGGCGCGATTCGGACAACCTCAGCCAGCCTTCGGGCGGCGCCGAGGATGACGATTACGCTTCCGAAGGCCGCGACTACGGTGCGAAGGACGCGCCGTTCGAAACGGTCGCCGAAGTCGAGCAGGTGCTGGGCATGACACCGGCGCTTTACGCGCGGATGGCGCCCTTCCTTACGCTGTATTCGGGGCGTGGCCAGCCCGACGCCACGTATGCGCAGGGTCCGGTGCTGGTGGCGATGGGCATGGATGCCGCCACGTGGCTGGCGCAGCGCAACGCCATCGGCGTGACCGGGGACACCCAACTCGTCGGCACTGGCAGCGGCACGTATAGTATCGAGAGCCGTGCGCGGCTGACCGATGGCCGCGAGGCGTCACTAAGGACGGTGGTGCGCGCAGGCGCCAATCCCGTGCCGGGATCGGCCTACACCTTGTTGCGCTGGGAGGAGGGAGCGTCACCACAATGAGCGGCGTACGCGACACCTTGCAGCAGTTCCGGGCACGCTTGGGGCCGGGGCCTAAGAGCTTCCTCGCCTGGTGGGGCCAGGCCTTGGCCAGTTGCCTGCCTGCGCGCTGGCGCGTGCTACTGGGCCTGACCCGCGAACGCCTGTTCTTCCAGCGCGAGGGCGACGAGATCGCCATGAGTTGGATGGAAGGGGCCATGCGCCGCGAACTGGCGCGCCTGCCCTCCACCGTGACCCCCGATGAGCTCGCCGCCTTGCTGGGCAGCCGCCTGGCCGGCCTGCCGCGCTGGTGGCTGGTGCCGACCGGCATGGCGCTGCGCCGCCGCCTGCCGTTGCCAGCCGCGGCGGCGGATCGCCTGCGCGATGTCGTCCGGTTCGAACTGGACCGGCAGACGCCATTCACCGCGCAGGACGCCTGCTTCGATGCGCGTGTGGTCGGCGTGCGCGAGGACGGCCAACTGGATGTCGAACTCGCCGTGGTGCCGAAGCCCGCGTTCGACACTGCGCTCGCCCAACTGGGCGCACTCGCGCCCGTCCTGGCCGGTGCCGACGTGGAGGATGCCGCCGGGCTGCCCGCCGGCGTGAACCTGTTGCCGGAGATTGCACGGGCGGCGAGCCGGGCACCGAATCGCGGCCTGCACCTGGCCCTGGCGGCCACCGCAGTGGTCGCGCTCGTGCTGGGCGCCTGGCTGGTACTCGACAACCGGCGCGCGGCGGCCGACGCCTTTGCGGCGCAGGTGGAGAGCCGTGCCGACGAAGCACGTCGCGTGGCGGCCGGACGGCAACAGCTCGTCGACCTGGTCGCCGGCATCACCACGTTGAACAACACCAGCGCACGACGCCCCACCGCGCTGGAGGTGATGGCCGACGTGACCGAGCGGCTCCCGGACAACACCTACCTTGAAAAGCTCGCCATCGAAGGCGATCGGCTGACCCTCATCGGCTTCAGCCCGGAGGCCTCCGGGCTGGTCGCGCGGTTGCAGGGATCGCCCCTGTGGAGAAACCCTGCACTCAGCGGTGCCCTGCAACCGGATCCGCGAACGCGCATGGATCGCTTTACGCTGACCGCCGAACTGCTGGGCAAGCAGGAGCCCGCCGCCGCAGGCACCCCGGGAGGATCCGATGCCGCCGGCCATGACTGACCGTGATCGCGTACTGGCGCTGGTGCTGCTGCTGGCGGCACTCCTGCTCGGCTACTTCGTGCTCGTGCACCCTTGGTGGACCGTGCCGATGCAGGAGGTAAACACCCGCGTTGGCGAATTGCGCGAGCGCGAACTGCGCATCCGCACCCAACTGGCGCAGGCCCCGCAGGTGCAACGCGAGCTCTCCGCGGCGCTGGCGCAACAGGCCCAACGTCCGGGCTTCCTGCCGGAGGCGACCGTCGAACTGGCGACCGCCGGTCTGGTGCAGCGTCTGGAAGCCATCGTCAAGCAGGCCAGCCCAGGCAACCGCAGCTGCGCGATTGCCAACCAGTCGCCGCTGGCCCTGCCCGGACGCGAGGTCTACCAGCGCGTGGTGGTGCAGGTACGACTGCGCTGCGGCGCGCCCGAGCTGGCCTCGGTATTGCACGAGATCGAATCGGGCAGTCCGCGGCTGTTCGTCGAGAACCTCAACGTCCTGGCCCAACGCTATGCGTTCCAGGCCAGCGAGAACGGGACCGGTGGTCTCGACGTGAATTTCGATCTGTACGGCTACCTCAAGCCGGTGCTGGCCGCTCCGAGGGAGGCGCCCGATGCGCCCTGAGGCGTGGACCGCCCGCACATGGATCCTGTCCACGGTGGCCGGATGGTCGCTGCTCGTGCTGGGGATGGCGGTTTTCGGCCTTGGCGGGCGCATCACGCCTCTGCCCGCCGACCCCTCATTGGTCCAGGCCTTGCCCAAGATGCCGCCCACGCCGCCGGAGCGACTGGGTGGCATGGCCCAGTACACCGAGGTTGGCGGGCGTCCTCTGTTCTCGGAAGATCGCCGACCGAAGCCGTTCTTCCTCTCCGGAGAAGAAGCCGCCGCACCGGCCTTCGATCTGGTCTTGAGCAGCGTGCTGATCACGCCGACGCTGGAACTGGCGATCGTCCAGCCTGCCCAGGGCGGCGAGGGATTGCGGGTGAAAGTGGGCGAGGCACCGGACGGCTTCCCCGGCTGGCGCCTGTCCGAGTTGTCGCCACGCCGCGCCGTGTTCGATGGACCCGAGGGGCGCCGCGAGCTCGAGCTGCGGGTGTTCAACGGTGCCGGCGGGCAGCCACCGACCGCCATCGCTGGCCCTGCAGGCGCGGCTCCCGCGGTCGCGCCGCCCGGGGTGCCGCCCGCGGCACGCACCACCGGAGGCAATGCGGGGCCAGGCATGGTGCCCACCACGCCGTCCCCCACCACATCGGCCGTGCCGGCGCAGGTCACCCCGCCGAGCGTCGCGCCGCCGCCGCCGAGCGCACCCGCCACGACGACCGAGCAGCAGATGGATGCTATCCGCCAGCGCATCGAGCAGCGTCGCGCGCAGCTGCGCCAGCAGCAGGCCAACCCCAATCCGCCGCCGGCAACGCCCGGCAAGACACAGTAGAGTGCCGGCATGACGTCACGCGTGATCCTGTTTTCCCTCTGTCTGGGCCTGTTGGCCGGCTGCGCCAGCGCCCCCGTGCCCGACGTGCGACGCACCGCGCCCGCGACGGCCGGCGAGGTCGTCCCCGGCACCGCACAGACCGCGCCGCTGCAGGAGGCCGAAGCGCCCGCCACGGGTCCGCAGGCGCAGATCCGCCGTGGCAACGGGCAGATGATCAACCGCAGCGCCGCCAGCGCCCCGCTGCCGTCGTTGGGCGGCGCCAGCAGCGGATCGGCCACCTTCAATTTCGAAGGCGAATCCGTGCACGCGGTGGTGAAGGCCATCCTCGGCGACATGCTGGGCCAGAACTACGTGATCGCACCGGGCGTGCAAGGCACGGTGACGCTGGGGACGCCGAAGCCGGTATCGCCGGCCGAAGCGTTGAACCTGCTGGAGATGGTGCTGGGCTGGAACAACGCACGCCTGGTCTACACCGGTGGCCGATACAACATCATCCCGGCCGACCAGGCCCTGGCCGGTAGCGTGGCGCCGCGCACGGGTCCGGCGTCCAACGCGCGAGGCTTCGAGGTGCGCGTGGTGCCGCTCCGTTTCATTTCCGCCAGCGAAATGAAGAAGGTACTGGAGCCGTACGCGCGGCCGAATGCCATCGTCAACATCGACGGCACGCGCAACGTCATCACCCTGGCCGGTACGCGCAGCGAGCTGGAGAACTACCTGCGCACCGTCGAGATCTTCGACGTCGACTGGCTCTCCGGCATGTCGGTGGGCGTGTTCCCGCTGCAGTCGGGCCGTGCCACCCGCGTGGTGGCCGACCTGGAGAAGGTGTTCGGCAACGACAGCAAGACGCCGAGCGCCGGCATGTTCCGCTTCATGCCGCTGGAAGGCGCGAACGCGGTGCTGGTGATCACGCCGCAGCCGGCCTACCTCGACCAGATCCAGCAATGGCTCGAGCGCATCGATGGCGCGGGCGAGGGCAGTCGCCTGTATTCCTACGAGCTGAAGTACATCAAGGCGCGCGAACTCGCGCAGCGCCTGTCCGAAGTCTTCGGTGCTTCCAGCGGCGGTTCGACCAGTGATGGTCGTTCGACCGGCGGCACCGGCAACGTCTCGCTGATGCCGGGCACCGATCCGGTGCAGATCAACGACAGCGGGATGAATGCCAACAACAGTTCGGTCGATTTCGGCGGCAGCAGCAGTGGCGGTTCCAGCGGCGGACTAGGCGGCGGCTCGCTCTCGCTCAATCAGCGCGACAACGGCAACGGGGCGGTCACGCTGGAAGTCGATGGCGCACGCGTGGGCGTGGCGGCGGTCGAAGAGACCAACACGCTGCTGGTGCGTTCCAGCGCCAGCGCCTGGCAGTCGATCCGCGAAGTGGTCGACAAGCTCGACGTGATGCCGCTGCAGGTCCATATCGAAGCGCAGATCGCCGAGGTGTCGCTGACCGGCGACCTCAGTTACGGCGTGAACTGGTACCTCGAGCGTGCGATGACGGACAACGGGCTCGGCCCCTTCGCTGACCCGAGCGCCGGTGGGCCGAGCCGCTGGAGCACGCTGGCTGGCAGCATCGGTGGCGTGAGTGGTGCGGGCGCGGTCTGGACGCTGGTCAAGAACGACGCGGCGGCCGTCATCACGGCGCTGGACGAAGTTTCCGATGTGCGACTGCTGCAGACGCCGTCCATCTTCGTGCGCAACAACGCCGAAGCCACGCTCAACGTGGGCAGCCGCATCCCGATTTCTTCGGTGACCGTCAATCCGGGACTGGGCACCGACAACAGCTACAGCCAGGTGCAGTACCTGGACACCGGCGTGATCCTCAAGGTGCGCCCGCGCGTGACCAAGGACGGCATGGTGTTCCTCGACATCGTGCAGGAAGTGAGCTCGCCCGGCAGCGAGCCCGATGCCAACGGCAACGTGCGGATCAATACGCGCCGCTTCAAGACCGAGGGTGCGGTGCAGGCGGGCAACACGGTGATGCTGGCGGGCCTGATCAGCGACACCGCGACCCAGGGTTCCTCGGGTATCCCGGGCCTGAGCCGCCTGCCGATCATTGGTGGGCTGTTCGGCAAGAAGACCACCGGCACCGAGCGCAGCGAAGTCATCGTGCTGCTGACGCCGACCATCGTCAGCAACCCGCAGGAAGCCAACGACCTGACCGACGAATACGGCAAGCGCTTCCGCGCGCTGGAGCCGCTGAACACACCGCGCTCCAAGTGACGCCTCCGGCCGCATCGTCCCTGCCCATCGTCCTGCTGCCCATCGGTACTGATGACGATGCGCTCGATGCCTGCCTGGGCGCGCTCGATGCCAGCACGCCGGAAGGCGCACGGCTCTGGCTGGCCGATGACGCCCAGGCCGGTCCACGCGGTCTTGCCATCATCGAGCGCTGGCTGACGCGCACGCGCCTGCAGGCGGATTACACGCGTCGTCCGCGCATGCTCGGCGAAGTGGCGCACATGGACCAGATGCTGGCGGCCTGCGGCGATGCGGATGTCGTGGTGTTGTCGCCCGATGCGCAACCGCTACCGGGTTGGTTGCAGCAGTTGGCTGCATGCCTGGCCCGCGATGCTGCGATCGCGACGGCCACGCCTTGGTGCAACGCCGGCGAAACCACCGCCTGGCCGCGGCTGGGGGAAGTGAGCCCCCCGCCTGACGATATCGAACGCACCGCGCACGCCTGTGCGGCGATGCCGCCGCTGCATCCGGAATTGCCCGCGGCCGTCGCCCATGCCGTCGCCCTGCGCGGCAGTGCACGCAAGCGCGTCGGCGGACTGGATGCGGCGAGCTACGCCTCGTGGTACGCGGCGTTGGTCGACCTGTCCTTGCGCCTCTCGGGTCTGGGCTGGCGCAACGTGCTGTGCGAGACCGCGTTCGTCGCGCGCGGCGGTGAAGGCGGCCCGGCAGATGGCGACATGGATGTCTTGAACGCGCGCTGGCCGGCCTTCACGCCGCGGCTGGCGACCTTCTTGATGGCCGATCCGCTGCGCGAACCGCGTGAGCGCTTGGCCGCCCTGTACGCGGATGTCGGATCGCCGGAGCGCCAGCGTGACCTCTTCGGTTGAGCACGGCGGCATCGCCGCCGTGGTGGTGACCCATGCGAGCGCGAGCACGATCGACGATTGCCTGATGCGCCTGCGGGTTGCCCGGGGCGTGGACGAGATCCGCGTGGTCGACAACGCTTCCACCGACGGCACGATGGAGATCGTGCAGCGGCACGCATTGCAGGATGCACGCCTGCGCTTCATCGCCAACCCCGACAATCCGGGGTTCGCGGTGGGCTGCAACCAGGGTGCGCGCGATACGTGGTCGACGTGGATCGCCCTCGTGAATCCAGACCTGATGGTGGAGGTCGATACCCTGTCGCGCCTCCGCGCGCACGCGGCGGCGATCGCGGGCGAAGCACTGCTGGGCGCGGACCTGGTCGACGAGGATGGTGTGCGCGATACCGCGGCACGCCGGCGCGAACCCGTGTTCGCGGCGATGCTCAGCTCGCCGGGCGCCGCGTCCCGGCTGGGGGTGCCCGTGGACGAGAGCCGCGTGCTGCAGCCGGTGGATATCGTGTCGGGTGCGCTGATGCTGTTGCCGCGAACGCTGTTCGATCGCCTGGATGGCTTCGACGAAAAGTATCGGCTGCACGCCGAGGACATGGATCTGTGCCGGCGTGCGCGCGAGGCGGGCGCGTGGCTTGCCGTCGCCAATGATGTGCGCGTGCTGCACGTCCGCGGCGTGTCCAGCCGCGCCCGACCGATCTTCGTGGAGTGGCACAAGCATCGGGGCCTGTGGCGCTATTTCCGCAAGTTCGAAGCGGCGCAGCGTGGCGTGCCCACACGGCTGGGCGTGTTCGCCGCGATCTGGCTGCATTTCGGCGCGGTCCTCGCGCGCATCCTGCTGCGCCGCCGCTAGATCGCTGCGTCAATCCTCGATGCGATGGCCGGTGCCCTGCAGCGCCGAAACGGCATCATCCAGTTGGTGTGCCTGCACGAGCACGTAGTCGGTGTCATACGTCGACACAGCGAAGATACCGATGCCCGCGACGGCGAGCGGATCCAGCACGGCCTTGAGGATGCCGGTCAGCGCGAAGTCGAACGGCCCCTGGAGTTTGAACATGCGCCAGCCGCGCTGGCAGCGCACATCGTCGGGAACATGGTGTTCTTCGCAGACGAGCGAGAGTTCGTCGTCCGTCCAGCCCGCGTGCCGCATGCCCGTGGTCGGCCACCAGGCGGGCAGGGCGGCATCGGCCGGAAGCTGCGCGACGGCGTAATGCGCCGGCAGCAACCCCAGTGTCAGCGACGGGGCGGTCATCCGGCGCGGCCGTTCCACCAGAACAGCGCGTTGACCGCGAGCACCACCACCATCGTATAGATCAGCGACAGCGGTCCGCCCACGCGCCACAGCTGCCGCGAGGTGTAGTTGGCCGGGCCGACGACCATCGAGATCACCGGGTTCGACGCCGTCATCAGGTTGTTGGAGGCCGACAGTGCGACGATCAGCGCGAAGGCCGTCGGATTGCCGCCCGCCGCCAGCGCCAGGTTGATCGCCATCGGCACCATCACGATGGTCGCGCCCACGTGGCTGATGACCAGCGAGAACGCGGTCGTCAGCAACGCGATGGCGATCTCGAGCACCCAGATCGGAATGCCATCGGGCAAGCGCTCCACGGTATGCCCGGCCACCCACGCCGCTGCGCCGCTGCTGTCCATCGCCCAGCCCAGCGGGATCAGGCCCGCCATCAGGAAGACCGTCTTCCAGTTGATCGCGCCGTAGGCCTCATCCATGCGCAGCACGCCGGTCAACAGCATGCCGGCCACGCCGGTCATCAGCGTCAGTGCGACCGGCAGCTTGGAGGTCAGCGCGATGATGATGGTGATCGCGAAGATCGTCATCGCGATCTTGAACTTGTGCGGGCGCTGCTCGCCCTTCGGATAGTCGGTGACGACGACGAAATCGCGGCTCTCCGCCGCCAGCCCCAGGTCCTGCCAGATGCTGTGGAACACCAGCATGTCGCCGGCCCGCAGTTTTTCCTCGCGCACGTTCTCGCGGATGACCTTCTTGTCGCGGTTGATCGCCAGCAGGCTGATGCCGTTCTGCTTGCGCAGGCGGAGTTCGCGCGCGGTCTTGCCGATGAAGCGCGAGGTCGGCGGTACCACCGCCTCGGAAATGCCGGCGCGGCTGGGATTGAAGAGGTCGCCGAAGTGGCGCAGGCGCGAGGACAGGCGAAGGAAATGGTTCTGTGCGAAGTCGCCGACCTCCTGCCGCTTGCCCATCACCCCCAGCACGCTGCCCACCCAGATGCGCATGTCGGCCGGTGGTGCGAGGCGGGTGTCGTTGCCGGTCTGCAGCGCCAGCATCAGCGGCGCATCGTGCAGCGCCTCGGCTTCGCCCAGCGACATGCCGACCAGCGGGCTTTCGGCGGTGACGACCAGTTCGAACACATCGCCTTCGATGCCGTAGGTATTGGCGAAATAGCTTTCCGTGCGCGCCGGCGTCACGTTGGTCTCGGTCTCGTCGCGCAGCTTCTTGTCGCCGAAGTAGCGGAAGTAGAGCAGCGACGCGATCACCAGCACCAAGCCGATCGGCCACGGCGCGAACATCCGCAGCGGCTCCAGCGTGGCCATGCCCGAGGGGAGGTTGTTGTTGGCCGAGACCAGCAGGTCGTTGAGCAGGATCAGCGGCGAGTTGCCGACCATGGTGAACGCGCCACCCATGACGATGGCCGCCGCGATCGGCAGCAACAGCCGTTGCAGCGACAGGCCGGTGCGGGCGGACAGGCGCGAAGCCACGGGCATGAACAGCGCCATGACCGACGGGTTCTGCATGAAGGACGAGTTGAGGCTGGCGATGGCAGTGGTCATCAGCAGCAGGCGCTGCTCGATGCCGTGGCCGCGGCGCAGCAGCCAGGACGCGAGCCTGTTCAGCGCCCCGGTGCGGTCCAGGCCGGCGCCGAGGATCATCGTGGCGATGATGCTCATCACGGCGTTGCCGGAGAAGCCGCCGAAGATTTCCTCCGGGGCGATCAGGCCGGTGATGCCCAGCACCACCAGCACGACCAGGGCAACCAGGTCCGCGCGGATGCGCTCGAACAGGAACATCGCCATCGTGAAGCCGACCAGCCCGAGGACGAGCTTCATGTCGTTGGTCAGCGTCAGCGCGTTTTCCATGTCGCGATCGGGTTCCGTGGGGCCTGGGTATTACTCGCGGTCGTACAGAAGATCCCACACCCCGTGGCCGAGCTTCTGGCCGCGGGTCTCGAAATGCGTCTGCGGGCGCCACGCCGGGCGCGGCACGCTGCCGCGCGGACCGGCGCGATTGGCCAGGCCCGGTGTCGCATCCAGCACGTCCCACATGTGTTCGGCATAGGCCTCCCAGTCGGTGGCGCAGTGCAGGCG
>JACZCZ010084245.1_pt1 | contig 17430 bp, 16 predicted proteins | sample 8641811 | NCBI WGS metagenome assembly JACZCZ01 (sample SAMN15324610, study PRJNA640507) | soil metagenome | isolation source: intercropping peanut in the first line | place: China: Luxin town, Laibin City, Guangxi Province | collected 2019-07-25 | depth 10cm m | reverse complement strand
GGATCGTTGATCAGCCCCTTCCAGCCGACGGTGGTGCGCGGCTTCTCGAAGTAGGCGCGCATGACGATCAGCACGTCATCGGCGAGCTGTTGCTTCATCGCCAACAAACGTTCGGCGTACTCGCGTGCCGCCGCCGGATCGTGGAGCGAGCACGGCCCGACGATGGCGAGCAGCCGAGGATCGCGACCGGCCAAGATTGCTTCGATCTCACTGCGCGCCGCGAGCACCGTTGCCGCGGCACGGACGGTCAGTGGCAAGGTGGCTTTCAATGCGTGCGGAGTGATCAAGGGAACCGTTTCGACGACGCGTACGTTGTGGGTTTGCTGCATGGTTCTGGCTCCAAAACGCCAAAACCCCCGGGCGCGGTGGCGACCAGGGGTTTCTGACCTCGTGACAGTGCTGTCTGTAACTAGAAGGCAGTTCCCTGGCGCGTCGCGCCGGTAAAGTAGAACCGCCAATAGTTACGGAAGGACTTCATCTACGGGCCAGTCTGGCCGAGCGACGAAATCGGCGCAAGCGGGCGACCGAAATCGCGCGCGAGCCCCCAACGGCGTGCGAGCGCAGACAACCCGGGCATCCGCCATATCCGTTCGACCGGAAGCATCGACGCGTACGCGATCAGGCTCAGCGGGTAGGGGAAGCCAATCCACATGATCCACTGCACGCCGAAGTGAAAGCTCCAGGCCGTGCCGATCCATGCCCAGCGCAGGTAACGGTGTGCGAACGCCAGGGGCGCGCCGAGCTCGAGCGCAAGCGTTGCCCACGCGAGCGGTGGAAACAACGCGGCGTGTTGCACCATCACTGCACCGAGCGTTGCGTAGTCGGACCCGAGCTCAGCTTTGCGCAAAGCATCGAAGGCGATCGCGTTACGTAGGATCTCTCCATCCGTCCAGGCCATGCCGCTGTTGCGCAGCTTGGCGACACCGGCGAGCACGTAGGTTGCGACCGTGACTGCGCTCATCAAGCGCAGCGGCCAGCCGTTGATCGTCTCGGCGTCCGCACGCTCCCGAGCGATCGACCACTCGCCGATCGCGACCACGCCCAGATGGATGGTCAACAGGTTCTCAGTGTGAAACAGCATGCCCCAGCTGTTGCGGTAGCTCGTGACCCACAGAAGACCCAGCGCCAACAGCGGCGCCGTCCATCGTGTGAACCGACCGCATGCGACGAGCAGCGCGAGCACAATCGTGATCGACAGCGCTGCGATCGTGAACGCGGATGACACTGGCGCATCCAGCAGCATGACCGGGCCAACCGGCGCAAAGCGTTCGATCGACATTTGCTCGTAGCGCGTGAGCACGGGCGCGCGACCGAGGCAGTAACCTGCAACGAACAGCGCAGTCAGCGCGCGCACCGTGATCCAACGCAGGTACAGCACTGGCGCGAAGTAGCGTTCGAGGCCGCGCGACGGGTTCATGGCACCCTGCAATGCGCGTGTAGCTCTCGCGAGAGCGGGGTCCTGTCGCCGCCCAGGTAGCGGATCGAGTCGATGCGCGCCGTTTCGATCTCGACGCTGACGCTTGCGCGCAATTCCGCGTCCTCGGAGCGGGTCAAGCGTTGGGCGATCTCGCGGCAAAAGCGCCGCGCCGATGCGGGACCTGCGTGCACGGATTGTTGGATCGTGACCAGCGTCTGCATCACGGCGGAGCTGGCGACCTCATGTGGTGGCACCGGCGTGCGCGTGCCGTCGGCTGCGATTGCGACCACGTGCGTGATCAACGACTCCGACGATGTGCGCTCGTGAGAGAACATGGGGTACGAGGAGATCGGAAAGCTGTCCTCGCCCGCGTCCCACGTCAGGGGAACGAGCACCGCACCGAGCACCAGCGTGCTCACCGCAAGCGCGAACCATCGTTCCGTCACGAACGCCTACGCAGTCAGCTCACGAAAGTGGATACCGGCGCGCTCCAACCGATCGATCAACGGCTGACCGATGCCCGCGGCGGGTGTCACGACACCGGTGTGCGGCGCGAGCTTGTCGCGATCGAACGCGAGCGCCAGGGCCGATTCGCTGATCATCTTCGCCGTTTCCGAGTAACCCGGTTCGCCGCCGGTCACCTGGGTCTGCACCACACGACCTTCGCTCTCCGCGATGAAGTGCACCTTGAACCAGCCCTTCGCACGTTCCTCTGCGCTGGGACCTTCACCGGCGGCTTTCACTTTGCGTAGCAAGGCGCGCGTGGCGGGGATTTGGGCGAGACCGATCACGGCGCCGAGCCCGACACCCGCGCCGATGATCGTCGCCAACGATTTTGTGCGCGCGTAGTGGCCGTACCGGAAGTCGGGCCCGTACTCGGGCAGCATCTGTGCGCTGCGCAGCACGACTTCGGGATCGATTGTCAGCATCGGAGCGGTCCAGCCCTTGATGCGTGGCTCGAAGCGCACGCCGAGCGACGCATGACGAACGCGCCGAGAGCCGTCGCGCCAGCCTTCCCGCTCCAGCATCCGATACTTCGCCAGGATCTTGTTGGCGCCGCTGAAGATGCCGAGCGCCGATTGCCAAGTGCCGCCGGAGAATGTTCCGCGCGCGCTGACGAAGCCTTCGATCTTGGCGGGGCCGGTGGGCTTCAGCTTCTGGACCGTGAACAGAACACCGAGGTCGTGCGGGATGCTGTCGAAGCCGCAGCACGACACGATCCGCACGCCCTTGTCGCGCGCCGCATGGTGGTACTTCTCCAACGTCATGTCGACGAACGGTGGCTCGCCGGTGAGGTCCACGTAGTCGGTGCCCTGTTCGACGCACGCGCGCACGAGTGGCTCGCCGTGCTGCAGGTAAGGGCCCACGGTCGTGAGCACGACGCAGGCCTGCGCTGCCATTGCCGAAAGTGATTCCGCGCGCGTGGCGTCCGCGTCGATCAACGCCGGGCGCGGAGCGGGTCCGCTGGGCAACGCCGAAAGCACCGCCTCGAGCTTCTGCCGATTGCGCCCAGCGAGCGCCCACTTCAGCGTCGGTGGCCCTTGCTGAGCGAGGTAATCCGCCACCAGTGTCCCGGTGAAGCCGGTTGCGCCGTACACGATCACGTCGAAGGTTCGGTAGTGCTGGCCCATGGGCGCGCAGCCTAAGCCCGCGGCTTTCGCGATGCCACAGCCCGGGCGCCGTTACGTCGGGGAAACACACTGGCACGACGCGTGACGCAATCGCGGCCTCTGCCGCGCCATCCTTGTTGATGGTGACCGTTCCGGGGGGGCGCGTTTACACGCTCGATACACAGCATTCATGAAGAGTTGGTGATGGCTTCACGGAAGGGAAATCCGCATCCGCCATGGTGATCGACGTGACCACTCAACGAGGGTGAGCTCAAGCATGTCGATCCTTTCACTGAAGAACGTCTGCAAAGGTTTTGGTGCCGGTGCGACCCGGACCGAGGTCCTGAAGAACATCAACCTCGAAGTCGAAGAGGGTGAGTTCGTCGCGATCGTCGGCTTCTCGGGCAGCGGCAAGACCACGTTGCTCTCGCAGATCGCCGGCCTCGCCAAGCCCGACTCGGGTGAGCTCCTATTGCGCGGCAAGCCGATCGTAGGTGCCGGCCCCGATCGCGGCGTGGTCTTCCAGAACTACTCACTTCTGCCGTGGATGAGCGTGTTCCAGAACATCGCGCTCGCGGTCGATCAAGTCTTTGCCGATTGGAGCCAAGAGAAGCGCCGCGCGCACGTGCTTCATTACATCGAGCTGGTCGGGCTCTCGCACGCTTCGCGCAAAAAACCATCGGAGCTCTCGGGTGGCATGCGACAGCGCGTGTCCCTGGCCCGGGCGCTGGCGACCAATCCTGAGATGTTGTTGCTGGATGAGCCGCTCGGCGCGCTCGATGCGCTGACACGCGGAACCTTGCAGCAAGAGATCCAGAGCGTCTGGGCCAAGGACAGGAAGACCGTGATCATGATCACGAACGACGTGGACGAGGGCATCTTGCTCGCCGATCGCGTGATTCCGCTGACCCCCGGACCGGGTGCCACGTTGGGGCCAGAGTTCCGCGTCGACCTGCCGCGACCGCGTGATCGGGCGCACCTGAATCAGAGCGCCAAGTTCCAGAAGATTCGTAACGAGGTCGTGCACTGCCTGCTTGAGATGCGCAGCAAGCAACGCAAGTCGAGTCAGGTCGTGATTCCGATGGAACCCCAAATCCTTCAAACGCGCCGCGGCAAGAGCGGGCTCAGAAAGGTGTCGTGACGCCCATGGCTGGTTACGTCGAGCTGTTCGAAGTTGGAAAGACCTACGAGACCCCGCGTGGTCCCTCGGTCATCGTCGAGAAGTTCAACCTGGAGATGCAGGAAGGCGAATGCGTCGCGCTGCTCGGTCACTCCGGGTGCGGCAAGTCCACGGTGTTGTCGATGCTCGCGGGCCTCAACACCATCACCGATGGCGGCATCGTCTTGGCGGGTCGTGAGATCACCGGCCCCGGCCCGGATCGCGGCGTGGTGTTCCAGTCGCCGTGCTTGCTGCCGTGGCTCAGCGCCTTCGACAACGTGATGATTGGCGTCGAACAGGTGTTCGGTCGCGCGACCAAGCAGGAGCGCCGTGAGGTGGTCGAGTACTACCTGTCGATCGTTGGGCTCGGCGATTCGATGCATAAGCACTCACGCGAGCTCTCGCAGGGCATGCAACAACGCGTGGGCATCGCGCGCGCGTTCGCGTTGTCGCCGAAGATGCTGCTGCTCGATGAGCCGTTCGGCATGCTGGATTCGTTGACGCGCATGGAGCTGCAAGAAGTCCTGCTCACCTTGCTCCAAAAGGATCGCAAGACGGCGCTGATGGTCACGCACGACGTGGATGAAGCGCTGTTCATGTCGGACCGGATCGTGATGATGACCAATGGTCCGCGCGCGACGGTCGGCATCGTGCTCGATGTGCCGTTTGGTGCCGAGCGCGTTCGCGAAGAGGTCTTGGCCCACGCGCAGTACTATCCGCTGCGCGGCGAGATGCTCCGCTTCCTGGAAGATCAGGAGACAAAGAAGCACAGTCCGAAGGCGACTGTCGCGAGCCTGGCCGTGGCAGCGACCGAAGTGGCGCAGGCAGCCGGCTGAACGCGCAGACACGCGCGCGAAACGTTGGCTTGTGGCGTCGGTAGGCTCGGGTATGGTGCGCGCCATGAGCGGCGACAAAGCCACCAACATCACTTGGCATCACGGCACCGTGACGAGGGCCGATCGCGAACGGGTACGTGGTCACCGTGGCGCAATCCTCTGGTTCACCGGGCTCTCCGGCTCGGGCAAGAGCACCGTCTCCCACCGCGTCGAACAGAAGCTGTGCGACCTGGGAGCGGTCAGCTACGTGCTCGACGGCGACAACGTGCGCCATGGGTTGAACCGTGACTTGAGCTTCAGCGCCGAAGACCGAACCGAGAACATCCGGCGCATCGGTGAGGTGGCGAAGCTGTTCACCGACGCGGCGACGTTGGTGCTGTGCGCGTTCATCTCGCCCTACCGCGCCGATCGCGGGCAGGTTCGCGCCTTGGTTGCTGCCGGCGACTTCATCGAGATCTACGTGAACGCCTCGCTGGAAGCCTGTGAGCGACGTGACCCCAAGGGCTTGTACAAGAAGGCCCGGGCTGGCGGCATCGAGAGCTTCACCGGCATCAGCGCGCCCTATGAGGAACCGGAGCAGCCCGAGCTCGTGATCGACACCGAGCACGCCACGATCGAGCAGTGTGCCGACCAAGTGATCGCGCACCTGCGCGCGCGCGGGTACATCAACGATCGCTAGCGGGGGAGCTGATGCCGTACACGGGCAAGGTTGCGTTCATCACGGGTGCGGGCAGCGGCATGGGGCGCTTGGCGGCGCAACGCTTGGCGGCGGCCGGTGTGTCGGTGGCCGCGGTCGACGTGAACGAGACTGGCCTGGCCGAGACGGCGAAGACCAACGGCGAGCGCATCAAGACTTGGACGCTCGACGTGACCGATCACGCTGCGGTGCAGCGCGTGGTCGATGACGCGGAGCGCGCATTAGGGCCGATCGATCGCGTGATGAACGCTGCAGCGATCATGCCCACGCAGCTGTTGATGGAACAGGACGTGGCGACGATGCACCGCTGCATGAACGTGAACTACGGCGGCACGGTCAACGTGACGATGGTCACGCTGCCGCGCATGTTGGAGCGCGGCGTCGGCGATCTGATCAACTTTGCGTCGATGGCGGGTTGGGTTCCGCTCCCGCACTTCGGTGCGTACAACGCGTCCAAGTTCGCGGTCGTGGCCTTCACGGAAGTGTTGGCGCATGAGAACCGTGGGCGTGGCATTCGCTTCGCCTGCGTGTGCCCACCGCCGGTGGCCACGCCGCTACTCTCACAAGCCCGGTCACAGCCGCGCGTGCTCAAGGTCGCCAAGGCGATCGCGCCCGAAGTGGTGCTGGACGCCATCGAACGCGACCTGGACGCCGATGAGTTGATGGTGTTTCCGACGTCGCAATCGCGGCAGGGCGTGCAGCTTCGTCGCTTCTTGCCGCAACTGTTGTGGAACCGACTGCATAAGCTCGAGCGTTTGCCGTGACCGACCCCGAAAAGCCTCCACGTCCATTGTCCGAGCTGCGCGCCGAGATCGACTCGCTCGATCGCGAGATGCTCACCTTGCTGCAACGGCGCACGGAAATCGTCGCGCAGGTCGCCGCGTACAAGCGCCATCATCGCGTCGGCATCCGCGACTTCGATCGCGAGCGACAGGTGCTGTCCGGTCGGCGAGCCATCGCTGAATCGCTGGGCCTCAACGGCGGCGTGATCGAATCGATCTACCGCCTGATCATGCTCGCGAGCCGGGACTATCAGGCGTCGCTGAAGGTGGAAGTTCCGGTCGACATGGAGCCGAAGTCGATCGCCGTTATCGGTGGTGCGGGGCAAATGGGCGCGCTCCTGTCGCGCATGTTCCGCGAGCTCGGTCATAGCGTCGCGATCGCCGATCTGGGCTCGACCCCGACGGCTCAACAAATCGCTGCGGCCGCCGACGTGGTGGTGATCAGCGTGCCGATCGAGGTGACCGAGCAAGTGATCGCCGAAGTTGGCCCGCACGTGCGCAAGGACGCGCTGCTCTTGGACATCACGTCAATCAAGCAAGCGCCGCTCTCGGCCATGCTGGCGGCGACCGAGGCGAGCGTGGTCGGTACGCATCCGATGTTTGGTCCCGGCGTTCACTCGCTGCAGGGTCAACGTGTCGTGTTGTGTCCAGGTCGCGGCGAGGCTTGGCAGCAATGGGTGGCGACGACGTTCGCTGCGCGCGGGTTGCAAGTGACCGTGGCGAGCGCGGAGCAACACGATCGCGCGATGGCGCTGGTCCAGGTGCTGACGCATTTCCAAACCCAGGTCTTGGGCTTGGCGCTGTCGCGACTGAACATTCCGTTGTCCGAGTCGCTGGCGTTCACCTCACCGGCGTACCTGATGGAGTTGTACGTCGCGGCGCGTCACTTCGCTCAGGCGCCCGAGCTCTACGGTCCGATCGAGATGCTCAACCCGATGACCAAGTCTGTGACCGATACCTTCCGCGCTGCGGCGGACGATCTGGCGGACATCCTGGCGCGTCGTGATCAGGCGCGCTTCACCGCCATGTTCGAAGAGGTGCGCGCGTTCTTCGGTGAGTTCACCAGCGAAGCGCTGGAGCAATCGAGCTTCCTGATCGATCGCTTGGTGGAGCGTACGCTCGGCGCGTCGTAGGGCGGTTTGCGTCGTCCGGCGGCGTCGCTTGATCCGCACGATCGAGGGTGCTTGCCGTATTGGCACTGAGAATCACGCGTGCCATACCTCACGCGCCCGCGGGCCCTTTGTTCGCGGCGCCACGGAGACAAGCATTGTATGCGCGAGCTGAACGGCACGCTGACGGCACTGGTAACCCCGTTCCGCGATGGCGCAGTCGATGAGACCGCGTTGCGCGAGATCGTCGAGGCACAGATCGCCGGCAAGGTGAACGGTTTGGTTCCGTGCGGCACAACTGGTGAGAGCGTGAACTTGAGCGAGGCCGAGTACAGCCGCGTGGTTCGCATCACCGTCGAACAGGCCAAGGGTCGCGTTCCGGTGGTCGCGGGTGCCGGCAGCGCATCCACTTCGCACACGATCGAGCTCGCGCATGCCGCGAAGAAGGCCGGTGCCGACGCTCTGCTCAACGTCACGCCGTACTACAACCGTCCGACCCAGGAAGGTCTGTACCAGCACACCAAGGCGCTGCACGACGCGGTGGCGTTGCCACTGATGCTCTACAACATCCCCGGCCGCACCGGCTCCGACCTGGCGCTTGAGACGGTCCTGCGCTTGGCCGACCTTCCGCGCGTGGTGGCAATCAAAGAAGCGACCGGCAACATCCTGCGCGCGCAGTCGATCGCGCGTGCCTTGGGCGATCGCTTGATGATCTTGTCGGGCGATGACGCGCTGACGATCGCGATGATGGCGGTCGGCGGTCACGGCGTGGTGAGCGTGGCTTCCAACGTTGCGCCGCACCTGGTGTCGGCATCGGTGCGCGCGATGCAAGCGGGCGATGTCGCCGCTGCCCGTCAGCTGCACCAAAAGCTATTGCCGCTGTACGAGGCGTTGTTCGTCGAATCGAATCCCGGTCCGGTGAAGGCCGCGATGGCGCTGATGGGTAAGCTTGCGGTGGAGATTCGCTTGCCGATGGTGTGGCCGACCGAGCGCACGCAGCAGGTGTTGCGCGAGGCGATGTCGCCGCTGGGTTTGTTGTGACGCGGATCGGCATGCACGGCGCCGGTGGGCGCATGGGCCGCAGCATTCTCGGCTTGATCACGCAGGAGCCTGCGCTGCGGTTGACCGCTGCGGTCGACCACGCTGCGTCCGCCGTCATCGGCCAGGACGTCGGTGTTCTGATCGGGACCCAGGCACTGGGTGTGAAGGTGACCGCGGATTCGCGCGCGGCGTTTGCGTCGACCGACGTGGTGATCGACTTCAGCCTGCCCGTCGCGACCGCAGACGTGGCGCGAGCATGTGCGGATGCGCAGGTGGCGCTGGTGGTGGGCACGACCGGTCTGAACGCCGAAGGCCAAGCGGCGCTGGACGCCTTGGCGAAGGAGCGCCCGGTGGTGGTCGCTCCCAATTACAGCATCGGCGTCAACGTGCTTTGGCACCTGGCGGCCCGTGCCGTGAGCTTGCTTGGTCCGGACTACGACATCGAGATCGTCGAGATGCACCATCACCACAAGGTCGATGCGCCGAGCGGCACAGCGGTGCGTCTGGCCGAAGCCGTGGCAGCCGCCCGGGGCGTGGACGTGAACACAGCCTCCGTTCACGGGCGCAGCGGCCAGGTGGGCGCGCGCAAGCCCAACGAAATTGGTGTCATGAGCCTGCGCGGCGGGGACGTGGTCGGCGATCACACGTTGGTCTTGGCGGGGCCGGGCGAGCGCATCGAGATCACCCACCGCGCCCATACCCGGGAAATCTTCGCTCGTGGCGCGATCGCCGCGGCCAAGTGGGCTGTGGGCCAGCCACCAGGGCGTTACGACATGGTCGACGTGTTGGCGATTCCACGCTGAAGTTGCTGGCGAAAACCGCGAGTGGATTTGCTAGGCTCTGCGACCCATGGCCGATTCTTCGAGCGTCTGCCAACACTGTGGCGCCCCGCGTCAGGCTGGCGTTCGCTTCTGCGGGCAATGCGGCAAAGCCAACGATCCCGCTCCAGCTGCGTCCGCGGCGGCGCCCAAGGCGGTCTCGAAGAAGACCATGATGGGCTTCCAGAATCCGACGGGTGCGGCTCCGGCGCCCGCGGCACCTGCACCTGCGCCCGCCGCTGCGCCGCGCAATCCGGTTGCGCACTTTCAGCCGCCAGCACCAGTCGCGCCGGCCGCTGCTCCCGGTGGTGCGCCCGCTGCCGCCAAGGGCAAGACCATGCTTGGGATCCCCGCTGCGATGGTGCTCGGTGCGCCGCCCGCTGCTGCGGCGCCAACCCCAACACCAGCGGCTGGATCCGCGACGCCCCGCTTCACTCCGGCGGGGGCCGCTCCCCAAGATCGCCCCGGCAGCGATCCTGGTGCTGTGGGTCATGCCAAGACGATGCTCGGCGTCAGCGCGGTCGGCACGCCAGTGGCACCGGGTGGTCGTGCCGTCACACCCGTGTTCACGCCACCGGGGGGTTCAGCCGCGCTGAGCCAAACCGTAATTGGTGGGGGGGTAGGTGCGTCCACCGATCCGATGACCTCGTCCACTCCGGGCGCGGGCGTGCCAGCCGTTGCGATGCCAGCCGCCCCGGCGGCCGCTCCCAAAGGCCGCACGATGTTGGGCGTCAGCAGCGCTGCCGTTCCACAAGCCGCACCCGCCGCTGCGCCTCGGCCCGCTGCTGCGGCAGCCAAGGGCCGCACGATGTTGGGCGTTAGCACGGCCGGCGCGCCCCAACCGGGCTCCGCAGCCCCGACCGGTTTCGAGCCCACGCCGATGGATCAGAGCGCGCCGAGCTTCAGTCAGACCGGTGCCGCATACGAAGAAGAGCCATTCATCTCCCCGCAGCCGAAGCAGGGCTCGACGGCAGCGATCGTCGTGGGTCTGCTCCTCGTATTGCTGCTGGCTGGTGGCGGGGCTGCGGCCTACTTCATGTTCGCCCGCGAGCACGTGTCGAAGGTGCAAGCGCGCGTCGTTGCCAACGAGAACGGTGACGAGGCAATGCAGTTCGAGGTCGCGGGTGCAGTGGCAGGCGCGAAGATCCGCTTCGGTGGACAAGAGCGCGCGCTGGAAGCGGGTCGCGTCACCTTCCCGCTCGCCAAAGACTCTCTGCGGGTGGGCGACAACGTGGTGCTGGTCGATTTGCTGGAGCCCGGTGGCGACATGGTGTCGGAGCGGATCACGCTCGCGGTGGACTTCCGGATTCGTTCGGACACGTCGCCGCTGAGCACCGATCCGCCAGCGATCGACGTGGTCGTGAGCGCCCTGCCGGGCTCAAAGGTGACCTTGGATGGCGAACCGCTCGCGCTCGACGCGGCCGGCAAGGGCGTGAAGCGCTACCCGATCGATGTTGCGTCGCAGTCCAACGCGGGCGCGATCGATCACTTGGTCAAATACCGCGTCCAGCCTCCGGTTGGTGAAGCGACCGTCGGCGAGCTGACCACCAAGATCCCGCTCGCGACATTGCAGATCGATCGGCCGGGCATCAGCGTGGTCACGGACAAGGCTGAGGTCGAGATTGCGGGCGCGGTCGCGGCAGCTGCCAAGCTCACGGTGGACGGCACAGCGGTCCCGGTGAACGGTGGACGCTTCCTGATGCGCTTTCCGCTGCCGGCAGTGGCACAGTACACGCCGCGGGTGGTCGCGACCGAGCCGGGCAAAGCACCCTACGGCGTGTCGCTGCAGATTCGTCGCGTGGCGGATCTGGCGCAGGAAGCCCAAACGTTCGTGGTCGACCCCGCGCTGACCTATGCGCGCATCAGCCAGAACACCTCGATCTACAAGGGGCAGAAGGCTGCGTTCGAAGGGCGCGTGTACAACGTGACGGTGCAGGGTGGTCGCAGCGTGATTCAAATGCTCGCGCGCGATTGCCCTGAAGGCGCGCGCTGCTCGTTGTGGGTGACGTATCCCGCCGCCACGGACGCGACCGTCAACAGTTGGATCCGTGTCTTGGGCACGCTCGACGGTGAGCAGCAGTTCCGCTCCGAGTCTAATGAAGTCAAGACGGTGCCAAAGGTCGAGGCCACATTCATTCTTCCGGCCGCGCCTTGAGCGATTGTTGTAGGTCGCGTGCGCATCGACGAGCTCGACTACGAACTGCCTGAGGCCTTGATCGCGCAGGAGCCGACGCCGGATCGCGACGGCGCGCGCTTGCTGTGTCTCGATCGCGAGACCGGTGCGATCGCGCACCGCCAGGTGTTGGACTTGGCGTCTCTGATCGAGCCGTCGTTGCTCGTGTTGAATGACACACGGGTGTTCCCGGCGCGCCTGTTAGGGACGCGTTCCAGTGGCGGCCAGGTGGAGCTGCTGTTGATCGAGCGGATCGAGGGTGAGGGCGCGGAGCAGGTCTGGCGCGCGATGGGCCGCGCTTCGAAACCGTTGCGGCCCGGCACGGAGCTCACGTTCGGCGAGGGTGCGCTGCGCGCGACGATCGAACAGGTCTTGGACAACGGTCACCGTCGCGTGGTCCTGCGCGCCGCCCGCGACGTCATGGAAACCGTCGAGGCGATCGGCCAGTTGCCGCTACCGCCGTACATTCAGCGCGCGGTGCAAGAAGCGGATCGCGAGCGCTACCAGACCGTGTTCGCCAAGCAGACCGGCGCGATTGCCGCCCCGACTGCGGGCTTGCACTTGAGTCAGCGCGTGCTGGATGCGTTGTCTCGTGCAGGGCATCGCACAGCGACGGTCACGCTGCATGTCGGCCCCGGCACGTTCGCACCGTTGCGACACGACGATCTAAGCCAGCACCCAATGCATCGTGAGCGCTTTCATGTTCCTGCGGCGACGGTGCAGGCGATCGCCGAGGCCAAAGCGCAGCATCGGCCGGTGCTCGCGATCGGGACCACCGTCGTGCGCACGTTGGAGTCGGCCGTTGTCGACGGCGCCTTGCAGGCAGGTTGGGGCGACACCGCGCTCTTCATCTACCCGCCGTATGCCTTCCGCGTCGTGGATGCGCTGATGACGAACTTCCATTTGCCGCGTTCGACGTTGCTCGCCCTGGTGATGGCGTTCGCGGGCACCGATCATGCGCGCGCGGCGTACGCGGCGGCCGTGCTGGAGCGGTACCGGTTCTTCAGCTATGGCGACGCGATGTTGATCACGGGTCGTCCATGCAACTGAACAGCGCCGGGTTCTCGTTCGAGGTGATCGCCACCGACGGTGCCGCTCGTGTCTGTCGCTTGGTGACGCCGCGCGCGGTGATCGACACCCCCGTGTTCATGCCCGTGGGCACCCAGGCAAGCGTGAAGGCGCTGACGTCCGAAGAGGTCGAAGGCACCTCGGCGCGGATCATCTTGGCCAACACCTATCACCTGATGTTGCGCCCGACCGCCGAGCTGATCGATCGCATGGGTGGCACGCCGCGCTTCATGCGTTGGCCCCACGCGATGCTGACTGACAGCGGCGGCTTCCAGGTGTTCTCTCTGGCGAAGCTGCGCAAGATCGACGACGAAGGCGTGACGTTTCGATCGCACATCGATGGTGCAAAGCACGCGCTGACGCCCGAAGAGTCGATGCGCATTCAGTCGTTGCTCGGCTCGGACATCGCGATGGTTTTGGATGAATGTCCGCCCGGAGGCGCACCTCGCAAAGACGTGGAAGCGGCGGTCGCGCGAACCACGCGTTGGGCACGACGTTGCCTGGCGAGCCCGGTGCGCGACGGACAGGCCCGCTTTGGCATTGTGCAGGGCGGTACGCACATCGACTTGCGCCTCGCGCATTTGGCGGAGCTCAGTGAGCTGCCGTTCGATGGCATCGCGTTGGGTGGCTTCTCGGTCGGCGAGCCGGTGGAGTCGATGTACGCGGCGCTGCAGGAGATCGGCCCGCGTATGCCTACGCGGCGACCACGTTACCTGATGGGCGTCGGCAAGCCGATCGATCTACTGCGCGCGATCGGCAGTGGCATCGACATGTTCGATTGCGTCCTTCCGACACGCAACGCCCGCAATGGCCAAGCGCTCACATGGGGCGGTCGCGTCAACCTGCATCAGGCACGTCACCGCGAAGACGACGCGCCGCTCGACCGACGCTGCCAGTGTCCGGTCTGCCAGCGCTACAGCCGGGCATACATTCGCCACTTGATCTCTGCCAAGGAGATGCTCGGGCCGCGCCTCGTGACCCTGCACAACCTCAGTTTCTACGCCGACCTTACCCGCGCCGCGCGGAATGCCATCATCGAAGGTCGCTACGCGTCGTTCGCGGCGGAAGCCGAGGCGCGCATGTTGGCCGAGGACGAAGTGGGGCAGGGCGGATCGCGTTGAAGTCGCGCCGGCCGTGTTAACCTCGGCCACGCATGAGCGATGAGCTGATGGAACAGATTCGTGTCCTGCGTGATCGGGTGACGCAGCTCGAGGCCGCGCTCGCGAGTGGCACCGATCCTCTGCTTCTGGCGATGGGTGAGCACGTCCGACAGCTCGTTCATGTCGTCACGCCAGAGGGGCGCTTGCTCGCCACTGGCCGACCGTCGGAAGGCTTCGGGTCCGTGGTCGGACGCAGCGTGTACGAGTTCTTGGAACCCGCGTCAGTCGACGTGGTGCGTGAGGCCTACGCGCGGACGTGTGCGACTGCACAGTCAGTGGTGTACGAGTCGATGGCCTACGGTGAAGACGGCTCGCCCGGTCACACGTACCTGTCGCGCACGTTTCCGTTAATCAACGAGAGCGGCGTCTACGCGATTCTTGTCGTGCCGACGGACATCACGGCGCGTGTCGCTCTCGAACGAACCTTGGTGGAACAGGAGCAGACGCTGCGCCTGGCGATTCAGGCGTCGCGTCTCGGGCTGTGGCGCTGGGACGTGGCCACGGGCGTCGTGAGCTGGGACGCGCGCCTGTGCGAGATTTGGGGTGTATCGGAGACGCCGCGGGACTACGAAGCGTACGCGGCGCTCCTTCATCCGGACGACCGTGACAAGGTCGAACGACATGTCCGCGAAGCGATCGAGACTGGTGTGTTCCGCACCTTCGAGCACCGGACATGTGCCGATGCGCGGGGCGTCGTGCGCTGGGTGCTCGCGGCCGGCAGCGTGATCAAGGATGCGCACGGCAACGTGATTCAGGTGATGGGTGGTGCGCTCGACATCACGGAGCAGAAGGAGCTGCTGGCGCAGCAGCAGCGCGCGGCGCGCGTGGAGACCATCGGGCAACTTACGGCCGGCATCGCGCACAACTTCAACAACCTACTCGCCGTGATCGTTCCCCATGCGGAGTTGTTGCTGACCAACGCGCGCGGCGATCAACAACCCAGCCTGTCCGCGATGTTGGAAGCCTCGCTGCAGGCGCGCGATCTCGTGCGCAACCTGCTGTCACTCACGCAACGCGAGGACACGCGCTCGTCGCGACCCGCTGACCCGCGTGAAGTGGTGGAGCGCATCGTGGCCATTTGTCGCGTGACTTTCCCGCGCGAGATCTTGCTGCAGCACACGATCGCAGTCGATGCCAGTCACGTGGCGATGCCGGTGGGAGACCTGGAGCAGGTGCTGCTCAATCTGCTGTTCAATGCGCGCGACGCGATCGAGTCTGGGCGAGGATCTGCGCGCGCGATCGACGTTCGCGCGACACGTGTGAGCATCGAGGGTACGTCTCACGTTGAGCTCTCCGTCAGCGACACTGGCAGCGGCATGAGCGCAGAGGTCCGCGGTCGCGTGTTCGAGCCATTCTTCACCACCAAGCCACCTCACAAGGGCAGTGGCCTGGGCCTCGCCAATGTGTTGGCGCGTGTTCGCGACGCTGGCGGAAGCATCGATTGTCAAAGCACCCCCGAGGTGGGAACGACATTTGTCGTGCGCTTGCCGCTGCGCGCAGTGCAACGTGTGACGCCGAAGCCAGAGCCGACTGTCGCTGCCTCGACTGCGCGTGGGGCGCGTGTGCTCTTGGTCGACGACGAGCCACTCGTGCGCGGTGTGCTGCGGCGCCTCCTGGAGCGCGAAGGGCACGTGGTGCTGGAGGCGGGCAGCGCGGAGCAGGCGCGAGAAGTGCTTCGATCGCCAGAGTCGGCCGTGGAGGTGGTGATCCTTGATCAATCCATGCCCCGGGAGACCGGGATCCAGGCGTTGCCGTCGCTGCGCGCGTTGACCCGCGCGCCGGTGGTGTTGTTCACCGGTATGGCCCCGGAAGTCTCGCCAGAAGTGGATGCGCTCTTGGAGAAACCGGCGCGGCCCGAAGAGCTTGAGCGGGTGCTGCGCGCAGTGCTCGCGAAGCGACGCTAACCATCACGCCCGCTGACGACGCGTGGGTATCGTCTCAGCGTCCGAAGCGGCGTTGGCGTCCGTCAAACGCACGCAGCGCGCGCAGGAAGTCGATCTTGCGGAAGGCAGGCCAGTTGGTGTCGCAGAAGTAGTACTCGCTGTTGGCGCTCTGCCACATCAGAAAGCCGCTCATGCGTACTTCGCCGCTGGTGCGGATGATCAAATCCGGCTCTGGCAAACCCGACGTGTACAGGTAGCGATCAACCGTCCGGTCGTTGTAGCTCGCGAGCGCGTCCTGCAGCGTCTTGCCTTGGCGCGTCTGATCTTCGAGGTAGGCGCGGAACGCGTCGCTGATCTCTTCGCGACCGCCGTACGCCAGCGCAATGTTCAGCACGAAGCGCGTGTACCCTGCAGTTGCGCTCTCCACCTTGCGGATCGCGTCGCGCAAGCCGTCGGGCAAGAGGTCGACCTTGCCGATGTAACGCACGCGCACTTCGTTCTTGTGGATGTCTTCATGATCCACCAGCTCCAACGTCTTGCGCTCGAACAAGGCGAGCAGGTCGGTGACCTCTTTGCTGTCGCGCTGGAAGTTGGCGAGCGCGAAACCCCACACCGTGACGACGGGGATCTCCATCGCGTAGCACCAGTCGAGCAGCTCCTTGAGCTTGTCGGCCCCGAGCTGGTGACCGTAGGCCACATCGCGCGCGCCCAAGCCGCGGGCGAAGCGGCGGTTGCCGTCCATGATGACGCCGATGTGTCGCGGTCGCGTCCACATGGCGGCTTCCAACATCAGGATGCGCTCATACAGCGCGTAGAACGGGGCACCGAGCCAGTCTTGAAGCGTCGTCCAGAGGATGGATCCGGTCGCCCCGCGCGCCCGCCACAAGGCCAAGGCGGTGCGACGCTTCGATGTCGGCAAGTTCATGGAGGTACGTCCTAAGCAAGATACAGCGTGGTTCTTAGAAGCATGGCCTGCGGTTCGCGCAAGCGAGGAGGACCATTATCTGCCTCAGTCGGGAAATGTACGCGAGAAATCTTGGTGAACTTGCGAAGCAAGCCGCCCGTCGCGAGGTGTACTCTGGGCTCCTTCTTGGATTGCTCTCGCCACCGGCCGCTGCGTGCAGCGCTCGGACGACCAGGCGGGCGAGGGGCGGGGAGTCAGCATGGCGATCGCGCAACGTGTGCGGCGGACAGTGGGGGCGGGGCTCGTGTGGACATGCAGTGCGTTGTGCCTCGGCGGCTGCGCATTCATCGACAACTTCGACGACTTCAAAGTCGAGGCGGACGCCGGCGAGTCGGGCACGGGTGGTGCGGCCGGCAGCGGTGGCACCGGCGGTAGCGCGGCCACTGCCGGAAGCGGCGGTACGGGTGGAACGGCGGGCAGCGCCGGCACAGGCGGGACGCCGGGCACAGGCGGGACGTCGGGCACAGGTGGCACGTCCGGAACAGGTGGTACCGGCGGCACCGCGGGCACCTTGGATGGTGGCGACGTGGATGCGGCGGTGGATGCCGCGGTCGACAGCGGTGAAGACGCGGGCGCCGATGCTGCCACCGATGCTGGTGCCGACAGCGGTGAAGATGGCGGTGAAGACGCGGGCATCGATGCCGGACCGATCGACCTATGCCTGGGCGTGACGTGTCCAGCGATGGCTTGCAAGCAACCGGGCGTCGGCAGCT
>JACZCZ010045573.1_pt1 | contig 17432 bp, 8 predicted proteins | sample 8641811 | NCBI WGS metagenome assembly JACZCZ01 (sample SAMN15324610, study PRJNA640507) | soil metagenome | isolation source: intercropping peanut in the first line | place: China: Luxin town, Laibin City, Guangxi Province | collected 2019-07-25 | depth 10cm m | reverse complement strand
GGCAAAGCCGGCTGCCATCATTCCCGCGCCCCGCGAACTGACGGCGGCGGACGGGCAGTTCGTCGTCACTCCGGACACGCCGGTGTCATTCGAGAGCGGCTCGGCCGGCGAAGCGGCCGCCCGATATCTCGCTGACCTCATGCAGCGTACCCGCGGCTTTGCCCTGCGACCCGACGCGTCCGCGAAACCGGATGCGAAGGGAATCATTCGTTTCGAGCTCACGGCTGGCGAGAGCCGGTACGGACAGGAAGGCTATTCGCTGATCATCTCCCCCGAGCGAATCGTCGTTTCTGCCGCCGACTCTCGCGGCCTTTTCTACGGCGCTGTCACGTTGTGGCAGCTCATGACACCGGGTGCGGCCGCCGATTCGATCGCGCTGCCGGCACTCGCCATCGACGATTCTCCGCGGTTTCGCTGGCGCGGGTTGATGCTCGATTCGGCGCGGCATTTTCAGTCGCCGCAGTTCGTGAAGCAGTTCATCGACTGGATGGCGCTGCACAAGCTCAACGTCCTGCACTGGCATCTCGTCGACGACCAGGGCTGGCGCCTGGAGATCAAGAAGTATCCGAAGCTGACCAGCGTTGGCGGATGGCGAGTGCCCGCCGGTCCGGTAGCGGCGGCGGACATCGATCCTGCCACCGGCAAGCCGCGTGTCTACGGCGGCTTCTACACGCAGGAAGAAGTACGGGACATCGTCGCGTACGCGGCCGAGCGCCACATCGTGATCGTGCCGGAGATCGAAATGCCCGGGCACGCAAGTGCCGCGGTTGCTGCCTATCCGGAGCTGGGCGTCGCCGGCACCAAAGTGCCGCACGTTCCGGCGGACTGGGGCGTCTACTCCACGCTCTTCAATGTCGACGACGCGACGTTCTCGTTCTTCGAGGATGTGCTGACCGAAGTCATGGCGCTGTTTCCGGGCGAATACATCCACGTCGGCGGCGATGAAGCCGTGAAGGACGAATGGAAGGCGTCGCCGAAAATCCAGGCGCAGATGCGCAAGCTCGGGATCAAGGATGAACACGGGCTGCAGAGCTACTTCATTCATCGCATCGAGAAGTTCCTGAATCAGCACGGGCGCAGGCTGATCGGCTGGGACGAAATCCTCGAGGGCGGCCTTGCTCCCAATGCCACTGTGATGTCGTGGCGCGGCATCGATGGAGCGGTTGCCGCGGCAACTGCCGGACATGACGCTGTGCTGGCGCCGCAGCCGGCGCTGTACTTCGACAACCGGCAGAACGGCCCCAACGATCCATCGCCCGGCCGGGGCTGGGTCATCAGCGTGGAGTCCGTGTACAAGTTCGACCCGGCGCCGGCTGCGCTGCAACCGGATCAGTTGAAGCATATCCTTGGCGTGCAGGCTCCCATCTTTACCGAGCACATGCGAACCGAACAGCGGGTCGAATACATGACCTTCCCGCGTGCCGCCGCACTCGCCGAGGTCGCCTGGTCGCCGGCCGAGCGGCGCGACTGGGCGGATTTTCAGACGCGGCTGCCCGCTCAGCTTGGGCGCTACGATGCGCTCGGAATTCACTATGCGCCCACTGACATGACGCTGAACGCGATTGTTGCCGGTTCACGGCGCCGCAACAGCCATCAGCTGAACATGTGCAGCGACAAGCTCGTGCTTTCGCTGACAGACGATGCGCCGCTGGAGGGCGAGCGCGCCGTGTTCCTCGTCGACATCATGAATCCGTGCTGGATTTTCCAGGGCGCGGATCTTTCGAAGCCCAGCGATCTGACCGCGGTCGTGGGGCAGGTGCCTTTCAACTTCCAGATCGGCAACGACGTGAAAGGCATCCCGTTGCCGAAGCCGCAAACGCCGGAAGGCGAGCTCGAAGTGCGGCTGGACAGCTGCGAAGGCGAGAAGCTGGCCACGTTGCCGCTCGCGCCCGCGACGAGCCAGGCACTGACGTCTCTGCCGCCGGCGAAGATTGCGCCGCGCGATGGTCAGCACGATCTGTGCTTCATCTTCACGCGCAAGACCGTTGATCCGATCTGGGTGATCGACAGCATCGAGCTGGCGGCCACGGGGGAGTGACGATGTCCCGACTGACGTTGTCGTCACCGCTGTCCGGCTGGAGCGCGCCCCTCGACGAGGCACCCGATGCTGTTTTTGCCCAGAGAATGCTGGGCGACGGCGTTCTGATCGATCCCACCGGCAACGAACTCCTCGCCCCCTGCGACGGTGAAGTCGTTTCCATCGCGGCTTCGCATCATGCGATCGCCGTGCGTGCCGCGAACGGCGCCGAGATCCTCCTGCACGTCGGTATCGACACCGTCGCGCTCGCCGGCAAAGGCTTCGAGCTGCACGTTGCGGCCGGCACGAAAGTCCGCAAAGGCGATCGACTGCTGACATTCGATCTCGCGTTGCTGGCCCGGGAAGCAACGAGCCTGGTCACGCCGGTCATCGTGACGAATGGCGACCGGTTCGAGATCGTGAGCGCGCAGACGGGTTGCGAGGTTGCTGCCGGCGATGCGTTGCTGGAGATTCAACCGCTGGCTGGCACCGCTGCGAAGCAGGCGAAGGCCGAAGCAGAGCGCGTCAGCGAGAAGATTCGCGTCGAACACGAGCATGGTATCCATGCGCGACCTGCCGCGCTGATCGCGAACTTCGCGAAGGCGTTGCCGTTCGATCTCGAGGTGATCGCCAACGGTCGCAGTGCCAATCCGCGCAGCGCGGTAGCGTTGATGTCGCTGGGCATTCGCGGCGGCGACGAAATCGTCGTTGCCGCATCGGGCGCGGAAGGTGCAGCCGCCATCGCCGAAGTCCGGCGCCTGATCCACAGCCTCGAAGGGCCCAATCCTGCGAAGGCGAAGCCGGCTGAAATCCGGCCCATCGGCGCTGTGTCCGCGCCGACGGATCCTTCCCGCATCAAGGGGGTCATCGCAAGCCGGGGTCTCGCGATCGGCGCTGCGTTCTATCTGCGCGAAGCGGAGATCGCCGTCGTCGAAGCCGGCGCCGGCGTTGCGCACGAAAGCGCTGAACTCGAGCGGGCCCGCGGCGAAGTGCGGCAGCGTCTCCAGGCACTCGCGAAAGAAGCCGCTGCAACGGCCAAAGAGATCATCACTGCGCATCTGGAGTTCGTCGACGACTGGGAGTTGGTCGCTGCGGCGCGTCGTTCCATCGCGCACGGCAAGAGTGCTGCGTTCTCATGGCGCCGTGCGGTGCGCGACAGCGCCGATGCATTGAAGGCGCTGGGCGATCCGCGGATCGCAGAGCGCGTGGATGATCTGCTCGATCTCGAGCGCCAGGTGCTGGTGGCGCTGCTCGGGCAGACGCCGACGACGCAGATCGAGATTCCTGATCGCGCCGTCATTCTCGCGGAGGACCTGAAGCCGTCGCAGTTCGTCTCCCTGGATGCCCGCAAGCTCGCGGGTATCTGTCTCGCAGCGGGTGGCCCGACATCGCATGTTTCGATTCTTGCCGCGGCGGTCGGCGTGCCGACGCTGGTCGCCGCGGGTCCGGCGGTTCTGGGTATCGAAGACGGCACGGCACTGATCCTGGATACCGAGCAGGGTGTGCTGCGGGTAGCACCCGATCAGGGTGAACTCGCCAGCGCGGAGCGAACCATCGCGGCGCGGCGCCAACGCCAGTCTGCGGAGCGATCGGCGGCACAGAATCTGTGTCGCACGGCGGACGGCAAACGAATCGAAGTGTTTGCGAACCTGGGATCGCTCGGCGAAGCCACGCACGCAGTCGCCCAGGGTGCGGAAGGGTGTGGGCTCTTGCGCACTGAGTTCCTGTTCCTCGAACGTGAGCAAGCACCGGACGAGCGGGAACAGTTGCGCCGCTATCAGGAAATCGCGGATGCGCTCACGGGCCGGCCGCTGATCATCCGCACGCTGGATATCGGCGGCGACAAGCCGATTCCGTATCTGCCTTTGCCTGCCGAAGAGAACCCGGCGCTGGGCCTGCGCGGGATCCGCACGAGCCTGTGGCAACCCGATCTGCTGCGTGTGCAGTTGCGTGCGGTGCTCCAGGTTCAGCCGGCCGGCCAGTGCCGGGTGCTGTTGCCCATGATCACCGACGTCGCCGAAGTGCGCATCGTCCGCAAGCTGATCGACGAGATCCGTCGCGAGCTGGGCATCACGACGACTCTGCAGGTCGGGGCGATGATCGAAACTCCGGCCTCAGCGGCCATCGCGGACCAGATCGCCCGCGAAGTCGATTTCTTCTCGATCGGCACGAACGATCTCACGCAGTACACGCTGGCGATGGATCGTGGTCATGCCGACCTGGCTGCACGTATCGATGCGCTGCATCCCGCGGTCTTGAGATTGATCGCGATGACAGCCGAGGCGGGCGCTCGGCACAACCGACTCGTCGCGATGTGTGGCGGCCTCGCATCCGATCCGGCGGCAGTGCCCGTGCTGCTGGGTCTCGGCCTGACCGAGCTGTCCGTCGTGCCGTCCATCATCCCCCAGCTCAAGCATCTCATCAGTCGTCTGACGCTCGATGCATGTCGCTCGCTGGCGCAGCGCGCGCTGGCCCAGGAATCCTCCGAAGCCGTGCGTTCGCTGCTTGCTGAAACGTCGAACGAGCTCAAGGTCGCGCTATGAAACAGATCGTCCCTGGATTGCAGAAGATCGGTCGCGCGCTGATGCTGCCGATTGCGGTGCTGCCGGTCGCTGCCCTGCTGCTGCGACTCGGTCAGCCGGATCTTCTCAACGTCGCGGCGATGGCTGCTGCGGGCGATGCGATCTTCTCGAACCTGGGACTGCTGTTCGCGATCGGTGTTGCCGTGGGATTCGCAAGGGAGAACCACGGTGCCGCCGGCCTTGCGAGCGTCGTCGGCTATCTCGTTGCCACGAAGGGAGCGGAGATCCTCATTCCCGTGCCGCCTGAAGTGACCGCGAACTTCACCGGCCAGGCGGCGGCGCTTGCGGAAGCCGCCTTTCGCGCGAAGGAACTCGGCAAGCTCAGCGTGCCGGCTGGCATCATCTCCGGGCTGATCGCAGGCGTTCTCTACAATCGTTACAGCGACATCCGGCTGCCCGCGTATCTCGCTTTCTTCGGCGGACGCCGATTCGTGCCGATCGCCAGCGGATTCGCGGGCCTGCTCGTTGCTTTGTGCTTCGGCTTCGGCTGGCCGGTGCTGGAGCGGGGGATGGATTCGCTCAGTCAGGCTGTGCTGGGGTCCGAATCGATCGGCCTGTTTGCGTACGGCGTGCTGAATCGCGCGCTGATCGTCACTGGCCTGCACCACATCCTGAACAACATCGCGTGGTTCCTGCTCGGCGACTTCAACGGCGTGACAGGAGACCTGAAGCGCTTCTTCGCGGGCGACCCGAGCGCGGGCGCGTTCATGAGTGGATTCTTTCCGGTGATGATGTTCGGCCTGCCCGCCGCGTGCCTCGCGATGTATCACACGGCCCGGCCCGAGCGAAAGAAAGCTGTCGGCGGCCTGCTCGTATCGATGGGACTGACCTCGTTCCTGACTGGCGTGACGGAACCGATCGAATTCTCGTTCATGTTCCTTGCGCCCGTGTTGTATGCCATTCATGCGCTGCTCACGGGACTCGCGATGGTCCTGATGGATCTGCTGCAGATTCGTCTCGGATTCGGCTTCTCGGCGGGCCTGTTCGACTACATCCTCAACTATTCGCGCTCGACACAACCGCTGCTGCTGCTTCCGATCGGCGCCGTGTACTTTGCTCTCTACTACAGCCTGTTCCGCTTCGTGATCAAACGCTTCGATCTGAAGACGCCCGGGCGCGAGCCCGAGGAAGTCGCCGTCGCCTCGGAGATAACGACGTCGGGCGCCACGCCGGCACAAGGCTGGATCAATGCACTGGGCGGCGCGCGAAATCTGATCTCGATCGATGCGTGTACGACGCGACTGCGACTGGTCATCGCCGATCAGAAAGTCGTGCGGGAAGCGGAGCTCAAGCAACTGGGTGCGCGGGGCATCGTCAGACCATCAGCGGATACGCTGCAGGTCGTTGTCGGGCCGATTGCCGATCAGCTCGCGAGCGAGATTCGGGCTGGACTCAGCGTCGCTCCAGTCGCTGTCCCGGAAGTTGCCGTCGCCGATTCCAGTGCGCTGCTCGCGGCGCTCGGAGGCGCGGCGAATATTCAGAAAGTGGATGTCCACGCGACGCGGATCAGCGTGACGTTGCGTGATCCGGCATCGGTGACCGCCGCGGCGATCAGGTCGGCGGGTGCGCGTGGTGCGGTCGCGGTCGGTGGATCGACGTGGCACGTGATCATCGGGCCGCAGGCAGCCGGTGTCGCCCTGGCGTTGCAGCCAGCCTGAAGAATGCAGGCGCCAGCCCGGATCGAGTCACTGGATATCCTGCGGGGCCTGACGGTGATCGGCATGATCATCGTCAACTCTGCTGCCGGCCTGCAGCGCTATCCCGTGCCGGCGCCGCTGCTGCATTCGCACTGGATCGGACTTACGCTCGCTGACGTCGTCTTCCCCGCCTTCATCTTCATCGTCGGTGTCTCTGTCGCGTTGTCGATGCGAGCGGAGAGCGGTCTCGATGCGCCAACCGCACGCCGGATTGCCACGAGAGCCCTGCGTCTGATCGTCATCGGCATCGTGCTCACCAACATCTACTGGCTCACCGACTACGAGGCATACCACTTCCGCTGGCTGGGTGTCCTGCAGCGCATCGGTCTCGTGTTCGCCGTCGTTGCGCCGTTGCAGCTGCTGCTTTCGACGCGCCAGATCGTGTGGACGGCGATCGCCGCACTGCTGGGCTACTCGCTGCTCTGCATCGTTCCTTTGCCGGACGGCACGCCCGCAGATCTGTACTTGCCAGGGGCCAATCTGGAAGGGTGGCTGGATCGGCAGGTTCTGGGCACACATATATATGTGCAAGGCGCGCTAGGCTACGACCCTGAAGGTTTGCTGAGCACGATTCCTGCAATCGCGCAGGCGCTGCTCGGCGTGGTCGCAGGGCGAACGCTTTCATCGTCAGGTGCGGTGCGCCAGCTCATCGTGTCTGGCGCGGTATTGATCGTCGCCGGATTGTCTCTGTCGCTCGTCATTCCAGTGAGCAAGGACCTGTGGTCGATGAGCTTCGTGCTGCTCACGAGCGGCATCACGGCGGTCTCGCTCGGTGCGCTGCACGAGTGGATCGACAAGCAGGGACATCGCCCGCCCGGAACGAAGATCTGCATCGCGTTCGGAATGAATGCCATTGCAGCGTACGTACTGCATTACGTCGCGGCGGGCATGCTCAACTGGAAGTCGTTCGATGCGTTCTACGCCGCCGGCACTGGATTCCTCGGCGCGCAGGGTGCGCTCATCCTTCCCGTCGGATTGTTTCTCGGCTTGATCGCGTGGGTCATGCTCGCGCTGCTGAAGCGCGGCTGGGTGGTGAAGATCTAGTGCTGTCACTCCCGCGCAAGCGGCAGTCAATCTGGTCCGCGCCGTGACAACGCCGGACAGGATCAGATATAAGGGGCGCCCATAACGTCCCACCGAGGGACAGTCCCACCAAGAGGGCGCTCATGACTGCACTTCGTCCGGTTGTCCCTGCGTTGCTGCTTGCGTTGACGTTCCTGTCGGGCTGCGACAAGCCTCCTGCTATCTCTCAGCCAGCGACTGCGCAAGGCGTCGTGAGCCGCGCGCCTTTCGGGACGCTTCCTGATGGGACTGCCGTCGAAGCCTTCACGCTGACGAATCCGTCAGGAATGAGCGCCACCGCAATCTCCTACGGCGGCATCATCACGTCGCTCAAGGTTCGCGACAACAAGGGAAAGTTCGCCGACGTAGTGCTCGGCTACGACACGCTCGAAGGGTATCTCAAGGACGGCTCGTACTTCGGCGCGATCATCGGTCGCTATGGCAATCGCATCGGCGGCGCGCAGTTCGCGATCGACGACCAGACATACAAACTCGCGGCCAACAACGGTCCGAACTCCTTGCATGGCGGCCTGAAAGGCTTCGACAAGGTCGTGTGGGCCGGCGAGACGTTCGCGAAGGACGGCGACGTCGGCGTGATCTTTACGCACACGAGTCCGGATGGCGACGAAGGCTTCCCGGGAACGCTATCGGTGAAGGTGACCTACACGCTGACGAAAGCGAACGAGCTCGCCATCGACTACGAGGCCACCACGGACAAACCGACGGTCGTCAATCTCACCCAGCATTCCTATTTCAATCTCGCCGGCGATGGCTCGGGCGATGTGCTCGGCCACGAGCTCTACGTGAACGCGGACAATTACAGTGCTGTCGACAAGGATCTGATTCCGCTCGGCGCACCGGTGAGCGTCGAGGGAACACCGCTCGATTTCCGCACGAGCACACCGATCGGCGCGCGCATCGATGCGGACAACGAACAGATCCGTCTCGGCGGCGGCTACGACCACAACTTCGTCCTCAATCGCCAGGGCTCCGGCATGAAGGTCGCCGCACGCGTCACCGAGCCGAAGTCCGGACGAGTGATGGAAGTCCTGACCACCGAACCCGGTGTGCAGCTCTACACGGCAAATCATCTCGACGGAAAGCTCGGCAAAGGCGGACGTATCTACAACAAGCGCGGAGCGTTCTGCCTCGAGACGCAGCACTATCCGGACTCGCCCAACAAGCCGGAATTTCCGACCACGACGTTGCGGCCGGGCGAGAAGTACGAGTCGCGAACGGTATACGCGTTCAGCACCAACTGAGTCGCTCGTCGTCTGGCCAGCTGGCCAGCAGCCAGTGGCCAGCTGGCCTTCCCCATGAATACGTATGCAGCCCCTCGAACTGTCCGCCGCTGAGTGACTAAGCTTCGCCCCGAACAACGATGATGTTTGGGGGACGACATGACTCAGCCGCCCTGGTGGCGCGGCGCGGTGATCTACGAGATCTATCCGCGCAGTTTCTGCGACAGCAACGCCGACGGTGTCGGCGATCTCCCCGGCATCATCGAGCATCTCGACCATGTGGCGAGTCTCGGCGTCGACGCGATCTGGATCGCGCCGTTCTTCAAATCGCCGATGGCGGATTTCGGCTACGACGTTGCCGACTATCGGGCGATCGATCCGTTGTTCGGCACGATGGACGATTTCGATCGGCTGCTCGCGAGGGCGCATTCGCTCGGCCTCAAGGTCATCATCGATCAGGTCCTGAGCCACACCTCGTCGGAGCATGAATGGTTCCGGCAGAGCCGGCTGAGCGCCGACAACCCCTACTCGGACTGGTATGTGTGGGCCGATGCGGCCGAAGACGGCACGCCGCCCAACAACTGGCTCTCGATCTTCGGCGGCTCCGCGTGGCAATGGGATCCACGCCGCGGCCAGTATTACCTGCACAATTTTCTTGCGAGCCAGCCGGATCTGAACTTCCACAATCGCGCGGTGCGCGAGGCGGTGCTCGACAACGTCAGGTTCTGGCTGGACAAGGGTGTCGATGGGATCCGCCTCGACGCGATCAGCTTCTGTTTCCACGATCCGCTGCTCAGGAACAACCCGCCGAAACCTCGCGAGCATCGGGTAGGTCGCGGATTCCGCCCTGAGAATCCGTACGCATTCCAGTACCACCACTACGACAACACGCAGCCGGAGAACCTGGACTTCCTGCGAGAGCTGCGCGCGCTGCTCGATCGCTATCCGAACACGACCACACTCGGCGAGATCTCATCGGAGGATTCGCTCGCGACGATGGCGGAATACACGAACAGCAGCCGGCTGCACATGGCCTACAGCTTCGAGCTGCTCTCGGACGACGCAACGGCCGCGCACCTGCGAACGACCGTCGAAACGCTGGAATCAAAGATGGCCGAGGGGTGGCCGTGCTGGGCTCTCTCGAATCACGACGTGCAGCGCGTCGTCACGCGTTGGGGCGGACCGAATCCGTCGCCGCATATCGCGAATCAGCTTCTCGCGCTGCTGTGCTCGCTGCGTGGCTCCGCCTGCATCTATCAGGGTGAAGAACTCGGGCTGCCCGAAGCCGATGTGCCATTCGAATCGCTGCGTGATCCTTACGGCATCACGTTCTGGCCGAATTTCAAGGGTCGCGATGGTTGCCGGACACCGATGCCGTGGAACGACAGCGAGCATGGCGGTTTCAGCGCAGCTACTCCCTGGCTGCCGCTTGCGGCGGAGCACGCTGCGCTGAATGTTGCGCGGCAGAATGCAGATCGCCGCTCCACGCTGAGCAATTTCCGCGCGTTTCTGCGCTGGCGAAGAGAGCAGCCGGTGCTGCTGTCCGGGGATATCCGGTTCCTCGATGTCCCGGAACCGCTCGTAGCCTTTGAGCGCACCGACGAGACCACGACGCTCTTCGCCGCGTTCAACCTGTCGGCGCGGCCTGTCGAGATCGCGTTGCCTGATCTGAAACGCAGGCAGATCGAGTGCGTCGGCCTGGTGGAGGGCAGGCTCGATGGAGGGAGGCTCACCTTGCCGGCGCACGGTGTCGTGTTTGCGGCCTGACGCTGTGGCGAAGGGCCCTACGCAATTGCCGAATCGATTTTGCGAATCGCGACGGTTCATGAATACGTATGCAGGCCATTGTTCCCGCTCGCACGGCGGTCCTACGATGACCGCCATTCGAAGAAAGGGGGATGCATGAGATTCGCTTGCGGAATCCGCCGGCTCGTCGTGCTTGCAATCGTCGCTCTGCACGCGCCGGCATACGCAGCTGAAGGGAGTCGCGCGTCGGTCGCGTCGCCGGGCGGTGTGCTCAGCGTGAGCGTCAGCGTGAACGGCGAAGGTCGGCCGGAGTACACAATCGCCCGCAACGGCCGTCCTCTCATCGAAGAATCCCGTCTCGGTTTCATTCTTGCCGACGCGCCGAAGCTCGAGCGCAACTTCCAGATCGAATCGCAAGCGACGCGCAGCAGCGACGACACATGGGAACAACCCTGGGGCGAGCGCCGCTTCATCCGCAATCATTTCAACGAGCTGAAGGTCCGCCTGACGGAGAAGACCACACTCAAGCGCAGTATCGACGTGGTCTTCCGCGTCTATGACGACGGCGTGGGTTTTCGCTATGAGTTCCCGGACCAGGCTTCGCTCAAGCGCGTCGCGATCGTCGATGAGCTTACCGAATTCGCCGTCGTCGATCCTGCCACCGCATGGTGGATTCCCGCCGGCGAATGGAATCGCTACGAGTATCTCTACAACACGACGGCGCTCGAGAGCATCGGCCAGGCGCATACGCCGGTCACGATCCGCACGAAGGAGGGTCTGCACATCGCATTCCACGAAGCGGCGCTGGTCGACTATGCGGCGATGTGGCTGCGTCGCGTCAGCGGCCAGCGACTGAAGGCGAATCTGTCGCCATCGTCGTCGGGCCCGAAGGTCGTTCGCAGCGCGCCCTTCAACACGCCGTGGCGCACGCTGCAGATCGGCGACAACGCATCCGCGCTTCTGATGTCGGACCTGATCCTGAATCTCAACGAGCCGAACAAGCTCGGCGACGTGTCATGGGTCAAGCCGTTCAAGTACGTCGGTATCTGGTGGGGCATGCACCTGGGCACGCAGACGTGGGAAGCGGGCCCGAATCACGGTGCGACGACGGCGAACACGAAGCGCATGATCGACTTCGCGGCGAAGAACGGCTTTCGCGGTGTCCTCGTCGAGGGCTGGAACAAGGGATGGGAGGGCGACTGGTTCGCGAACGGCGAGACGTTCAGTTTCACCGAGCCGTATCCGGACTTCGACATCGAAGCGCTCGCTGCGTACGCGAAGAAGAAAGGCGTGCGCCTGATCGGCCACCACGAGACCTCGGCGAACATCGCGCACTACGAGGCGCAGCTGGAGGCCGGTCTCGATCTCTATCAGCGTCTCGGTATCGATTCAGTCAAGACGGGGTATGTCGCCGACGCGGGTGGCGTGAAGGCGAAGGCAGCAGACGGCACGATCCGTTTCGAGTGGCACGATGGCCAGGTCATGTCGCGTCATCACCTGAAGGTCGTGACAGAAGCGGCGAAGCGTCGCATCACAGTCAATGCGCATGAGCCCATCAAGGACACGGGACTGCGTCGCACGTATCCGAACTGGGTCGCTCGCGAAGGCGCGCGCGGCATGGAATACAACGCATGGGGCTCGCCGCCGAATCCGCCGGAGCACGAACCGATCCTCGTGTACACACGCATGCTCGCAGGCCCGATGGATTTCACGCCGGGCGTGCTGAGTCTCGTTGGAAAGGGCGGGCTGCCGATCCAGTCCACGGCGGCGAAGCAGCTTGCGCAGTACGTCGTGCTCTACAGCCCGATCCAGATGGCTGCGGACCTTCCGGAGAACTACGCGCGCTATCCGCAGCCTTTCCAGTTCATCAAGGACGTGCCGACCGATTGGGCGCAGACGCGCGGCGTCAACGGCGAGATCGGCGATTTCGCGACAGTCGCTCGCAAGGATCGCAACAGCGACGACTGGTATCTCGGCAGCGTCACTGACGAGAACGCCCGCACGCTGACGGTGAAGCTCGATTTTCTCGATGCGGGGCGCCGCTACCGAGCGCAGATCTACCGCGATGGCGAGGGCGCGGACTGGCGTACGAATCCGCATGCCATCGCTATCGAGACGCGTGACGTGACACGCGATGACACAGTGACACTGCCGCTCGCAGCGGGCGGCGGCGCAGCAATTCGATTCGCAGCAGGGAAGCGCTGACAACAGGTTCTTTACTTCGATCCGATGAATCTACTGGCGCTCGCAGGCGCCGTCCGTAATGGGGGAATGACGATGAACACTTCTACGCAGACGCAGATCGCAGGGGCAGTGCGGCGGGCACTCGCGAAACACCCGGTTACCTGGATGAGTTGCGCACTCGTCCTGTCGCTGGGCATGAACACCGCTATCGCCGCGGAGGCATCGACGCAGGAACTGGAGACCGTGGTCGTCACGGGCATCCGGCAAGGCATCGAGGATGCCATCGTGCTCAAGCGCGATTCCGGAAGCATCGTCGAAGCAATCTCTGCTGAAGACATCGGCAAGTTGCCGGATACCAGCATCGCAGATTCACTATCCCGCCTGCCGGGCCTCACGTCGCAGCGCGCAGAGGGACGCGCCTCGGCGATCAGCTTGCGCGGTACCGATCCGGGATTCACCACTGCCCTGCTGAACGGCCGCGAACAGGTCAGCACTGGCGACAACCGCAGCATCGAGTTCGACCAGTATCCGTCGGAGCTGCTGAGCTCGGTCTTGGTCTACAAGACTCCGGATGCGCAGCTGGTGGGGCAGGGCCTCGCCGGCACCATCGATCTGCGGACCACGCGTCCGCTCGACATGCCCAGTCGCGCCATCGTGATGAACGTGCGCGGCGAGATGAACTCGCAGGACGACATGGGTGCGGATTCGGATGAGATGGGCTATCGCGCGAGCTTCTCCTACATCGATCAGTTCCTCGACAACACGCTGGGCTTCACGTTCGGCTTCGCGCATCTCGAATCGCCGCTCGCGATCGAAGGCGCGGGCACGTATGAGCCGTGGCATGCGAACGATCCGGCGGTGGACGGATTCAACTATCACCCTGAAGTCCCGCTCGGCGTGTATGTGACGAACGGCATGAAGGTTCGCAGCGACATGGGCGAGAACAAGCGCGATGGCGCAATGGCCGCGATCCAGTGGCGCCCGAGCGAGTCGTACGAAACGGTGCTCGACCTCTACTACACGAAGCGCAAGCAGACCGACAATGCGCGCAGCCTCGAGGTGAACCTGGGCAACTACCCGATCTCCGGGCCCGGTTTCGCGAACGCGATCATCGTGGACGACACTGTCATCGGCGGCGACCTGCTGAACCGCGTCCCGCTCGCCCGCAACTTCCTGTTCAAGACCGAAGACGAGATCATCGCCGCGGGCTGGAACAACAAGTGGACCGCCGGCCAGTGGACATTCATCGCCGACGTCAGCTACTCGAAAGCCGAGCGCGATGAAGAGCAGTACGAAACGAACGCGCAGTACGTCGCGGGCGGCACCTCGAATATTCCAGACACGGGGTATTTCGAGCTGTTCCGCGACGACATGCCGACGCTGAACTTCGACCTCAACTACGCGGACCCGGCGGCAGTGCGGCTCGGCCCCACGATCTACGGTTCGGGCTACAGCAAGATCCCGCACGTCGAGGATGAACTGAAGTCGGCTCGCATCGATGTGGTACGCGAGCTGGGCGGCTGGCTCAAGGATGTCGCGGTGGGCGCCAACTACTCCGATCGCACGAAGGACAAGCTGCAGCCCGAAGGCGGCCTGTCGACGATCGGTGGCGGGTACTACCAGGTCGGTGCGGAGCATCTGCTGTCGCCGACGAATCTGTCCTACGCGAATGCGAACCCGACGCTCGCATGGGACGTCGCGGGCGTTCTGCGCGACTACTTCAACCCGATCGTGTATGGCACGCCGGATCAGCCGGGCTTCTCGTATCTGGTCGGCAAGAACTGGTCGGTGACCGAAGAGGTCGCGACCGGCTACCTGAAGGGCAACCTGGAGCACGACATCTCCTCGAGCGTGACGTTGCGCGGCAATGTCGGCGTGCAAGTGGTGCAGACCGATCAGAGCTCCGATGCGCTGCGCATCGAGAACGGCACTCCGGTGCCTTACTCCGACGGCAAGGACTACACCGATGTTCTGCCGGCGATCAATCTCGCGTTCATGATGCCGTCGGAACAGGCGGTGCGTGTTGGCGTCGCAAAGGAGATCGCCCGTGCCCGCATGGATCAGCTGAAGGCATCGAGCGAAATGGGTTACGACGCGGCCACCGGCCTGCCCGGCGGCTCGGGCGGCAATCCGCAGCTCGATCCGTGGCGCGCGTATGCCTATGACGTTTCGTACGAGAAATATTTCGGTACGAACGCCTACATCTCGCTCGCCGGCTTCTACAAGGATCTGAAGACGTACATCTACGCCCAGACGGTGTCGGACTACGACTTTTCCGAGTTCCTGGCGACGCTGCCGCCGAACTACTTCATCCCCGGCATCACGCCTTCGCCGACCGGACGGTTCACGCAACCCGTGAACGGCAACGGCGGCAACCTGAAGGGCCTGGAACTGTCGTTGTCGCTGACGGGCGAGTTGTTCACCGACGCGCTGACCGGCTTCGGTGCGATCCTCAGCATCTCGCAGACCGAGAGCAGCATCCGCATCGAGGATCCGCCCAACAACCAGTTCACCGGCGGCAACGGCCTCGGCAATATTCCGCTGCCGGGCCTGTCGGAAACGGTCTGGAACGCGACGCTGTACTACGAGAACTCAGGCTTCTCCGCTCGTGTCGCAACGCGCGCTCGCTCGGAGTACATCGGTGAGGTGACGAACTTCGCCAACGACCGTGCGTTCAAGTACGTGAAGGGCGATCAGATCACGGACGCGCAGCTCGGCTATGAGTTCAGCAGCGGCGCGCTCGAGGGACTGTCGATCCTGTTCCAGGTGAACAACATCACCAACGAGCCGTACATCGCCTACTCGGTGATCGAGGCGCGCCAGCAGGACTTCCAGCAGTACGGAAGACAGTACCTGCTCGGTCTCAACTATCGGCTGTGATCCTCCAGGGCTGACCCCCTCCCTGGCCCTCCCCCGCGGAAGCGGGGGAGGGGATCATCTCGCGGCATCTTTCCCTCCCCCGCTTCCGCGGGGGAGGACAGGATGGGGGCAACTCCGCCGTCACCTCACTACAATGTCCGGCATGCGCTACCCACTGCTCGCTCTCCTGCTGAGTGTCTTCATTGCGCATGACACGATCGCCGCGGAAAGCTTTCGCAACCGCCTCCCCGAAGACGAAATCATCTACTTCATGCTGCCGGACCGGTTCGAGAACGGCGATCCGAGGAACGATCGCGGCGGACTGCAGGGGGACCGGCTCAGAACCGGTTTCGATCCGACGCACAAAGGGTTCTATCACGGCGGGGATCTCGCCGGACTCATCAGGCGTCTCGACTACATTCAGGCGCTCGGCGCGACAGCAATATGGCTCGGGCCGATCTACAGGAACAAGCCGGTGCAAGGCGCGCCCGGACAGGAATCGGCGGGCTATCACGGCTACTGGATCACGGACTTCACGCGTGTGGATCCTCACTTCGGCACGAACGCCGAGATGCGCACATTCGTCGACGCGGCGCATGCGCGTGGAATGAAGGTCTATCTCGACATCATCACCAACCACACAGCCGACGTGATCGCGTATCGAGAATGCCCGGCACGCAGCTGTGTATTTCGTTCAGCCGCCGACTTCCCTTATTCGCGTCGCGGCGGCCCCGGCGGGGCGCCAATCAACGAAGGTTTTCTCGGTGAGAGCGTGCAGACGGCGGAAAACTTCGCGCGCCTGAAGCGGCCGGACTACGCGTATTCGCCGTTCGTGCCGGAGGCGGAGTTCAACGCGAAAGTTCCCGCGTGGCTGAACGATCCCATCTGGTATCACAACCGCGGCAACACGACTTTCGAGGGCGAGAGCATCACCTTCGGCGATTTCGCCGGGCTCGACGATCTGATGACGGAGAATCCGCGGGTCGTCGACGGCTTCATCGAGATCTACGGCCGCTGGATCGATGACATGGGCATCGATGGCTTCCGGATCGACACGGCGAAGCACGTCAACCCGGAGTTCTGGCAGCGCTTCACGCCGGCGATGCTGAGTCGGGCGCGGTCGCGCGGCGTCAGCAATTTCCACATCTTCGGCGAAGTGTTCACTGAGCAGATCGACCCGGCGCTGCTCGCCAGGGCGACGCGTGTCGATCAGTTGCCATCCGTCATCGATTTCGCGTTCCGTGCGGCAGCGCTGGCGACAGTGGCGGGCGACAAGGGAACGCAGGAATGGGTGCGGCTGTTCAGCGCGGATGATCTGTACGAAGGCGGCAGAGCCAGCGCGCTGCGACTGCCGACTTTCATCAGCAATCACGACAACGGGCGCTTCGCCCACTTCGTCCGCAAGAGTCATCCCGCCGCGAGCGACGACGAAGTCCTGAAGCGCACGATTCTCGCTCACGCCATGCTGTTTACGTTGCGTGGCGTGCCCGTGATCTACTCGGGCGATGAGCAGGGATTCGCGGGCGATGGCAACGATCAGGACGCTCGCGAGGACATGTTCCCCAGCCTCGTCGCTTCGTACAACGACAATCGGCTAGCAGGCACGAGTGCGACGACGGCACAGAGCAACTTCGACACATCGCATCCGATCTTCCGTTCGATCGCGCAACTGGCGAAACTCCGGACTGAACAGCCGGCGCTGCGGCGGGGAGAGCAGCGGCTGCGCAACTTCGGCGACAAGCCGGGACTCTTCGCGGTGTCGCGCTTCGATCCGGAGTTGGGGCGTGAGATCGTGATTGCGTTCAATACGTCGGGTGCCGCCCTCGTTGCGAACGTGGAGATCGACCCGCGCACGGTGGCTTTGAAGTCATTGCATGGTACGTGCACCAAGCCCTGGGCCCCGGGGAGCGTTCGTGTCGAGCTCGGTGCATTCGACTACGTGATCTGCGCAGCGGAGTGAACGACGCATGACGACGAAGCCGCAGGTGTCCTTCTGGCAGATCTGGAACATGTGTTTCGGATTCCTCGGCATCCAGTTCGGCTT
>JACZCZ010036401.1_pt1 | contig 17433 bp, 16 predicted proteins | sample 8641811 | NCBI WGS metagenome assembly JACZCZ01 (sample SAMN15324610, study PRJNA640507) | soil metagenome | isolation source: intercropping peanut in the first line | place: China: Luxin town, Laibin City, Guangxi Province | collected 2019-07-25 | depth 10cm m | reverse complement strand
TGGCGTGATCGAGCGGGCCAATCGCGTCTGCCGAGCGGACCATGCAGCCGCCGAACAGCACGGAGCGTTGCGGGAAGAACACGACCACGTTGTCTTCGGAGTGGGCGGGGCCGGGGAAGATCACGCGCACTTCTTCGGAGCCGAAGCGCAGCACGTGGCCTGCGCTTGGGTCGAACGTGTGGGCGGGGGGAGCGAGGCGGGTTTCGGCGAAGCGCGCGGCGAGGTCGGGGCGGTCTTGAAACATGGCGACGACCGACTCGCGCATGCGCAAGCCCTCTGCCGTGACGAGCGCGGCGGTTTGCGTGGAGCCGATGACGGTGGCGCCTGATTCGATCAGCAGGGCGTTGCCACCGACGGAGTCGAGATGGTTGTGCGAGTTGATCACCGTGAGCGGACGTGAACCGAAGCGCGCACGCAGGTAGTCCAACACTTGGTGGGTCGATGCCTCAGTGGCCGGCGCGTTGACCAGCACCAGTGAGCCTTCGGGCATTTCGACAAGCAGCAGGTTGGAAGCCCACGGGTCAGCCTCGTGCAACACCCAGCTGTGCGGCGCGACTTCGTGAACGCTGAAGCCGCTGGGCGCAGGCACTTCGGGCAGAGCGTCGGACGTGGGTTGCGCTTCGCGAACGTCGGACGCGGTGGCAGGGGACGCTGCCGGCGGATGCGCGCATGCGGCTGCGAACGTGAAGCACAGAGAGGCCAAGAGCGACGATGCGGTGCGCGGTGCGGACATGGGCCAACACCTAGTCGGGAGCGCTCGGCATCGCAAACAAGAAGCGTGCGGTGACAGGAGCATGTCGACTCACGTCACCGAAACACGTAGACGGCGCCGCCGTCGGGGGCGGTGCTGTCGTTGGGTTCGTTGTCGGCGCCGCATGCCATTAACAACAGGAGCCAAGGCCCCACGCATCGCAACAAGAGCATCGTCCCCCCAAAGCTCGCGTCATCGCGCCCAATGGACGTGCACCCAGAGGCGGAGGTGTCAACGTCCCTAACAGCGAGGGCCGCGATCGAGACATGGGTTGCGCATGTTGCGCGGTCGTCTGCCCAAGGGCGTTGAGAGCACGCATGCGGGCACCGCGGTTGCCGCGTTGAAGTGCGTGGCACACGCGTTGCTCTCTGTTTGTGGATGGACCGCTTCGGCGTAGGGTTGTCGCGGTGGTTGGAGGCGAAGGCATGAACGAGCAACGTGGTGGGGTGTTCTGTGTCACCGCGAGCTCGGCCCTGCTGTGGATCGCGCTCGGCTGCAATCAGCACATCGAGGGCAAGCCCAACGGCATGCAGGCCGGCACCGGCAGCGTGGGTGGCACGGGCGGCTTCGCGGGCGTCGGTGGTACGGGCGGCTTCGCGGGCGTCGGTGGCACGGGCGGCTTCGCGGGCGTCGGTGGTACGGGTGGTGTGGCGGGCAACGGCGGCATGAGCGGACAGGATTGCATCGCCGGTGCGGGCGCAATGATGTCGGCCGGCGAAGGCGGCTTTGGTGATTGCGTCGCGTGGACCGCGGAGATGAGCTGCGACACCGGCTGTAGCCAATGCCTGTGCATGCAGAGCAACACGATTCCTTGGTTGCGCTGCGACGCGGCGTGCTGGAGTCGCTTGCAGTGCGAGCAGCAGTCCGGCTGCGCGCCCGATCAACCCGAGTGTTTTCAGAACGCATGCGCGGTCTCCGACAGCACATTGGAAGCGGCTGCCGTCACGCGCCCATTGCTGTTCGCCTGCACCCACGCGTGTCCCGGCTACTCGCAGATTGCGGCTGCCACACCACCGATCGACAGACCCATGTGTGGATCATTGACGTGCCCGGCCTTCGCGCCGAATCCGCCCGGACCGTTTGCCCCCGAGCATTGCTGCACCGAAGGCGACGCGTGCGGCGTGTCGAATGCCACCTTGTTTCATGCCGACGCATGTTTCGAGCGCGACGCGCCGGGCGAGCCGAACGCGGCATGTCCCGACGCGCAAGTGGGGATGGGCGGCTTAGGCTTTTCGCTTCGTGGGTGTTGTCGTCCGGACCAACGGTGCGGCTTGGAGCTCGAGCTGCAGGGCTATGACATGGGCGCCGGTTGCGTGGAGCGCGCGACCCTCGGCGCAAGCTTCAACGACTTCTTGGGATCCCCGAGCGCCACCGCCTGGCCTCCCCTCCCGTGTACGTACTAGGCGCCTGATCGATTGGCGCGCCATGTATGTTCCGTAGAGACGCCTGCTAACGCGCGAGCGGCAGCGTGAACCAGAAGCGGGCGCCGTGTGGGGTGACGGGCTCGATACCGAGCTTGCCGTCGAGGGCGGTGACCAAGTGCTTCACGATCGACAGGCCCAGGCCGGTGCCGCCCACGTCGCGCGAGCGGCCCGCGTCGATTCGGTAGAAGCGCTCGAAGATGCGCTCGCGGTGGTGTTCTTCGATGCCGGGGCCATCGTCTTCCACTTCGATTCGCACCTCGTTGCCCTGCACCTTGGCGCGCACCACCACGCGCTTGCGTTCGCCCGAGTACTTCACGGCGTTGCCGATCAAGTTCATCAAGACTTGATCGAGCGCCTGTGCGTCGCCTTCGACCAACAGCTCTTCGCTGACTTCGTTGATCACTTGGGTGCCGCGCGTCTTCGCCAGCTCTGCCACGGTATCGATGGCGTGGGTTGCCGCGTCGTGCAGGTCGACCGGCTCGGGACGCAGCTGCAGCTTGCCGGACTCGATCCGCGTCAGGTCCAACAGGTCGGCGATGATCGCGGTCAAGCGCTCGGCGTTTCGGTGGATCGCCTCGGTGAAGCGCTTGGCGTGCTCGGGATGATCGAGCGCGCCCGAGAGCAAGGTCTCGGCGTTGGCTTGGATCACGCTGACCGGTGTGCGCAGCTCGTGCGACACGTTGGCCACGAAATCGCGACGCACCGTCTCCAAGCGACGAATCTCGGTCGTGTCCTGAATCACGATCACGGTGCCGCCGGTGGCACGAATCGGATTGGCGCGCGCCTGCAAGTGGCGCACCGGCGACAAGCCCATGCTCAGCTCCACCGCTTGCGGCTCGGTGGTGGTCCGTTCGGCCAAGTCGATCAGCTCCGGCACGCGCACCATGTCTACGAGCGGCTTGCCCACTGCGTCCTGCGGCATGTCGAGCAACGCCGTCGTCGCTTGGTTGACCATCGTGATCCGCGCGTCGCGATCGATCGCGATCACCGCGTCGCTCATGCCCTGCAGCACCGCGTCCAACCGATCGCGCTCTTGCACCAACGCCGCCACGCTGCGGTCCAGCTCACGCGCCAAGCGGTTCATCGAGCCTGCCAAGGTGCCGAGCTCATCCGGCGATGCATCCGGCAAGTGCGGGCGTGCACCCTGCGCCAACGAGCGCGCCTTCTCCACCAACGTACGCAGCGCGCGCGACATCATGTGCGACGCCAGGCCGCTCATGAACACCGCGGTCACCAGGCCGAGCAGCGCTGCCACCGCGAGCAACGTGCGCAGGTGCCAGATCGCGCGCTCCACATCTCTCAGCGGCGTCGCCACGCGCACCACACCCGCCACCGGTCGATCGACAGGCACCGCCAAGTACAACAAGTCCGAGCCCACCGACGTGCTGTAGCGCCGACTGGTCCCACGTCCGGTCGCAAGGGCTGCGCGCACCTCAGGCCGTCCGCTGTGGTTCTCCACCGTCGAGAGCTGTTGCAGCGACAGGTCGGAGTCGGCCCAGACGCGGCCATCCAGCGCGATCAACGTGACGCGCATCGACGTCGCCTTGCCCAAGCGATCAGCCACCGCATCCAGTTGCTTCACGTCGGCCGGCAGCGCAGCGAACACCTCGCGAAACGTCCGCACATGACGCGAGAGCTCTGTCTCCGTCATCGACAACAGCCAGCCGTGCAGGGCGTGCTCGAGGTACGCGCCGCTCGCGACCCCCACGCTGGAGATGAGCAGGAGCGACACAGCAAACAGCTTGCCGCGAACCCCTAGGCTCAAGCCCCCGCCTCGGCTGGATCGGTGATGCGATAGCCCACGCCGCGCAGGGTCTCGATCAGGTCACCACCTTCGCCCAACTTCTGGCGTAAACGCTTCACGTGCGTATCGACGGTGCGCGTCGTCAGGTCGGGTCGCATGTCCCACACGTCTTCCAGCAAGCGCTCACGCGTCTGGACCCGGCCACGTCGATGCAGCAGCGTGCCGAGCAATTTGAATTCGAGCGCCGTCAGCGCCACTTCCTTGTCATTGACGAACACGCGGTGCGCTTCCTCATCGAGCCGCAACGGACCGCACACCACACCCCCGCTGCCATCGGCCTCCGGGGGTTGATTGGTGCGACGGAGGATCGCGCGCACACGCAGCATCAGCTCGCGCACGCTAAAGGGCTTCACCACGTAGTCGTCAGCGCCGACCTCCAGGCCCACCACGCGATCGATCTCTTCGCCCTTCGCCGTCAGCATCAACACCGGCACCGCGCGCGTCTTCTCGTCCTGACGCAAGCGACGGCAGACTTCGGTGCCCGAGATGTCCGGCAGCATCAGGTCCAAGATCACGAGGTCCGGCAGCGGGGCGAGCTGGGCCTGCGCCAGCGCCTGTTCACCGTTGGCCGCGGTGCGCGTCCGAATGCCCTCCCGCTCCAAGTTGAAGGCGAGATTGGCCACCAAATCCGCTTCGTCGTCGACGATGAGTACAAGCGCAGACACGGCACGGCTTTGAAGCACAAACGCGATCCCGTCAACAGTCCCACGTGTCAGTTCGGTGACGGAGCGGTGACGACGTCGGACGGCAACCGCAGCGGCTTATCCAGGCCAAACTTGGCCAAGACTTGCTTGCTTGCATCGGACGCGCGCGGTGCCCCCGCCCCACGGTTGGCCACGTTCACCATGGTCGCGTACGAAGCGACGACCCGACGACGACACGCTTCGAGCTTGGGAACGAGCGGCGGCACGTCTGCCCACTCCGGATCGTTCGGCGTCCCAGACAACAAGCCCTGCCACAGCGACGACACCACCGCCGCGCTCTCGCACTGCAGTTTGTCTTTGGCGGCGCGCGGGACCTGCTGGATCGCGTGGAGGAACGCGCGGCGGCGCTCCTTCTCTTGGTACTCGGCCAAACCGCGCTCGATCATCGGTTGCATCGCCACCGCACCGGCCGACTTCGGATCGATCGCGATGATCGCGTCGTAGGTCCCCTTCGCGTCGAGCCATGCCTTGTGCTCGATCTGCTGCGTCATCCGCGCCAACAGCGGCGGGATCTTCGCCAACCGCGCGTCGCGCGCCCGCTGCTCGGCCTCCGCTTCCGCACGTGCGGCCGCCACCTTGCGATCCAGCTCGGCCTGAGCCAACTCCGCCTTCGCCCGATCGTCCGCCGCGTATGACAACCCGAGCCCGGCGCCAAACAAGAGCGCAAGCCCAAGCGCCCCGGCGATCACCGGCGAGCCCTCACACCAGGCGTTCCAGCGCGAAAACAGCGGCGGCCCCACTTCGCGCCAACCCATCAAGAACGCGATGCCGGCCAACACCACCGCCGCGATCAGCAGATAGCCGAGCGGGCTCCACATCCGGGTCAGCATCGAGACGATCCACGCGAAGGCACAGGCCGCCACCACGCCACCGGCATTGCGCTTCATGTCCGGCGTCACTGCCGCCTTGAGCTCATCGGCGATCGGCGGTGGCTGCTGCACCAAACCCGGCACCGCCATGCGCTTCTCGATCTCGAGCATGAAGCTCAACAGCTCGCCGCCTTCGCTGCCTTCCAAGCGCCAGGCCGTGCCATCGCCGAAGGTCAACGTCGCCTCGTGGCCTTGGCGATCGCGGAACACCACCGAGCGCAGATCCTGCATCGCGCCAAGTTGACGGCTGCGCACCGAGCCTTGGATCTGCACCCAACCGGCAAACACGCTGAGCATGCCGCCGCCCGCGTCCGCCGACTGTCCCCGCTGGGCGTGCACGCGCGGACCGGAGAACGCACCGAAGTCCATCGGCTGTCGTGTCGGCTCGGTGTTCGGTCGCTCGGAACCCTGAATCACGTGGCCGCAGGCGTGACATTGCCGTTGACCCGGCGCGACCGCAGTCCCGCAGTGGTTGCACCGCACAGCCGTGATCTCCCCCGAGACGCTCATGCAATCCGAAGGATGGCGGACCTCAATCCATTTCAGCAAATTGGGCGCCCGGTCCCGCCGGCGGGGCCTGGTCAAACGTTGCGGTCGTCGATGCGCGGGCTCAAGACGCTTATGCTCGTGCGGTCATGATCGAGGCGCTCTGGGTGTTCGGCACACTGGCCCTGTTGATCGCTGGCGGCACCGCCAGCGTGGCGCTGCCACCCCATTGGCTGATTGTGGGTGGCTTTGCGGCGATGGGCATCGGCGCGGGTGTCGGCGTCCCGGCCGGCATCTACTACCACGTGGTGCTGCGCCGACAGCTGTTGCGCCACGGTCCGCTGCCTGAGCGTTGGTGGCTGCATCCGGTGCGCCTCCATGACCGCCTGAGCGCAATCGAACGGCGCGCCTTCATGCCCTGGTTTTTCATCGGCGGCGCTGGCTTTGTGCTGATCATCGCTGGCGCCGCGACGATGGGTTTGGGACTACTGCGTTTCGAGAACTGACGCCCCGTCGTCAGAGCGCGCACGAACGAGGAGTTGGATGAGCACTCGCAGCAACCGCAAGCTGGCCCTGGTGATGGTGGGCTTGCCCGCACGCGGAAAGACGTACACCGCAAAGAAGCTCGCGCGTTACCTGTTGTGGCTCGGCTACAACGCGCAGGTCTTCAACGTCGGCAACTACCGACGCAGCCGCTTGGGCGCGCAGCAACCGCACGGGTTCTTCGATCCCAACAACCCTGCCGGCTCCGCCGCGCGTCGCGAGCTCGCGATGGAAGCGCTGCAAGACATGTTGGCGTGGCTGAACGAGAGCGGCGACGTGGCGATCTACGACGCCACCAACAGCAACCGCGAACGCCGCGCCCAAGTTCGCAAGCACTGCGAAGAAGCGGGCATGCAGGTCCTGTTCATCGAGAGCCGCTGCGACGACCCGGCGATCATCGAGCAGAACATCCGCAGCACGAAGCTCGCCATGCCCGACTACGAAGGCCTCGATGCCGATGCCGCGGTCGCCGACTTCCGCGCGCGCATCGCCCATTACGAAGCTCAGTACCAAACCGTCGAAGACGACGAAGGCAGCTACATCAAGCTGGTCGACGTCGGCAGGCAGATCCAAGTCAATCAGCTCGATGGCTACCTGGCCGCGCACTTGGTGTCGTTCTTGATGAACCTGCACCTGACGCAGCGACCGATCTGGCTCACGCGTCACGGCGAGAGCGCGTTCAACCAGCTCAACTTGATCGGTGGCGATCCGAACCTGGCCGAACGCGGCGTCGAATACGCCAAGCGCCTGGCCTTGCACGTCGACGAACGCTTTCCGGGACGCAGTGACGTGGCGGTGTGGACGAGCTCGTTGCAGCGCACGATCGAGACCGGCAGCCACTTGCAGCGACAGACCGAGAGCTGGCGTGCGCTCGACGAGATCGACGCCGGCGTGTTCGACGGCATGAGCTACGCGCAGATCAAGGCGACGCGACCTGACGAGTACCGAGCGCGCTCGCTGGACAAGTTCCGCTACCGCTACCCGCGCGGCGAGTCCTACCAGGACGTGATCCAGCGCCTCGACCGCGTGATCATCGAGCTGGAGCGTCAGCGCTCACCGGTGTTGATCATCGCTCACCAGGCAGTGATCCGCGTGCTGTACGCGTACTTGATGGAAGTGCCACCGGAGAAGTCGCCGCACCTCTCGATCCCGCTGCACACGGTGATCGAGCTGCAACCCCACGCCTACGGTTGCACCGAGCGCCGCGTCCCGCTCGGCCCCACCGCTCCCAACGCGGGCAGCAGCTAGGTCATGACGTCGATCGAAGGCGCGAAGCTCCAGCTGGGCGAGGTCACGTTCATGCGCGTGACCGACGTGACGCAGTTCGGCGCGTTCGTGGACTGGGGCTTGCCGAAGGAGCTGCTCGTGCCGTTCGCGGAACAAACATGTGACCTGCGTCCGGGTGACGTGCATCCGTTCGGTCTGATGCTCGACAAGATCGGACGCCACGTCGGCACCATGCGCGTGCGCGAGATGCTGACGACGATCGGCGAGTTTCAGCCGAACGAATGGGTCAGCGGCGAAGCTTGGCGACAGGAGCCTGGCCTCGGCCTGTTTGTGATCGTCGAGCGGCGCTTTCTGGGGTTGCTGCCGGCGCAAGAGCCCCATCGCTTGTCACGTGGCGACACCGCAGAGCTTCGCGTCGCGCAGATCCTGCCCGACGGAAAGATCGAGCTTTCGCTGCGCGGCCTTGCGCACGAAGAGGTGGAGCACGACGCCAACGCAATCCTGACGGTGCTCCGCGCGACCCCGGGCTTGAAGGTCAGTGATCGCGCCGACCCCGACGAAATCCGCGTGCGCTTTGGCCTGAGCAAGAAGGCGTTCAAGCGCGCCATCGGCCACCTGCTCAAGACCAACAAGATCACGCGCGACAGCCAGGGCAACTTCAGCGCCCGCACGTGATCAAGCGGGTGAGAAGCGCGCAACCATGTCGTCCCAACGTGCGACACGGGCGTCGTCCTCGCCCATCATCTGCGCGATCGATCGGCGTACGTATTCGTGATCGAGCTCGGGTCGCACAGCGATCAGGCGTTCCAGGTCGACCATGTCTTTTCCTCGAAAGAACAGCAGCTTGAACACGGCGAGCGCCTCGGCAGACAGAAACCAACCCGACCATCCGGATGCATCCGTCATCCGCACGCGCGTTCGTTCGGCTTCGTGCGCGAACGGAATGCTCGGCAAGAACACGTCGACACGCATGCCATTCCAGCGCGCGACGAACATGCCGTCGTGTTGCGCGCGTGCGAGGGCTGCGGCCGAATCGACGTCGATGCCAAGCCCGATAAGCACCGCGAACGCTTCGTTGATGCGGTCCACGGTGACAAAGAGGTTAACGTCGACATCGGCCGTACCGCGGGGAACCCCTGCGACGGCCAGCGCCAACGCACCGCCGATGGCATAGGGCAAACCGGCGCGCTCGAGCGCTGAGGCGATCAGCTGCGCTGCCTCGGCGGCGCTGCGGTCAGCGACCTGCATCACCCCAGCCTGCTTGTTTGCGGAGGCGAGCCAGTGCGGCCACGGTGCTTTCGGGCAACGGGTCAATGCGGTCGAGGATCCGCTGCCGTTGTCCGCTCAGCGTGGTCGCCCACATTGCGTCTCGCGCACACAGCTTCGCCAGTTGCCAACGTTGCGCGGGAGTCATGTCGACCCAATCAGCAACCTCCTCGCGCACCGAGGTCACGTCGTCGACCACCCAGCCCGGCAACTTCGACAGCATGCCCAAAGGGTAGCGCTGCCTCTCCACCAAGCGCCAGTCGTGCGCAGCGCTGGATCCACCGTGGTGCTAGCTCCGGGGATACGGCGCGGCTGTCTGGCCGCCGACGTACTCGAGCAGGCGCGGGTGCGGGTTGAGATTGAGGCCGAGCGGTTGCAGTCGATGACGTTCGTGATCCGGGTCCTGCTGATCGCGCAGCATCGGAATCAAGTAGTGCGCGTTCAGGAAGTGACCCCACATGCCGGCGCGGCGGTAGCGATCGCCTTCGATCCGCGCGCTGCCGATCCCGTGCGGCGGAGCCAGCACACCGAGCCGTGCCACCACGTCGTACTCGTTGCCGTAACTCTCGATCCACGGCACGCGACAGGCCGGCTCGCCAACCACGGCGATCGGCGCCATCGACGTCGAGCAATTGGCGAAGCAGTACAGCTCGAGCTTGGCGATGTCGTTGACGCTCAGCGTGGCGCGTGCTTGCTCAGCGCCTGCCTTCGCTTCTGCGGGTTGCTCGCCTGCATCTTCCGACGTGCCCGCGATGCGCCGTGCCACGCGCCGCTCCGGGCTCTCCTTCTGCGCGCCCGGTCCCTTGCGCACCGCATCGCGACCGTCGATCAGCTCTTGCAAGGTCTTGAGCAAGATCGACGCGATGATCGTGCCCTGCGAGTGGCTCACCAACACCACGCGCGTCACCCGGGGGTCGCTCAACGCTTCGACCAGCGGCTGAAGATTCTTCGCTGCTGCGTCGGTCACCGCATCGAAGCCCTTGCCTGCGGCCGCCTCGATCAGATCGAGCAAGATGCCTTCGGTTGCGTTGTAGAGAATCGTCAAAGGTCGCTCGAACATGTTGCCAAGCGCATGCGCGTTGAGCTTGGCGATGCGTAGATCCGACGACACGCCGTTGATGAAGAACCAGCGTTGATCGGGGTGCTTGCCCGCGTGATCGCCCGGGTGGTCGTAGGGCCCCGAGTCATTGCCGCGCACGTAGCGCTCGACGATCGGAAACGCTGCGCTCGCCACCGTGCCCAGCCGCTCGCGCGTGACCGGCGGCCACACCGCCACGAGCTCCGTATCGATCCCACGCGGAGGGTTCGCGTAGGAGCTGAAGTCACCAAAGATCGCGCGTGGCACCTGCAGCCACGGCACCGCCAGCGCCAGGCCAGTGTTGAAGCCCAGGTTCACGGCACGCGACAGCGGGTGGCTCGGGATGATCATGCCGACAACGGTCGAGGGCCGCCTCACCCCTGTCAAGGATCCCGAGCTTCGAGGGTATCCTCCGCGCATGCGCCACCTTCATGCGACAGCCACCCTGCTCCTGTGCTCCGCCCTGTTTGGCTGCGGTGACGACGACGCGAACGCTGTCGACAGCGGCAACGATGCGGCCGAGCCCAACGACGCAGCCCACGACGCCAGCGCACACGACGCCGACGCCGCGACTGACGCGCAGGTCGATGGGAGCGAAGACGCCTCCACACCTGCAACGGACGCGAGCACGGACGCGCCGATCGATGCGGGCGCCGATGCTGCCGTGACACCGGTCGGATCGCCTGGTTGCGGCAAGGCCAACCCGGCGACCGGAAACCTCACGCTCACGCTGGGCAACGACACGCTGCAGTACATCGTCTCGATTCCCGACGACTACGATCCAAGCCAGCCGTATCCGCTCGGCTTCGGTCTGCATGGCGCCAACCGCACCGATCAGAACTGCCATGACGGTGACTGCGCCGGCTTTCAGAGCGTGATGGAGGACCACGCGATCCTCGTCTACACGCGCTCGGTCAGCGCCGGCTGGCAAGACAGCAACGACGTCCGCTCCCGCAACTTGGCGCTGTTCACCGCCGTGCTCGACAAGTTGCTCGCCGACTACTGCGTGGAAGAGGACCGCGTGTTCGTCGCCGGCACGAGCTCAGGCGCCACCTTCAGCAACATCCTCGGTTGCGCGATGGGCGATCGCATCCGCGCGGTGATCCCGGTGGCCGGTGGCTTGCCGGCGCGCAACAACTGCGTCGGTCGACCTGCCGCGCTGGTGATCCACGGCGTCGATGATCCACACGTGTTGTTCGAGTACGGGCAGGACGCGCGCGACGCCTATCGCAGCGCAAACGGTTGCGACAACGACACCAACCCCGCGATCGCCGGCTTGCATCAACGCGTGGTCGACGACCGCGAGAGCCACGAATGCGCGGACTATCTCGGCTGCGACCCCGGCTTGCCAGTACGTTGGTGCGAGCACAGCGAAGGCGGCTACGACGGCAGCACCCACGGCTGGCCACTGTTCGGTGGCGCGGCGATCTGGGAGTTTGTCTCCGCGTTGCCTTGATGCCCGTGTCCCGCGCGCACGACGCGCTCAAGAGACCGCGTCAGTTGTAAACGGCGCCGACGATCGTGGGCTTCGCTTTTGCGTCGCTTTGTACTGCGACCACGGCGGCTTCCTGTCCGGGCTCGAGCGAGTAGGCCTCCGTCACTGCCGCGCTCGCTCCGGGCTGGCGCACACGAATCACGACCACGATCCGCTGCGACTCGCTCTTGTTCCTCAGCCACCACACGTTGTCGCGCTTGGCGAGCTGCGCATCCTTGAGCGCATCACCGGCCGGCGGAGCATCGTCGACCACAGCGGCCGGCTTGGCCTTCTTCTTTCGCTTCTTGGCCGAGGCGATCGACGGCATGACGAGCGCGCCCAACATCAATGCGCCCAGCGATTTCAAGGCCCAACGTCGCGATCGAAGCATGCGTCACCTCCCACCCCGACCGTGACACAGGCGAGCCACATCACCAAACAACGGGCGACGTGGCGTGGGCAACCGCCCGAAGATCTCAGCGTGAACGCGGTGACATCGCCGCACGAACCAACGCACCGAGCTCTTCACGGCGCGCCTTGGCCGCGCGCGCAGACGTGGGATCGAACCCGAGCAAACCCTTGCCGAACCCGCCGGCGATCGACGGATAAAACAACACGAGGCCCATCAAGTTGACCAGTCCGTGACGCACGCGGATCGGACGAATCGTGCCCGCCCGCCGTGCGCGATCGAGCCACTGCGACAAGGTGGCAAAGAACGGGATCACCTGCGCGATCTCCGTGCGTTGATCACCCTGAATGCGGTCCTGACCGCCGATCAGACAGCGCGTGAGGAACAAGGCTGCGGTGGAGTGCTTGGTAAAGTGATCGGCCATCGCCTCGCATGCCTCGATCAGCACATCGATGTCGCTGCCGTCGTCGTCGCGCAGCGGCGCAATCACAGGCAGAAGCGCGTCCATCACGCGCTCCAGACACGCCACGGCCAGCTCGTCCTTGCCGCTGAAGTGATGAAACAGCGAGCTCTTATGCAGCCCCACGCCATCAGCCAACATCTGCAAGCTCATGCCGTTGAGACCGTGCAACGCGAACAGCTCGATCGCAGCATCCAGAATGCGATCACGTGCGCCGGCATCGGTCCCCGGGTCTACCGCCTGACGGCTCGCGCGGCGGCTGCGCGTGGCGGCGATGTTTGAGGTGATCGGGCTCTGGGGTCGGATCGTGCTCACTCGGCAGCCTCGGCGAAGGGACCGAGCTTGCGCGCGCGCAGCTCTTCGGTGGCGATCTGAATGAAGTGATCGTTACGGGTGATCACCATCATCGTCATGGTGATGTAGCCGCCGGGGTACTTCGGGCTCTCCTCGAAGTGACGCAGCTGTTGATACGGACGCGATGCATAGGCGTGGTGATCGGCGTGGCGAGACAAACCGACCATGCCGTAGAGCGTGAAGCTCGACTCGGTGTCCCACGAGTCCACCGGCCTCACCTTGCGCCCACTGCGCGTGAGCCCCCAGTGCTCGAAGTAGTTCACGATCTCGAGCGCGCGGATCGCCCACACCCCCTGCAGCACCAACATCAAGAGACCGAACGGACCGAACGCCCACGTGATCGCGCCGCACAGCAGAAGCTCACCGAGCAAGCCTTGCACCACACGGTTGCGCAGCTGACGCGGATGCCAAACCGGCACGCCCTCCAGCCCGTTGCGCTTGATCTCGATCTCCCACGCGCTGCGAAACTGCGCCGGCACTGTGCGCTTGAAAAACGGATAGAAGCGCTCGCCGAAGCGCGCGGTGGCCGGATCGTCCGGAGTGCCGACGCGCACGTGGTGGCCGCGAATGTGCTCGGTGAAGAAGTGCTCGTACAGCACGCTGCCCATCACGATGCGGCTCAAGAGCTGCAACGCTTTGCTCGGGCGATGCATCAGCTCATGGGCGACCACGATGCCTGACAACCCCGAGGCGCTGCCGATCAACATCGTGGCGGCGATGAGGTCCACCACGAAGTCCACGCTCCATGCCGGTGCGATCGACAACATGCGACAGGCGAGCACCACGTTGATCAGGTGCAAGCACGCCAGCAGGTTCAAGAGCGCCGTGTACAACCACGCCGGCTCGCCTTCGACCGGTGTGTCGCGCCCCGGCTTGGCACGACCATCGAGCCATTCGTGCACGCGCAGCACCAACCAGAATGCGAACGCCACGTACCAACGGTGCGGACCGGTCAGCGAGAACGCGAGCGCCGTCAGCGGCAGGGTGAGCGTCAACAGGTAGCGCACGAAGCGGCGCGTCACCGGCAAAAGAGACAGCGGGTTCACCTCGTCTAGGGGTTGCGCATGCGTCGTCATCCGGCCTCCCGACCCAACCGATTGGTTGGTTTGGTTGTGCCAACCGATCGGTTGGTTGTCAAGCCACGGGTACCTTCAAGGATGGCGCCCCGCGAGCTGCAAGTGGGGCAAAGCGGGCGACGTCACTCCTCGCACGTGGAGGCGTCGTCGTCCGTGAACGTGATGGCGTACTCGCGGGCCACGTGGCTCACGCGCACGCGAACGGTCGGGCACTCGTAAAAAACAGAGCAGTACACCCCGTCACGAAGGATGACGCTCGCGTTCGGGCAGATGGCAATGTCGTAGCTCCCATCGGCGACTGGTACGAGGTTCTCGCACCAACCTTCGTTGACCGGTGGCCCCTGTGTGTCCCCGACGCGCTCAACGACGATCGGATCCCACCGAAGGACGCCATGTTCGTTCGGTGCAAGCTCAGGATCCATCGTCGTGGTCGGCACAGCGAATCTGGAACCTTCGCAAGGTTGGGTCGTGGGCTCGTCGTTCCACGCGCCGTACGTGCTCCAGTCCAGCATGTGACCTTCGACAAAAACCTCGCGAGCAAACGTAAGCGTATTCGACGTGCGGTTGTGGATCCGAAAGCTGAGCGGTGCAGCGCTCGCGATCCCATCGTCGCAGCCACTGACCAGCATCAATAGCGCGCATAGCATCCAACGCGTCGCCATACGCACGTTCAACGCGACGGCACCCGTCATCGTGTTCGGGCACAAGCACGCTGTGATTCGCTTACGTGACATGTCGGGATCCCTCTACGGCGTGAGCAGGAGCACGCTGACGGAGTGGGCGGGCATTGTGTACGGGAAGGCGTTGGTCGAGACCGGGGTGATCGCGCCGGCGGCCATCACCTGCGCTTGGTTGCCGCTCAACACGTAGACCTGGGCGCTGCCGTAGCTCACCGACTGCGCGACGGTGATGCCGGCGGTGAGCGCGGCAGTGTGTTTGTTGATGGCGACGATCACTGTGCGCGCCGGGTTGTCGCTGTCGATGCTGGCGTAGACAGTCGCGCGCTCCACGTCGCTCGTGGTCGCTGCGATTGACGTATCGCCGAAGGTGGCGCCGTTGCCGTCGAAGTTGCGGAACACGCGGAAGCCGGCGTAAGCGAATGACTCGTCGCTGATCAGGCCCCAGTACGTGGCCAAGTCCACACCTTCGCGCCCGAAGATGCCAAGCACGTCAGCCACGGCGATCGATCCGCTGATGTGATCGCCGCCGCCATAGTTCCACTCGGTGAACGCGAGCTTGGTGCCCGGGTAGTGGTTGTCGATTTTGTCTTGCAGCCAGTGCAGCAGATCGATCGGACCGTTGAGCACGTCGTTGGCGATCCAGCTGTCCTCACGATAGCTGTCGTCCCACAGAGAGCGCGGCGCCTGCAGACGTGCGGCGACCGTGTCTGCGCTGTTGCCTTGCTCGGTGATGCGCTGACCACCACCGCGCGCCTCCGGGTACCAATGCAAGTCGAGGTAATCGATCAGCCGCGTGCCTTCGTTGGTCTCGGCCATCCGTGCTCGATCGAGGTACCACTCGATGAAGTTGCGCCCGCCGTTGTCGCTCGCGTTCTGCAGGTTCATGTAGCCCGCGTAACCGTAGCTCACGAAGCCAAGCACCTCGGCTTCAGGCCACACCGCTTTGCACGCGGCGGCGTAGTCGTGGTTGCGCTGCCACAGCTCGGCGTAGGTCACCGCGCTCGGATGCACTTCCGCGTGGGTCGACGACCAAAGGTCTGGCTCGTTGTCCATCGAGAACAAGACCTGCGCGTTCGGGTACTCGCCCTTCAACCACGACACGAATTCATCTTGGTAGACGAAGTCGTCGTTGGTGTCGGGATCCGTGCTGAACGCAGCGCCCTTCGTCGGACGGTTCTGTTGAAAGCGCGTCGACAGATAGTTGCTGCCGGAGCTGCGCACGTCGCCATCGCCGTTCTTGTCGGCCGCCACGTAGTCGACGTTCGGGATCGTCACGATCGCAGCGGCGTCGTTGTCGATCGCCTCGTCGAGCAAGTCGGAGATCACTTGGCCCGGCGTGTCGCTGCTCGAGAGGAACGAGTCGTTCTGGAAGTACCAATCGCTGCCGGCGTTGGATGCGTTGTTCTCCCAGTTGTACGCGGTCATGCGGTTACCACCGCTGCGGATCACGGTCTGGTGCGTGGTCGCGATCTCGTTGCCACCGTTGGTGCCGTAGATCAGCGGCGAGATCGGGCGTTGCGCTTGATCGGCGCGGACCGTGAGCTGCACGTCGCTCGCGCCGGGATCGCCTGGCTCCATGATCGGTCCGACACCGGCCACACCCGCCGTGCCGCCAGTGCCGCCGTTGCCGCTGGCTCCTCCCGTACCGCCGATACCCGCAGCGCCCGCGGTCCCGGCATTGCCACCACTTCCACTGTTGCCTGCGGTGCCACCGGTTCCACCACTTCCACCGTTGCCCGCGTTGCCGCCGCTGCCACCACTGCCCCCGGCCGCCGCGCTCCCACCCGCAGCGGATCCACCGTCGTCATCACCACACGCGATGCACAGCAGCACGCCGAGCAAACAACCAGCCAACACCGCAGTTGAACGCATCACGCACCTCCCCAACCGCGGTAGAGGTTGCCCGCGCGCGAAGACAGCGTAAACCCTCGGCCAAACGGCCTATTTCCCTGGTCTTGCGCGGGGTTGGCCTGCGTGGCACACGGTGGCCCCACTCAGTTACATGGTCAGCCGGGGGCTGGCCTCAGGGAGCCGCACTGCATGCCGAACGCGTACATCTCCGGGACGGGTTTCTACGCACCGCCCCGCGTTGTGACCAACGACGACCTTCGGACCGTGTACGGCATCGACACCACCGATGAGTGGGTGCAGCAACGCAGCGGCATCAAAGAGCGACGCTTTGCGGACCCGGGCGTGGGCTGCTCAGACCTGGCGCTGATCGCGAGTGAGCAGGCGATCAAGAACGCCGGTCTGCAGAAGACCGACATCGACATGATCATCTTCTGCACGCTGTCGCCCGATCATCATTTTCCGGGCACGGGCGTGTACCTGCAGAAGAAGCTCGGCCTGTGCGACGCCGACCGTTTCATCCCATGTCTCGACGTACGCAATCAGTGCTCGGGTTTCTTGTACGGCCTCAGCACCGCAACCGCGCTGGTCAAGACCAGCGTCTACAAGCACGTGCTGTTGGTCGGCGCCGAGGTTCACTCCGCAGCGCTCGATCTCACCACCCGTGGTCGCACGGTCGGCGTGTTGTTCGGTGACGGTGCGGGCGCAGTGGTCGTGAGCGCCACCGACGAAGACCGCGGCGTGCGCGGCACCTATCTCGGCGCCGATGGTCGCTACGCCGACGCGCTGTCGCTGAAGATCTGGGACATCGCCAAGAAGCCGTACATCGCGCTCGACGAAAACGGTCTTGGCACGATGGATCACTTGATGATGTACCCCCAGATGGAAGGCCGACTCGTCTTCAAGAACGCAGTCGAGCGCATGCTGACCGTGATGATGGAGACGTTCCAGAAGCACAACCTCACGCTCGACGACGTGGA
>JACZCZ010010137.1_pt1 | contig 17442 bp, 17 predicted proteins | sample 8641811 | NCBI WGS metagenome assembly JACZCZ01 (sample SAMN15324610, study PRJNA640507) | soil metagenome | isolation source: intercropping peanut in the first line | place: China: Luxin town, Laibin City, Guangxi Province | collected 2019-07-25 | depth 10cm m | reverse complement strand
GCTGGCCGACGAGCGGGACGCGGGCTTCGCGCACGGCACTCCCTGGAGGACGGCCCGGCGTCTGTAGGAGTTTTTCAGCACGGACCCGCGGCGGGTCGCAGAGGAGTTCGATGCAAGCGCCGCGATTGCCGCGCAGCTGCCGCCGGACTTCCAATCGTGGTTGCCCATTGGGCGCGACCAATACATCGAAGCGCACACGTTGCTCGACGGTTATCTGCTGTCATCACAGGGCGACCGGGTGGCGATGGCGCACTCGATCGAGGGGCGGTTCCCATTCCTCGACCACCGTGTCATCGAATACGCGAGCCGTTTGCATCCCTCTTTGAAGATCCGCGGGTTGAACGAGAAGTTCATCCTGAAGCGAGCGGTGCAAGATCTCTTGCCCGATGCTGTCGTCAACCGTACAAAGCAGCCGTACCGTGCACCGGATTCGCAAAGCTTCCTCGCCGGCGCCGAGACGCCGGATTACGTGCGCGAGTTGTTGTCGCCGGAGACCATTGCCAGCCGTGGCTATTTCGAGCCGCAGGCGGTCGCGAAGCTCGTCGAGAAATGCAGCACCGGACGCACCATCGGATTCGCAGACAACATGGCGCTCGTCGGGATCATTTCGACGATGTTGCTCGACGAAGAGTTCGTGCGAAACGGAGCGGCGCACAAGTGAGGCACGATCCATTCTTACTGCATCATCTGCTCGTTCGAGCTGCGGACCAGTTTCCGCGTCGCACGGCAGTCGTCAGTAACGGACGCCGCTTCACCTTCGCCGAAGTGCAGCAAGCGGCCGCGGGTCTCGCCGCCACGCTGCGCGGCACCGGCGTGCGGCCCGGCGACCGAGTCGTCACGATGCTCGAGAACGGCATCGAAGCTGTCGTGTCGCTATTCGGCATCTTGCTGTCGGGCGGTGTGGCGGTGCCGTTGAGCCCGCAAGTTCGCGCCGGAAAGCTCGAGTTCGTGCTCAACGATACCGAGGCGACGGCCGTCATTGCTCACGTTGACCGAGCCGAATGGCTCGCTCCGTTGTGCGCCCGCGAAGGTGTGCGTTCCGTCGTCTTGGTCGCGGAAGAGGGCGCGGCGAGCGCGCTGCCGTTCGGCAGCGTGGATTTCGGGTCTGCGTGCGCTGCGCGTTACGAGCCATGGCCCGAGCTGCGCATCGACGCGGATCTCGCGATGTTGATCTACACATCGGGCTCTACCGGCATCCCGAAGGCAGTGATGTTGAGCCACCTCAACATGCTGTCCGCAGCGCGCTCTATTCAGGCCTACCTCGGGTACACGCGCGACGACGTCATTCTGTGCGCTCTGCCGCTATCGTTCGATTACGGCCTTTATCAGGTGCTCCTCGCCACGAGTACCGGCGCCGCGGTCGTGTTCGAGCGCAGCATGATGTTTCCGGGCAGGCTGCTGCAACTCCTCGAAGCCGAGCGGATCTCCGTTCTTCCCGGCGTGCCGACGCTCTTTTCGACGTTGCTGCGCATGACGAGCCTAAGCACGCTCGATTGCAGCGCGCTGCGCATGTTGACGAACACGGGTGCCGCGTTGTCGCAACGGTTGGTTCGTGAGCTACGGACGGCATTCCCGCGGGCGGCGCTCTTTTCGATGTACGGTTTGACCGAGTGTAAGCGCGTCTCCTACCTGCCGCCCGATCAGCTCGACGCGCGGCCGATGAGCGTTGGACGTGGCATGCCGAACCAGGCTCACTGGCTAATCGACGAGACGGGGCGCAAATTATCGAACGGCTCCAGCGGAGAGCTCGTCGTTAGCGGCAACCACGTCATGCTGGGTTATTGGCGCCGCCCGGAAGAGACGAGCGCCTGCTTGACGGTCGACGCTGAGCGCCAAGTCCGGGCGCTACGCACGGGCGACATCTTTCGCACCGACTCGGAGGGGTTCCTTTACTTCGTGAGCCGGACCGACGACATCATCAAATGCCGCGGGCAGAAGGTGAGCCCCCGCGAGGTCGAGAACGTCATCGCCGAGCTCGCAGGTGTGTCGGAAGTCGCAGTATTGGGCGTTCCCGACGAGCACCACACGGAGATCGTGAAGGCGTTCGTAGCGACTCGTCCCGGCTTCGATAATCTTGAGAAGGAAATCATGAGCCACTGTCTCGATCGGCTCGAGAGCTACATGGTGCCGAGCGAGGTCGAGGTTATGTCTCTTCTGCCCCGGACCGAGAACGGCAAGATAGATAGAAAGGCTTTGGCTCGCAGTTTCGAGCAGTCCCGCAGCAACGCCGCAAGAACGGCATGAACGTGAGTGAACAGCATGGACGATAGAAAAATCACCGAATCGATTCGCGAGTTCATATTGAAGAACTATCTGTTCACTACGGATGGTTCGGCGCTACGCGACGACGTCTCGCTCATGCAAACCGGCGTCATCGACTCGACGGGCGTGCTCGAGCTGATCTTCTTCCTCGAGGAGAAGTTCGGCATCAAGGTCGCCGATGAGGAAATGGTCCCGGAGAACCTGGACAGCGTCACTGCGATTTCGGGCTTCGTGGCGCGTCGGGCTGCCTAGCACGGCGGGTCGCGCGATGCGCCTACTGCCAGCCAAGTTGCTCGATACCGCGGCCAAATGGCCGGATGCCTGCGCGGTCGCGGACGGCCGGGCAGAGCTCGGCTATGCGGCACTCGTGCAACGGGCGGCGGCGATCGCGCGCTGGCTGCGCGGCGTCGGTGTTCGCCCAGGCGATCGCGTGGCGCTGCTTTCGGAAGCGAGCGGCGACTACGTCGCTGCGTACTACGGCACCCTGATGGCCGGCGCCGTGGCTGTCGCTCTGAACGCCGGGGCTCGTGCCCACGATGTCGCAGGTTGGATCTCGCACAGCGGAGCGGTCGCCCTCATCGTCGACAGCCGGCACCCCGAAGCTTTGGAGGTGACGAATCAGTTGCCCAAGGGCGTGCGCGTGCTCGCAGCCAACGACGGAGTCGTCGCGGTGCCGCACGACGAGTTGCGGGAGTTGCCGCTCGACGCAGCCGAGTCGCCGGTTGCAAATGCGCGCGAGAGCGACCTCGCGGCACTGATCTATACGTCCGGGACCACGGGGCGGCCCAAGGCCGTGATGTTGAGCCACGGGAACCTCGCGGCAAACGTCGACTCGATCGTCGCCTATCTACAGTTGTCGCATGCCGATAGCATCGTCTGTGTGCTGCCGTTCTACTATTCCTACGGCAACTCCGTGCTGAATACTCATGTCGCATGTGGTGCACGCATCGTCGTGCGCTCGAGCCTCGTGTATCCGCACCTCGTGCTCGAAGCGATCGAGCGAGAGCATGCGTCCGGTTTTGCGGGTGTGCCGTCGACGTTCGCTTTGCTCGCGGCGCGCGTGCCGTTCGAGCGCTACGACTTGAGCTCGCTCAGGTACGTGACGCAGGCCGGCGGCGCCATGGGGCCCGCGTTGACGAAGCGCATGCAAACGCTGCTGCCGCAGGCAAAGATGTTCGTGATGTACGGCCAGACCGAGGCCGCGGCCCGCCTGACGTACCTGCCGCCGGAACGTCTCAGCGACAAGCTGGGCTCCGTCGGCATCCCGATTCCAGGAGTCGATCTGGACATTCGCAACGACGAAGGAGTGCCCGTCGCTCGCGGTGTCGCGGGCGAGGTCTGGGCCCGCGGGCCGAACGTGATGCTCGGCTACTGGAACGATGCCGACGCGACGGCGCGCGTGCTCGTCGACGGCTGGCTCCGGACAGGCGACGTCGGCCGCTTGGACGACGACGGCTTCTTGTTCCTCGAAGGACGCCGCGGCGACATGATCAAAGTCGGTGCACACCGCGTGTTTCCCGGCGACGTGGAGTCCGTCATCGAAGAGTTGCCGGGCGTCGATGAAGTGGTGGCCGTGGGCGTCGACGACGAGATGCTCGGCCAGGTCGTCAAGGTATACATCGTGCTCGCGCACGGAGCCGTGCTCGAGGAAAACACCGTAAAGGCTCACTGCCGCGCCCGGCTCGCCACCTACAAGATTCCAAAATTCGTCGAGTTCAGTCAGTCGCTGCCGCGTACTTCGACCGGCAAAATTCAGCGTCATCTCCTCACACAGGCTTCCGGACATCCAGCTCTATGAAAAAACAGACTCTCTCTCGTGACGTATTGAAGTTCGACACCGGTGCGGAGATCGAGAAGATCTCCGCTCGCGTGCGCTCGATCGTGGCGGAGACGCTGCGCCGACGCGGCTTGGTTGTGGCCATTTCCGGCGGCATCGACAGCTCGTGCAGCGTTGCGCTGGCCGTGAAAGCCCTCGGTCCCGAGCGCGTGTTCGGCCTGATCATGCCGGAGCGCGACTCTTCGGACTCGAGCGCGCAGCGAGCCGAATTGCTGGCGAAGCATCTTGGCATCGAAGTGACGAAGCAGGACATTGCGCCGACACTCGAAGCTATCGGCTGCTACCGGTGGCGCGACGAGGCAATTCGCCGTGCCGTGCCCGAGTACGGCGCAGGGTGGCGCATGAAGATTGTGATTTCGGGCGGGCTGTCGGGCGGCATCAACCACTTCCGCTTGGTCGCGCGTGCCCCGTCCGGAGATATTACCGACGTGCGCCTGAACGTGCGTGACTACCTGCAAATCGTGGCTGCGACGAATTTCAAGCAGCGTATCCGCAAGACGCTCGAGTACTTCCATGCGGATCGGCTCAACTACGCCGTGACCGGAACGCCGAATCGTCTCGAGTACGACCAGGGGTTCTTCGTGAAGAATGGCGACGGTTCCGCGGACGTCAAGCCTATCGCGCATCTCTACAAGACACAGGTGTACGCGCTTGCGCAGGCGCTCGGTCTACCGAAGGAAATTTGCAGCGCCGAGCCGACGACGGATACGTACAGCCTGCCCCAGGGCCAGGACGAGTTCTATTTCGCGCTTCCCTATGCCGACATGGATATCGCGTTGTGGGCCCTGAATCACGACGTGCCGGCAGCGGAGCTCGCTTCGGTGCTCAACATTACCCCGCAGCAGGCGGCCTGGGTCTACGACGATATCCGCGCCAAGCGGCGTACAACGCGTTACATGCACCTGGAACCGCAGCTCGTGGAGCCGGTCGATATTCCGATTTAGTCGAATGGACCTGCCAAACGCCGGACGGGCCCGGTAGACTCGCGAGCGAAAAAAGCGGCTCGCGCGCCAATGGATGGCGGCAAGGGCACGCGACGCCCGCGCGAACGCGCACGCGTCTGTCGAGTAGCTGAAGGACGAATTGCGATGTCACTGCACAACATACTTTCGGTCGACGTCGAGGACTATTTCCAGGTCGAAGCATTCGCCGGCGTCATCGATCGTAGCTCATGGGATAGCTACAGCTGCCGGGTCGAGGCGAATACTCATCGGCTGCTCGACTGTTTCGATGAAGCGGGTGTGCATGCGACCTTCTTCACGCTGGGCTGGGTCGCCGAACGATATCCGAAGCTCGTGGCGGAGATCGTCGCGCGCGGCCACGAGCCTGCGTGTCATTCCTATTGGCATCGGCTCGTCTATAAGCTGAGCCCGCAGGAGTTTCGCGAGGACACTCTGCGTGCAAAGAACTGCATCGAGCAGGCAGCGGGCAGGGCGGTCTACGGTTACCGTGCGCCGAGTTATTCCGTGACGCGAGACTCGCTGTGGGCGCTCGACATCTTGGCCGAGCTCGGCTTTACCTACGACTCGAGCATTTTTCCGATCCGGCACGACGTCTACGGAATTCCCGACGCGCCACGCTTCCCGTACGACGTGTCGACACCGTCGGGACCGTTGAAAGAATTCCCGATCACCACGTTTAGGTTGTTCGGCGAGTCGAATCTCCCTGTCGGCGGTGGCGGCTACCTACGCTTGCTGCCGATGTGGTACACGAAGCTCGGCTATCAGCGCTCGCAGCGCGAAGGTTTGCCCCTCATTGCCTATATCCACCCATGGGAAGTCGACCCCGAGCAACCGCGCATTCAGGCGCGCCTCAAGTCGCGCATACGGCATTACACCCACCTCGCCTCCATGATGGACCGCCTCAAGAAGTTGCTTGACCTCGGTGACTTCGGATCGTTCGCCGAGCGAGGCTACGGTGCGGCGTCGCCGCAGGCGGGCGTAGCGACCGTGGCGCAACGGGCGCTCGCGTCATGAGCCCGAGCGTGACCGCAGCGTTGATCGTGACGTTTTGGGTCAGCTGCGGCGTGATCGTCTACACCTTTTTCGTATATCCGCTCGTGTTGCTGTGCCTTGCCGCCCTGCAGCAGCTGTGGAGCGATCTCGCGTTCGTGATCGGGCGGCGAAGCCGGCGCTCGAAGTTGCGCGATAGCGACTTGCCCACCGTGACATTGGTGTTCGCGGCCTACAACGAAGAGCAGGTCATCGCGGCAAAGATGGACAACTGCAGAGCGCTCGAATACCCGGCGGGGCGTTTGGATATTTTGATGGGCTGCGATGGATGCTCGGATCGCACGGCAGAAATCGCACGGTCACGGCAACCCCCTAACGCCCGCATCATCGAGTACTCGCAGCGACGGGGTAAGCCGATCACGCTGAACTCGCTCGTTGCCGAAGCGAAGGGTGAGATCGTCGTATTCTCGGACGCGAACACAGTGCTCGAGCCGGATGCGATTCGCACGCTGGTGCGCCACTTCGGCGATTCGGAGACGGGGTGCGTCTGTGGAGAAGTGCGCCTGATGTTGCACGAGGGCGGCCCCCGCTCCGAGGGCGCCTATTGGCGCTACGAGGTGTTTCTCAAGTTCTTGGAGAGCCGGCTGAACGCGATGCTCGGTGCGAACGGGCCGTTATTCGCGATCCGCAAGCACCTGTACTCGGATTTGCCGCCCGAGGCGATCGTCGACGACTTCTTGATCGCCATGCAGATTCGCGCCAAGGGCCACAGGGTGCTGTACGACCCCGAGGCAATTTGTCACGAAGAGACCGCGCCGAGCGTTCAGTCCGAGTTCAAGCGCCGTGTTCGCATCGGTGCCGGCAACTTTCACGCGCTCCGCTTCACTTGGACACTCTTGAGCCCAACGGCGGGCTGGGTCGCGTTCTCGTACTGGTCTCACAAGGTCATACGCTGGCTAGTGCCGTTTGCGATGGTCGCGGCCGTCGTGTCCGCGATCGGCCTGAGCAACCACCCTTTGTATGCATTTGCCGCCGCGATCGCAGTGTTGATCGGTGGCCTCGCGACCGTTGGTCGCTACCTCGAGTTGCGTAACGCGTATCGGACGGTGTTCAGCGTTCCGTATTACTTTATGTCGATGAATTTGGCGCTCATGCTCGGGTTCTTTCGTTTTTTGAACGGCCGCCAGACTTCGGTCTGGGACCGGACGGCCAGGCGCTCTCAGGTCGGGTGAGCCGCGCGCAACGCCGTGCGCGGATCGGGCGCGCACTGCCGCTCGATCTCCGTTGACCTGATCGTGGAAAAAATAGCACTAGAACGAAGTTGAGGAACGTATATGGGACAGAGTGACAACGCACGAGCGCTTCCGACCGTCTTCGCGGCGATCGATGAGTTCAACGCGCTGCAGCCGGAAAACGCGCGCTTGCGGAAAGAACCCGCCGAAGTGCTGCTGGGAGCCGACAGCAAGCTCGATTCGATGGGCTTGGTCAGTTTCCTCGTGACAGTGGAGCAACGCGTTACGACTGATACCGGCACGCCGATTACGCTCGCGAGCGAGAAAGCGTTCTCGTTGCGCAACAGCCCGTTCGCCACCGTGCAAACGCTGGCAGCCTACATCGACGAGTTGCTGAAGGAAGCTGCGAATGGCTGATCGCAAGATCATGGTCATCACGGGCACGCGCAAGGGTATCGGCCGCTATTTGGCCGAGTATTACCTGGCAGCGGGTTGGACTGTTGCCGGCTGCAGCCGCGAGGCATCGGATCTGACCCACGAACGCTACGTGCACTACTGCGTCGATGTCGCGGACGAGGATGCAGTGCGCACAATGTTTGCCGATCTGCAAAAACGGTTCGGCCGTCTCGACGCGTTGCTCAACAATGCGGGTATCGCCAGCATGAACCATGTAATGCTGACCCCACTCGCGTCCGTCGAGCGCATCATGCAGACCAACGTGCTCGGCACGTTCTTGTTTTGCCGCGAGTCGGCGAAGCTCATGCAGAAAACGCGCGGTGGCAGAATGGTTAACTTCGCGACGGTTGCGACCCCGTTACGCCTGGAAGGCGAGGCTGCGTATGCCGCTTCCAAAGCGGCGGTCGAGACATTCACGCGCGTCCTCGCGCGTGAGGTCGCGGGCTTCGGTATCACCGTCAATGCAGTCGGCCCGACGCCGGTGCCGACCGACCTGATTCGTTCGGTTCCCAAATCCAAGATGGACGCTCTGTTGGCGCGTCAGGCCATCCGCCGCTTCGGTGAGATGCGCGACGTTTCGAACGTGACCGACTTCTTTTTGCGGCCGGAGAGCGATTTCATTACCGGCCAAGTGGTGTACCTGGGCGGGTGCTGATGTACGTCGACTTCCTCGTTCGCGTCTTCGAAGAGTCCGCGGCACAGCCGGCCCTGATCTACAAAGATCAGCCGACGACCTACGCGCAGCTGCTGGACTTGATGAAGACGTCCTCGGCACTGATCGAGGGCTGGGGAGTGCAAAGCGGCGACGTCGTGGCGCTGCGAGCCGACTATTCGCCGCACTCGATCGGTCTTCTACTGGCGCTCGCCGCACGCGGGGTCATCGTGCTGCAAGCCGGCTTGGCGGAAGGCACGTCGCTCTCGGAGATACTCGAGACGGGTGAAGCGGAGTGGCTCGTGCAGGTCTCGCCCGAGGGCTCGGCAACCGCGGAACGGCTGGGCCGCAAGGCAGGCCACGGTTTGTACGAGAAGCTGCGAGCGCAAGGTCACCCAGGATTGGTGCTGTTCTCGTCGGGCTCGACCGGTACGCGGAAAGGCACGGTTCACGACTTGACGCGCCTCCTCAAGAAGTTTCATGCGCGCCGGCGTAATCTGCGGACGCTCGCGTTCCTGTTGTTCGATCACATTGGTGGCCTCGACACTCTGTTTTACTGTTTGTCCAACGGCAGCGCGCTCGTGCTGGTGGAGCAGCGCGATGTCGCTACCGTGTGCGCCGCGGTCGGGCGGCACAAGGTCGAGGTATTGCCGGTAGCGCCGGCATTCTTGAACTTGCTCTATTTCAGCCGTGAGTTCGAGCGCTACGACCTGACGTCGCTGCAGTGCGTGACTTATGGTGCGGAGCTGATGCCGGAGCAGACGCTCAAGTTTTGCGCCGAGATGTTCCCCAACGCCAAGCTGTTACAGAAGTACGGCACGTCCGAAACGGGCTCGCCGCAGTCGCAGTCGCGCAGCTCGGACTCGCTCTGGATCAAGTTCGGCGGCGATGGTTACCAGTGGCGCGTCGTGGACGGGATGCTACAAATAAAAACCGAGAGCGCGATGCTCGGTTACCTCAATGCGCCGAGCCCATTCACGGAGGATGGCTGGTTCGTCACGCGGGATCGCGTCGAGGTCGATGGCGAATATCTGCGTTTCCTTGGGCGCGACTCCGATTTGATCAGCGTCGGCGGCAAGAAGGTTTACCCGGCCGAGGTCGAGGCGGTGCTACGCCACGTGCCTGAAGTTCGCGAGGTTACCGTTTACGGCGAGCGCAACGTGCTGCTGGGACAGATCGTCGCTGCGAAGGTCTGGGCCGCGCCTGTGCAAGACGAGTCTGCGCTTCGGCAGAAGATCCTCTTGCATGCTTCCAAGCACCTCGAGGACTTCAAGTTGCCGCGGCGTATCACGTTCGCGTTCGACCAAGATTACGCCAACGTGCGCTTCAAGAAGGTTCGCGTCGCGCAGTAGCCCGTCGTGGAAATTCTGCGAGTCTCCAAACCGACGATCGACGAATTCGTCGCCGCCGGCGAAATTTGCGAGCTCCGCTGGAGCTATCTGAAGCCGCTGCACACGCGCGAGCGCTTCGCGGTGCTGCAGAAGATGGGCGTCGAACTGATCCTAGCGCGGCAGGAAGGGCGCTTGGATGGTGTGTGTTTCGCGTTGCCATGTCGATTTGAAGCACAGGCAGGCCCCATCGAATGGGTGAGCATCTTTCAGCTCGCCACTCGCCCGGAAACCAAGAACCTCGGCGGCCTCATGATGATGAAGATCATGAGCACCTATCCGGCGGTCGTCGGCATGGGCGTCACGGCGGAGGCCGAGTTGCTCTACAAGGCGTTGCGTTGGGGTTGCTACCCGGACGTATGGCGCGGTGTTCATCCGGTCGACCTGCGCCGCATGGCGGCGGACTATGGGAATCGCATGCGCGGCTGGCAGCGTGCGGCAGTCGCCGTCGTGGCAGGAATCTACAACGCCGTGTGCCGGCCGCTCGAGGCGGTGCTGGCGAGCGGCGCGCCCACGCGGCGTATGCAGGGCGGCCAAAGCAATAGGGCCGAGCTAATCGCTACGTACTCGGACGTTTTCGTCAGCGGTGACGCACTGCAAGTCGTCAATACGGCCGGCATCGGCAGGATTCTGAACCCCGCAGCCGAAGGATTGGGGACGCTCTCGCAGCACGCGCGCGTCTGGCGCGAGCTGCGCCTCCGCGGCGCCAAGTTTTGCGAGGTCCTGTTGGCGTCGGACGGCGCCAAGCGCCGGGCTCAACGGCTCGGCTACGTGCCGCTGCGCATGCCGCTCTGGTACAAGGAGCGCAACGGCATGGTCAGCAGGCTGTTGCAGGTGCTGCAGCGCGACGAAATTTCTTTTCTGCACACGGACAAGTCCGTATAGCAGGCGGAAGGAGCCGGCAGGCTCAGGCAATTCGCGCGGAATGCCGGCCCACGAGTTGCTCGAACATTTGCTCGTGGGCGCCGATCATCGATTCGAGGCTGAAGTGCTCCTTGAAGCGTCGCACGTTCCGCTCTCGCACGTTCACCACGAACGCTTGGTCCTCGAAGAGCCGGAGTAATGCGGCGGCGAGGGCGGAGCTGTCGCGCGGCGGAACGACGAAGCCGTTGACGCCGTTTTCGACGATTTCCGGGTTGCCACCGACGCTCGTGCAGACGATCGGCTTGCCGATTGCGAGGGCTTCGATCAAGGCCAACGGCAATCCTTCCCACAAAGAAGACAGCACGTACGCATCGAACGAGGAAATGAGCTCGGGCACGTCTTGTCGATAGCCAAGGAACATCACGCGCTCGCCCAAGCCCATCTCTCGAGCTTGGCTCTCGAGCTCCGCCCGTTTCGGGCCGTCGCCCGCAATGACGAAGCGCAACCCCGTCGTGCGCGCCAACAGCTCGCGAGCTGCTTCGAGCAGGTAGCCGATGCCCTTCTGCTCGGATAGGACGACAGCGGTCCCGAAGACGAAATCGCCGTCCGGGATGCCTAGCTCGCGCCGAACCTTCAGGGGATCTTGGAAAACGAAACGCTTACCGTCGATGCCGTTGTACAGCACGTGCGTCTTGTCGGGTCGAGCACCGGCCTCGTTCAGGAGAGTGCGCTGCAGATCTTGCGACACGGTCACGATCCGGTCCGCCAGCTTCAGGTACGAGCGCATTCGCTGCCGTTGTTTCTGTGTCGCGCTGTAGATCTGGTTGTGCTCCGAGTATACGAGAGCAGGCCGCCTGATCATCGGTAACACGCGAGTGGCCACGCCGGCGTAGAAGAGCGGTGCAAGGTTGTGCGCATGTAGGACTTCGATGCGCTTGCCCTTCACGAATCGGCGTATTGCGCCGAGCAGCGACATGTCGACGTGCATGCCGATCACGGGCAGCCGTCGTTCGGGGTCCTTCTTGAGAATCAACCGACTTTCGGCCGGGAGGTCGACGTTGTCGGCTAGCTTGCCGGGACCGTCGAGGCAGATGAGGTAGCGGTCGAATCGTTGCCGATCCAAGTTGTTCAACAGGCTGACGACGACCTTCTCCAGTCCGCCGACGTCCAGATTGTTGACCACCATCGCGACGCTAATCTTGGCCTGCATGGCTAGATGTCCATCTCGCCTTCGAACAACAGCCAGTTCGCCGGATCGAGCAAATACGCCGCGCGAGCTGGGTCCTTCGCTTCATCGACGAACAGAGCGAGATTGCGCTCGCGGTGATCGCTCGGGCGAAACAGCAGCCGTTCGAGCCGCTGACTGAAAGAGCTCTGCCCCGCGTAGCTGACGAAAAGGGAGATGCAACCCGCCTTGCGCATCGTTGCCGCAAATTTCAATAGCAACGCGTCGAGAGTCGAGGTCATGTCGGCAGCGAATAGGTTGTGAATGAACACTCTGCCGCCTTCGACCGCGAACACCACGAACCCTGCCATCTGGTTGGTGCGCTTGTCGGTGAGCACGAAAAAGCGGTGGCGGATACTCTTGAAGTCGGCGTAGCGCCAATTCAAGAACGCCGCGGTCTTGTCGCCCGTGATTGCCCTCTGATCCCGGCAGCGCTCCCAGAGCGCGTCGAAGCGCTCGTCGGCGCGGTCCAAGAGCTCGCCGCGGTAGCGGCCCGCATGCGGCAGCGACCGAAAAAAATCGGCCACCCCGAGAGCAGCGTCCAAGACGATGCTCGCCGCTTTGGCGACGAGCGGGATGTTCACATGGTCCCGCAATTTCGTGTACGAGCGCAGCGGCTTCACCCAGCCGTGGGCTTGAGTCACGATCCTATAACCGACGCGCTTGAAAATCGGCAGGGACTTCTCGTTCGGAAACGCGAGCATGAAAGCTTCGCCCACGGTGCGACTGCTTGCGATCAGGGCGCGTTGAATCGCCATTGCAGCGCCGCCGAGACGATGCCGCTTCATCACGGCAAAGTCGCATTGAACGCCGGCGAGGACCATTCTCCCCATGGCCCAGATACGACTCGGAAGCGTGGAGCCGCAGCCGACGACCTCCTCGGGTTCGCCGTAGGTGGTCAATATGGTTCGAGGCGGCTCGAGGGGATTTTCGTAGTAGAACCACCGTAACCGCGCATCAGCGATATCGGAGATTCTCGAATCGGACATGTTCTCGGTCCAAACCTTCAACAATCCTTCGCGCTGGTGAAGGTCTTGGATGTCGAGCGACTTGGTTTCGTAGCCCATAGCGTCAAATACCTATCCGCTTCAGCAGAAGTCGCGCAGTGCGCCGCCAACGCTGACTGTGGAACGGCCATTGCCAAAGTGAGGCGACACAGCGGCTCAGGGCCGCGGAATACTCTTTCGCGAAAACGAGCTCGCCCGCTGCGTCGGCGAGAATCAGCGCGCGCATACGCCGCCGCGTCAGGCCGTCGAGCAGATCGGGCCAGCGTTCGAGCGCGGCGTCATATACCTTCCACTGATTGCGTTCCATCTTGTCGGCGTTGCGAAACGAGCCTGAGCCGTGCAGATAGATTCGGACGAGCACGTCCTTGATGTTGTAGATGGGATACTTGGCAGCGATCCGCAGCCATAGATCCCAATCTTCGGCCGCGCCGAGGGTCTCGTCGAAAAAGCCGACATCGTCGATCACGCGCCTCGGAATGAAGGCACCGGAACCCGAAGCGCTGATCCAGAATTGTCGGATCGCAACCGCTCGAAGCTGTGCGCCCGGTTGCCAAACCAACCCGCCCGAGGATGCGTGCGTCTCGGCGTAGGTGCGAAATGCCGCGTGGTTGCCCGCTGCATCGATGAGCTCGGCTCCGCACCCGATCGCACCGACGTTGGGATGGTCGTCGAACGCAGCCAATTGTCGTGCGATTTTGGTGGGCTCCCAGCGATCGTCGGCGTCCAGAAATGCGACGAAGTCGCCGGCTGCTGCCCTTATCCCCGTATTGCGCGCCGCGGACAGTCCGCTGTTTGGTTGCGTGATCGCACGAATTCGGTCGCCGTAGCTCGCAAGTACGTCAGCGGTATTGTCGGTCGAGCCGTCGTTCACGACCACGCACTCGACGCCGACGTGCGTTTGGGCGAGCACGCTGTCGATTGCTCGCGGCAAGAAGTGCGCGTAGTTGTACGCGGGGATGACCGCTGTCACCAATCTACTCATGGGTGAGCGCTCATCAAATCGATCGGTCGCATCGTCGAAGCGCCTGACTTGCCGCTAGGCAGACTGCGCCCGGTCCTTGAGCCGCAGGAAGGGGCGCTCGACGAGCTTGTAGGAAGCTATCGCACACGCCACCGCGACGACCATCCCGAGCGTGTTCTCCAGGACTCCGCCGCCGTCAGGCTTCGTGAACGGCTGCTGCCAGAGATATAGGCTATATGACAGCAGTCCGGTCATGACGAAGGGCTTCGACTCCAACAATCGCCCCCAAGAGCTCCGATAGTGATTGATCGACAACCACACCAGAAGCGCGATGCAAAGCGCTCGGACGGACGGCTCGACTACGACGCCATACGCGTCGATCCTCGTTCCGAGCAGATAGCTCCCGGCGATGATGAAGGGCAGTGTGCCCACCAGTAGCAACGCCGTCGATTCGCCGAGCGTTGCGAGTCGGCGAAAGCGCTCGTCGTGCGACAACACTGCGAGCAAGCACCCCGCGGAGATACTGTCGATTCGCAACGGCGTCCAGAGCTCGTAGTCGCCCATGTCCTGCCTATGGAAGAGCAGAACCACGAGCCGCAGCACGGGGCTCACGACGAGCCAAACGAACGCCAGTGTCCCGGCTGCGCGCGGTTTCAGCAGTAGTAGCGCCAGCGGCCAAAGCAAATAGAAATGCTCTTCGATCGAGAGCGACCACAGATGGCCGACTTCCCATGCGGGCGCCGGATCGAAATTGACGGTGTATGTGAGCGCATGCAGCCAATTTCGCGTCGAGAGCTCGACGAGCCCCGTGACCTGCAGCGCGGCGATCACCATTAGAAAGACCAGCGCGGCCGGCATGATGCGCAAGAACCGGCGGATGTAGAAGGCACGCAACGAGATGGAGTCGTTGCGGTGCCATTCGCGTAGCAGCAGCGTAGTAATCAAGAAGCCGCTAATCGTGAAAAAGATGTCGACGCCTATGCTGCCGAGATGACCCAACAGCAAGCCGAATGCGCTTGCAGGGCGAAACCCATTCGCGAGCGTGAAATGCTCGCCAACGACTAGCACGATCGATACGGCACGTAAGCCGTCGAGCGCGGGAATCCTGCCCCGATCGATCCAGCTCGGGCGTGCGGCCGCGCTGTCGGCGACCGGCGAAGCTTGAGGCGGGCGAGCTACGGTCGCTGTGTCGCCCAGAACGGCGTTCGGATGCTGGTTCAAGGCGCCGCCGGCGTGGGACGTTCGGGTGCGCGGCCGTCCTGGCGACCCCGCGCCGGCTTGGTCGCACGCGCCGTCACGATAATCGGGTACTGAGAGTCTTCGTGTGCCAAGTGCCGAGCCCGCAGATCTTCCTGCGCTAACCCGATCCAGAATGCTTGACCGGTCAATACATTGCCGGGGCTCGTGATCTCGAGATCGCCGTCGGCGACATGCTTGCCGAGCAACATGCGAACGGAGTTCGGGGTGAACCGCCAGAAATCGTTGGCGGTCTTATTGTCGTCAAGTCGGATGAGAAAGGGAACCGTCATCAGAAGCGTGCCGCCAGGCTTCAATATCCGGAACGTCTCCGCGACCGCGGCATGCAAGTCCGGAATGTATTGCAACGTCTGGGTCATGATGAAGCAGTCGTACGTCTCGTCGGCGATCGCGTCGAGCCTTTGCAGGTCGCCGAACACCGTGGCACGCGGATTGTTGCGGTCGATATCGAGAACGTCTATCCGAGTCGTCGTGCCGAAACGTCTGGCGTACGCGCTGTCGAAAACCTCGAGGCAGTTGCCGCGAATGAATTGGCGATTGCGCTCGAGGAAGCGCTCGATGTAGTAGCGGTCGACCGGCTCGCCGCGCTCCGAGCCCCAGTCACGGCTGATCGGTGTTAGGCGGCGAAACGGCAAATGCCCGAGGCGCGTCCAACGCATGCGCTTCAGTCGCGCGGCGATGCCCTCAGCAACTTTGCGCCAAAAGCTAGGGCGCGGCTCTATCCCGCGTCCGTCGTGTTGCAAGCTCGTATTGGTCGTTGACGTCATGCTGCGGCTTCGTCGGTGAAAATTGAGGTTCAGCTCGGGGTCACTTCAAGCAGTTCGAAAAACGGGCTCGTGGCGGAAGGCGCTCTCGAGACCGAATAGCGTGTGCCGCAGGCTCACGACGTCCAACGGAACCCTGCGGCGAGGCAAGCTGAAGACATGGTCGTCGTGCTCCGCGAAGATATTGCCGCGGCGGGTCGTCACGGCGGAGAGATAGCCGACTTCTCTCGCCAGCTCGAATTCTCGTGTGCCGCACGCGTCGGGGCCGCCGTATGGATAAGCGAGGTGTCGAACGTCCACGCCGAGCTTTTGCTCGAGCAAACGGCGCCCTTCGCGGAGCTCCGCCAGCGCCTGGTCTCGCGACAGCAGCGACAGCCTTTGATGGGTTACGCCATGCGCGCCAATGGTGACGAGGGGGTCGTGTGCGAGTTGGCGCGCTTGGGCGACGGACAGAGCGTCGCGCGACAGCAGAGCTTGCGAATCGATTTTATAGGCTTGCAACAGCTGCCGAGCCACGTCGACGCCTTCTCGATGGCACAGCGAATCCAATTGGTCGTATACGGCCTGCTTTTCCTGCCACGTCCGGGCGGAGAGGCGAAGGGCTGGGCGGTCGCCGTTCGCAGGCACGAAGATCTCGTCGTTTCTCGAGACCAGTTCTTCGATTCCGCCCCACCAGTAGAACACCGAGTGGTCTAGAAACCCGGTCGCAATATAAACGGTGAAAGGGGCGCCGTGCTTGCGGAACACGGGCAACGCTACCTCGAGGTTGTCCGCATAACCGTCGTCGATGGTGAAGCACACGAACCGCGATGCGCGGTTAGGCTGGGCAATCCGTTGGACGACCTCGTTCGGCGTGACGACATCCCAGCCGGTCTTGCGCACCTTGGTCAGAAGCACGTCCAACCAGTCCGCACTGATGGCGTAGCCGGGCTGGAGTATTTCGTGCTCGCGTCGTGCGACGCGGTGCAACGTCAAAATGACGCCGAGCCCGGCATAGCGCGGTGCGGCGATCTGGTAAATGCCCGCTGCGATCGCGGCTGCGGACAGTATTCCCTTGGTCCACCGCGCGCCTTTTCTTCGAATGCTCTGCAGCAAGTTAGAGGTCGTGTTCACCACAGTGGTCGTCCAAACGTTTTTGACTCTTTTTGTGCCGCACATTCGAGGGTTCGACGCGTGGCGTCAACGCAGCGCCCTCATTCGGCATCGAGGCCGCGCTTCATCCGACACTCCGCCGCGGGACGAGTGTCGGCGCACTCGTTGGCAAGTGCCGAAGTCTAGCGTTATCGCGGCTTCGGCGGTGTGATGGCAATCAATAAAGTCTTACAGAATGCGGGACGTTCGCCGAAAGCGTGCGTCGGGTCGGCGGCGGGCGCTTGCTCGAAAGGGGGGGCACGTGGAAGCGTCTAATTGGGGCACGTTTGCTACCCGCAAGCACTTCGAGCGAGTGGAAGAGAGTGGCGGCGGCGTTGACCCATTCGGCAGTGCTCCCTACACTGCGTGCGCTTCGTGCACTCGAGCGGGTGGCACGCGGTCGTGGGGCCATAGCTCAGCTGGGAGAGCGCTACAATGGCATTGTAGAGGTCGC
>JACZCZ010097181.1_pt1 | contig 17534 bp, 17 predicted proteins | sample 8641811 | NCBI WGS metagenome assembly JACZCZ01 (sample SAMN15324610, study PRJNA640507) | soil metagenome | isolation source: intercropping peanut in the first line | place: China: Luxin town, Laibin City, Guangxi Province | collected 2019-07-25 | depth 10cm m | reverse complement strand
CGAGCGCCGGCGTCGAGCTCGTCGTCGTCGATGCGTCGGCCGACTTCCGCTTCGCGGATGCGGCCGCCTATGCGGCCGTCTACGGCCATCCGCACGAGACGCCCGCGCGGCTCAAGGAGTTCACGTGTGCGGTGCCGGAGCAGCTCGCCGAGATCGAGACGCCGCATGCGGCGCATCCCGGCTGTTTCGCGACGACGATGCTGCTTCCGATCGTGCCCCTCGCCGCGCTCGGACTGGCCGACGAGTTTTTCGTCAGCGCCGTGACCGGCAGCACCGGCGCCGGCCGCACGCCGCGCGACACGACGCATCACCCTTTGCGGCAGAGCAACCTGTTCGCGTATCAAGTGCTGAAGCACAGGCACGAGCCCGAGGTCCGCGCGCTGATCAAAGCGGCGACCGGCCGCGACGTGCGCTTGAGCTTCGTGCCGCACTCGGGGCCCTTCGCGCGCGGCATTCACGCAACGATCTTCCTGCATGCCAAGGAGCGGCTCACGCAAGCGCAAGTCAACGAGGCGCTGCACGAGTATTATCGCGGCGCCACGTTCGTCCGCGTCGAGAGCGAGCCGCCGAAAATGAAGGATATCGCCGCGACGAACTACGCGGCACTGCATGCCGCGGTGCAGGGCGACACGATCGTGGTCTGCTCCGTGACCGATAACCTGCTGAAAGGCGCGGCCGGCGGCAGCCTGCAATGGGCCAACCGGCTATTGGGCTTTCCGGAATCGATGGGTTTGACCGCACCAGCGGCGGGGTGGCTGTGATGAGCGTTGCAACGCACGAGATCGCTGCCGTCGGCGCGCATCTCAACGAAGTCTATCCGATGCTGCCGTTCACTCCGGTCAGAGGGGCCGGCGTGTATCTCGAGAACGCAGCGGGCCGCCGGGTGCTCGACCTATACGGCGGCCACGCCGTCGCGGCGCTCGGCTACGGCCATCGCGACTTGAGCGAGACGCTGGCGCGCCAAAGCCGTGAGCTCGTGTTTCAGACGAATGCGCTGCCGCTCAAGGTTCGCGACGAAGCGGCCGAGGCGCTCGCTGCCTTCGGCCCTGCGAGCTTGCGCCGAGTGTTCTTCGTCAACAGCGGTGCGGAGGCGAACGAGAACGCGCTGCGGCTCGCGCTGAAAGTCACGGGCAGGACGAAAGTCGTCGCGATGGAGCACAGCTTCCACGGCCGCACGGCAGCCGCGGCCGCCGTCACCTACGACGCGGCAAAGACCTGGTACGGCTTCCCGCGCACGCCGTTCGACGTGCAATTCGTGCCGCGCAACGACGCCGCAGCGCTCGCCGCGGCCGTCGACTCGAGCACCGCGGCCGTCATCATCGAGCCCGTGCAAGGCTTGGCCGGCGCATTCGACTTCGCCCCGGAGTTCATGCGCGCGATTCGCGCGGCCTGCGACCGCACCGGCGCGCTCATGATCATCGACGAGGTGCAGACCGGCATGGGCCGGCTCGGCGCGCCGTTCGGCGCCCAGCTCTACGACGTGCGGCCGGATCTGCTGACGGTGGCGAAAGGCTTGGGCGGCGGCTTCCCGTGTGGCGCGCTCTTGCTGCCGCACGACATTGCGAAGGACCTCAAGGCCGGCGCGCTCGGCACGACGTTCGGCGGCGGCCCCGTTGCCTGCGCCGCCATCAAGACCGTCATCGACGTCATCAAGCGCGACGGCCTGCTCGCGAACGTACGCGCCGTGAGCGACACCATTCGCACGACCTGCCGGGTCGGGCCCGTCGAAAGCATTCAAGGGCGCGGCTTCCTGCTCGGCTTGAAGACACGCAGTAAGGCGGCGGGGGTGCGCGCCGCGCTGCTGGCGCGCGACATTTTGGTCGGCACGAGCGCCGATCCGTACATGCTGCGGCTCTTGCCGCCGTTGATTTTGTCGACCGAACACGTGCAACGCCTTGCCGAAGCTTTGGAGGAATTGTCCGATGCGCCGCTTTAACGATCTTGCGGACTTCTCGCGCGACGAGATCAAGGATCTCATCGCTCTCGCGACTCGTCTCGACGCCAAGCCAGAGCCGCGCGCGCTCGAAGGCAAGGTGCTGTCGTTGCTATTTCTGAGCCCGTCGCTGCGGACGCTCTCGTCGTTTCAAGCCGCGATGATCCGGCTCGGCGGCGGCTCGTTCGTGATCTCGCCCGACATGTCGATTCACGGCCTCGAGGCTCGCAGCGGCATCGTCATGGACGGCGCGGCGGCGGAGCACGTGCGCGAAGCGATCCCCGTCATCAGCTCGTACGGCGACGCGGTCGGGGTGCGCGCGTTCGCAGAGCGTCGCGATCTTGCGCACGACCTCGCCGACACCGACTTCAAGAATCTGACGGCCTTGATCGACAAGCCGTGGATCAACATGGAGTCGGCCATCGACCATCCGTGTCAGAGCCTTGCCGACTGGAAAACGCTCGATGACTTGAGCGTCCCCGAAAACGCCAAGTTCGTGCTGTCGTGGGCGTACCACCCTCGCGCGCTGCCGCTGGCGGTGCCTTCCGCCACGTTGCACATGGCCGCGAAGCGCGGCATGAACGTCACGGTGCTGCGCCCGCCGGGCTTCGAGCTGCCGCCCGAGATCATGGACAAGGCCCGCCGTGCGGCGGCGGAATCCGGTGGCAGCGTCACGGAAACCGCGGACCGGCGCGAAGCGTTCACGGGCGCGCACGTCGTCTACGCCAAGGAGTGGTCGTCGACGCGCTACTACGGCGACAAGCTCGGCGATCAGGCGTTGCGCGAGGAGCTCGTGCATTGGTGCGTCGACGAGCCGTGGTTCGCGGACGCGCGGCCGGACGCGAAGCTCATGCATTGTTTGCCGGTACGGCGCGGCGTTGCCGTGACGGATCGAATCCTCGACGGCCCGCGCAGCGTCGTCATCAAGGAAGCGCGCAACCGGTTATATGCGCAGATGGCTGTGCTGTACCGAATGATGAAAGGCTAAGGAACATGACCACGCGACAGAACACGAACACGAGCACGATCGTCATCACGGCGCTACGCCACGCGCTGCCGTACTTGCGCGTGTACAAGCACAAGGTGTTCGTTTTGAAAGCCGGCGGGGACGCGTTCGTCTCGCCAGAGGGCACGCGCTCGTTGATGGAGCAGATCGGCATCCTCCATCAGGTCGGCATCCGTGTCGTCGTCGTGCACGGCGGCGGCCCGCAATCGACCGCACTCGCGAAACGTCTCGGCCTTGAAACGCAGATGGTCGAGGGGCGGCGCGTCACCGACGCGCAAACTCTCGAAGTGTCGACGATGGTTCTAAACGGCGAGATCAACACACGTATCGTCGCCGTGTGCCGCGCGCTCGGCATTCCCGCGATCGGCATCAGCGGCGTCGATGGCGGGCTCATCAAAGCGACGAAGCGCCCGCCCGTGCAAGTCGGCGGCCATACCGTCGACTACGGGTTCGTCGGCGACATCTTCGGGCTCGACACGAGCATCCTCGTCAAGCAGCTCGACAATGATCTCGTGCCGATCGTGAGCCCGTTGTCGGCCGACGATCAGGGCACCGTGCTCAACATCAACGCCGACACCGTCGCGGCGATGATCGCCTGCGATCTCAAGGCCGAGAAATTCGTCATGGCCACGGGCACTCCCGGCATTCTCGAATCGCTCGACGATCCCCGCTCGTTGATCTCGTACATCGACCGCGCAGGACTGCGGCGTCTGCGCGAGGAGGGCAAGATCTCCGGCGGCATGCTGCCCAAGGTCGCCGCCATCGAGCGCGCACTCTCGGGCGGCGTGCCGCGCGTCCATGTGATTTCGTACGCGCAAGCGGACAGCCTGCTGCTCGAGGTGTTCACGAACGAAGGCACGGGAACGCTCGTCGTCAACGACACGAAAGCGCTGCGGCCCGAGGAACAGGCAACCTGACGTCATGGCACGCCTCTGGGACAAAGGGCTCCCGCTCGACGAGCGCATCCTGCGCTTCACGGCCGGCGAGGATCACAAGCTCGACGAGCGGCTCGTCGAGTACGACGCTCGCGCGTCGATTGCGCACGCGCGCATGCTCGAGAAACAAAAGCTGCTGTCGTCCGCCGATTGCGACGCGATTTGTGCCGGTCTCGAAGCGCTCGCGGCGTCCCACGCTGCTGGCGAGTGGTCGATCGAGCTCGCCGACGAGGACGCGCACAGCGCGCTCGAGCGCCGGCTGACGGAGCGCATTGGCGAAGCCGGCGGCCGCGTCCACCTCGGCCGGTCGCGCAACGACCAGGTGTTGGTCGCGCTGCGTCTTTACCTCCGCGATGCGATCAACGCCCTCTCGTCTGCCACGGACGGCGTCGTGACGGCACTGCAGCGTCTGGCCACGGAGCAAGGCTCGATCGCCCTGCCCGGCTACACGCACATGCAACCTGCGATGCCGAGCTCCGTCGCGCTCTGGGCCGGCGGCTTTGGCGCCGAGCTCGCCGACGATCGCGCCGCGTTGCAGCGCGTGCTCGCACGCACGGAGCTGAATCCGCTGGGCTCGGCCGCCGGCTACGGCGTGCCGAACTTGCCGCTCGACCGCGAGGCCACGCGCGCCGCGCTCGGCTTCGCGCGCAGCCAAGAGCCCGTCACGGCCGTCCAGCTCTCACGAGGCAAAGCCGAGGCCGCGCTCGTGTTCGAGATCGCGGTGCTGCTCGGCGATCTTGGCCGGCTCGCGTCCGACTTGCTGCTTTTCTATACCGCCGAGTTCGCGTACGTCGCGCTGCCGCCGGAAATGACGACAGGCTCGTCGATCATGCCGCAGAAGCGCAATCCCGACGTGTTCGAGCTCGTGCGCGGCGCGCAGGCGACGGCTACGGGCGCGCTGCAGGAAATTTTGGGCCTGACGATGAAGCTGACGTCGGGCTATCACCGCGACTTGCAGCGGTTGAAGGCGCCGCTGTTCCGCAGCATCGACTTGGCGTCGGACGTGCTCGCGATCATGGCGCACGCATTGCCGAACGTGCGCTTCCGACCGGAGAACATCACGCTCGGCGCGGAGCTCTTTGCGGCCGAGCAAGCCAACGAGCTCGTCGTCAAGGAAGGCGTGCCGTTTCGCGAGGCTTACAAGCGCATCGCCGCGGCGTTGGCACGCAAAGGCGGCTCATGACGCCGCGGTGGCGCGCAGCGGCGCTCGCCCTACTGATTGGCGGCGCTGCCGGTTGCGGTCAGCAGGGTCCGCTCGTGTTGCCGGAGGGCGCGCGCCCCATCGAGCGCGTCGACCCCACCGCCGGCCAACAGGATTCCACCGACGACGAGCGACAGGATGAGCGCTAGCCCGCTCGTCCTCGTCGACGGCTCCTCGTACTTGTATCGCGCGTTTCACGCGCTGCCGCCGCTGTCGACGAAATCGGGGCAGCCGACGCACGCCGTCCTCGGCGTCGTCAACATGCTCTACAAGCTGCTCGACGAGTACAAACCGTCGCGCATGGCCGTCGTCTTCGACGCGCCGGGCAAAACCTTTCGCAGCGAGCTCTACGCCGAGTACAAGGCCAATCGGCCGCCGATGCCGGACGAGCTGCGCGTGCAGATCGGCCCGCTGCTGGAAGCGATCGAGGCGATGGGACTGCCGCTACTGCGCATCGAGGGCGTAGAAGCCGACGACGTGATCGGGACTTTGGCGCGACAAGCGGCCGCGGGGGGCACGTCGACCATCATCTCCACGGGCGACAAGGACCTCGCCCAGCTCGTCGACGAGCACGTCACGCTCGTCAACACGATGGACAACACGCGGCTCGACCGTTCCGGCGTCGAGCAGAAGTTCGGTGTGCCGCCCGAGCGCATCACCGATTACCTCGCGCTCGTCGGCGACTCCATCGACAACATTCCCGGCATCGCCGGCGTGGGGCCGAAGACGGCCGCGAAGTGGTTGCAGCAGTTCGGCGATCTTGCGACGTTGAAGTCACACGCGGCCGAGGTCGGCGGCAAGATCGGCGAGCGGCTGCGCGAGTCGCTCGGCACACTCGACTTGTCGAAGGAGCTCGCTACGATCCGTTGTGACGTGGAGCTGCCGCTCCAGCTCGCCGACCTCGAGCTACGCCCTCAAGACGCGCCGCGCTTGGGCGCGCTATTCGAGCAGCTCGAGTTCACGCGGCTGCAGCGGCGCGTGCATTCCGGAGAGTCGGCCACGACGACGCCGGCGTCGGAATCCGCTCCCGCCGGCACCGCGCCAGCCGCTGCGGCGGCACCGGCAACCCAACCGCAACGCAACTACGAGACGGTCGTTACGCCGGACGCGCTCGAGCGCTGGTGCCAGCGCATCGCAGCGGCGCCGCTCGTCGCGGTCGACACCGAGACGACGAGCCTGGCGTACATGCGCGCGGAGCTCGTCGGCATCTCGCCCGCCGTTGCCCCGGGCGAAGCCGCCTACATCCCCCTCGCGCACCGCTACCCCGGCGCCCCGGACCAGCTCGATCGCGCAGCGGTGCTCGCGCGCCTGAAGCCATGGCTCGAGAGCGACGCGCCGAAGCTCGGGCACCACCTCAAGTACGACGCGCACATCTTCGCCAACTCCGGAATCGCGCTGCGCGGCATTGCGTACGACACGATGCTCGAGTCATACGTCGTCAATTCAACGGCGACGCGGCACGACCTCGACTCCGTCGCCGCGTTCTGGCTCGGCCTGACGACGATCAAGTACGAGGAAGTCGTCGGCAAAGGGGCGAAGCAAATCACCTTCGACCAGGTGGATCTCGACACGGCCACGCGCTATTCGGCGGAGGACGCCGACGTCGCCCTACAGCTGCACGCCGAGTTGTGGCCGAAGCTGGTCGCCATACCGGAGCTCGAGCGCGTTTACTCCACGATCGAGCGGCCGCTCGTGCGCGTTCTCGAGCAGATGGAATACGCGGGCGTGATGGTCGACGCGCGGCTGCTGCGCGAGCAGAGCCAGGAGCTCGCCGAGAAGATGGCCGCCACGGAGAAAGCGGCCTACGCGGCCGCCGGCGGCCCGTTCAATCTGGGGTCGCCGAAGCAGCTGCAGGAAGTCCTCTACGACCGTCTGCAGCTGCCCGTGCTCGGCAAGACGCAGAAAGGCCAGCCATCGACCGCCGAGGACGTGTTGGAGCAGCTCGCCGAGAATCACGACCTGCCGCGGTTGATCCTCGAATATCGCGGGCTCACGAAGCTCAAATCGACGTACACGGACAAGCTGCCCGCGGACATCGACCCCAAAACGAAACGCATCCACACGTCGTATCACCAGGCCGTCGCGGCGACGGGTCGGTTGTCATCGTCGGACCCGAACCTGCAGAACATTCCGATCCGCACCGCCGAAGGCCGCCGCATACGCCAAGCCTTCGTCGCGCCGCCGGGCTTCAAGCTGCTGGCCGCCGACTACTCGCAGATCGAGCTGCGCATCATGGCGCATCTCTCGGGCGATGAAGGCCTGCTCGCGGCCTTCGGCGCCGACCTCGACGTGCACCGGGCGACCGCGGCCGAAGTGTTCGGCCTGCCGCTCGACGAGGTCTCGAACGACCAGCGGCGCTCTGCCAAGGCCATCAACTTCGGGCTGATCTACGGCATGTCGGCGTTCGGTCTCGCGAAACAGCTCGGCATCGAGCGCGGCCAGGCTCAGGCCTACGTCGAACGCTACTTCGAGCGCTATCCCGGTGTTCGCCGCTACATGGACCAAACGCGCGAGAGCGCACGGCGCCTCGGCTACGTCAGCACGGTGTTCGGTCGCCGCCTCCACTTGCCGGACATCAACGCCCGCAACGCCGCCCTGCGCCAGTATGCCGAGCGCAGCGCCATCAACGCGCCGATGCAAGGGACGGCGGCCGACATCATCAAGCTCGCGATGATCGAGGTTGCGGGCTGGCTGGAAACTAACGAGCCGCGCGCCCGTCTCATCATGCAAGTCCACGACGAGCTCGTCGTGGAAGTCCCGGAAGGCCGCGCCGAAGACATCGGCGCCGCTGTTGTCAGGATCATGGAGAGCGCGGCGGAGCTGCGGGTGCCTTTGCGCGTCGACCGCGGGCTCGGCGCCAACTGGGACGAGGCACATTAAGTTCGATTGGAACTTTTCTAGACGGCCTCCGGACTAACTCCTCGGTGTCCAGGAAGGGCACCCCCGCTATCCTCCCTAATGCGGGGTCTGTAGATCCCTGGCCCACCCCGCCGGGGGTCGATGCCCCGGGTGCGTCCCCTGAATCCCGCACCCGGGGCTTTTTACTCAGCCGGGCCGAGCCATTCCTTGAGCCAAGCCTGGGCAGTGGCAACCCCCTCGCCCGTCAGCGCCGAAAACCGCGTCACGCGCACACTCGTGCCCAGCTCCGCTGCGACCGAGCGCTCCTGGTGCAGCGCCGCCGAGCGGCTCAGCTTGTCGGCCTTGGTCAGGAGCACCGCCACCGGCACGCCCCGCGGCTCGAGCCAGCGCAACAGGGTATCGTCGAGTGGCGTCACGCCGCGCCGGATATCCATGGTCACGACGAGCCCCGCCAGCGATGCGCGGTCGCGCAAGTACGCCTCGAGCGAGCGTTGCCAACGCGCTTGCACGTCGGGCGCGACTCGCGCAAACCCGTAGCCCGGCAGATCGACGAGCCGCCTGCCCTCCCCGAGGGCGAAGAAGTTCAGCAGCTGCGTGCGGCCGGGCGTCTTGCTGACGCGCGCTAGCTTGCGCGCTCCGGTCACGGCGTTGACGGCCGTGGATTTGCCCGAGTTGGAGCGGCCGACGAAGGCGACTTCGCGCCCCGTATCCGCCGGAAGATCGCGGGGGCTCGCAGCGCTCTTGATGAATACGGCGTTGGTCACGGCTGACTCGCGACCCCAGTCGCTGCTTGGGAGGAAGGGCTTAGTGTACAATCGCGACCGTTTTCGTAAGTCACGTCGAACGTCATGACGATCACTACACCCGCGCGTTTCGGCCTTTATCTCACCGTGCTCCTTGGCGCCTCGTTGGCAGCGACTTCAGTCGTCGCCCAAGAGGGTTCCGTCGAAGCCGGGCGGACCAAGGCAGGGACCTGCGCCGCGTGCCACGGCGTGGACGGCAACAGCGTCACCCCTGATTGGCCGATGCTCGCCGGCCAGCACGCGACCTACATCGTGCGCCAGCTCCAGGCCTTCAAGAACGGCGAGCGCACGGACGTCACGATGAAGCCGTTCGCCGACATGCTGTCGGACCAGGACATGCTCGACGTGGCCGCTTACTTCGCGGCGCAGAAGCCGACGCCGAAGGGTGCAGACCCGGCCCTCGTGGGGCTCGGCCAACAAATTTATCGCGGCGGCGTACCCGATCGCGGCGTCGCGGCCTGTATCGCGTGCCACGGGCCCGAAGGTAACGGCAATCCCCTGGCCGCCTACCCCAAAGTCAGCGGCCAGCACGCCGCGTACGTGACCAAGCAACTCAACGCCTATCGGACCGGCGACCGGCGCTCCGACGTCGATTTGAATCAGATGATGCGCAACGTCGCCGGCGAGCTGTTCGAGGACGAAATCCGGGCACTTGCCAGCTACGTGCAGGGTCTCAACTAGCGATGCTGAAGAAACTCTGGTTGCTTGCGGCCTTCGCGCTCGGCGCGTGCGGCGGCCCGGCCGAGCAGGCGGCGGACACCGTCACCGGCGGTGAGGCGACCGGAGCTGCCGACAGCCTCCCCGAAGCGGAGCTCGTCACCAGCGATCCGACCGGCGCCACCACAGCCGGCCGCTTCGAGCTCGGCCGTCACTATCTTCGCCTCTCACCGACCCAGCCCACGAGCTCGAACCCCGACAAGGTCGAGGTTGCGGAAATTTTCTGGTACGGCTGTCCGCATTGCTTCAATTTCGATCCGCTGCTCGAGCAGTGGCGCGCCGCCCAGCCCGACTACGTGAGCTTCATCCGCGTTCCGGCGGTCTGGAACCCTCTGCTGCAGCTGCACGCACGCGCGTTCTATACGGCCGAGGTGCTGAACAAGGGCGAGGAAATGCACAGCGCTTTGTTCAGCGAGATTCACGAGCGCCGCAACATGCTCGACTCGCCGGAAAAGCTTCAAGAGTTTTTCGGCCGCTTCGGCGTCGATGCCGCGACGTTCACGTCGACGTTCGAGTCGTTCGCCGTGCAGATGAAGCTGCAGCGCGCCGACGAGCTGAATCGCCGCTATCGCATCCAGAGCGTGCCGACGCTCATCGTCAACGGCAAATACACGACGGGCGGCGGCGAGACCGCGAGCTATGAAGAGATGCTCGAGCTCGTCGACGAGCTCGTCGCTCAAGAGCGCGCCGGTCTTTAAACGCTAGAGCGCGCCGAGCCGTTCGGCCGCGGCGTTCAACGTCGAATTTTCCTTCGCGAAGCAGAACCGCACGAGCGTGAGGCCGGCAGGCGGCTGCTCGTAGAACACCGAGATCGGAATCACCGCAACGCCGTGCTCGATCGTGAGCCAGCGCGCGAAGTCGACGTCGCGTTGCGTCGAGATGCCGCTGTAGTCGGCGAGCTGAAAATACGTGCCGGGCGCCCGCTGCGGCCGGAACTTCGTCTTGGCGAGTAACCGCGCAAAGTAATCGCGCCGCTCCTGATAGAACGCCGGTAGGTTCAAGTGATGCTCGGGGTGCTGCGTCATGTACTCCGCGATCGCCTGCTGCAGCGGCGACGTCGACGCGAACGTCACGTACTGATGGACACGCCGCAGCTCGGCCGACAGCGCGGGTGGCGCCACGCAATAGCCGAGCTTCCAGCCCGTCGCGTGATAAGTCTTGCCGAACGAGAACACGGCGAACGCACGCTCGGCGAGCTCGGCATTCGCCAGCACCGTCGCATGACGCGCACCGTCGAACACGATGTGCTCGTAAACTTCGTCGCTCAACAAATAGCAATCGTAGGGCCGCAATAGTTCAGCGAACCGCTCGAAATCCGCGGCCGTGAGCACGGCGCCGCTGGGGTTGTGCGGCGAGTTCACGATGACGAGCCGCGTACGCGGGCTCAAAGCTGCTGCAAATCGCTCCCAGTCGATCGTGAAGTCGGGCAGGTGCAGCGGCAGATGCACGGCGCGGCCGCCCGCGAGCGTGATAGACGGCTCGTACGAGTCGTAGCACGGATCGAATACGATGACCTCGTCGTCGCGGCGCACGACGGCTTGAATCGCGCCGAAGATCGCTTCCGTCGCGCCGCTCGTGACGGTGACGGCCGCGAGCGGGTCCACGGTGACGCCGTACATGGACGAAAGCTTCGCGGCGATCGCGTTGCGCAGCGGTATCGAGCCCGGCATCGGCGCGTATTGGTGGTGACGCCCGCGCAGCGCGCGGTCGACGCACTCGAGGAGCTCGGCCGGAGGGAGAAAATCCGGAAACCCCTGCGACAAGTTCACGGCGCGATGCTGCTCGGCGAGCTGCGACATTACCGTGAAAATCGTGGTGCCGACGGTCGGCAGCTTGCTGTCGAGCGCCTTCATCGGCTGTTGCTCCGGCTCGTCGCTACGCGATGGAGCAACGCGCCCGCAACGGCAACCGCGACCAATCCGGCGGCCGTCGGCAACTTCCACGGCAAGGCGAATACATCGGGGTCGCTCGCGACGACGATTGGAATCGCCATCAAAATTCCGATCAAAGCTTCACCCGTGATCAAGCCGGCGGCGAACAGCAACCCGCCCGGCTCGCGCGAATCGCCGTTGGCAGGCTTCCGGCGCGACGCAACCATGCTGATCAAACCGCCCGCGAAAATCGGCACCGAGAGCTCGAGCGGCAAGTAAATACCGATAGCCACCGCCAACACGGGCGTGCGGAACACCGCGCGCCGCCGCTCGAGAAATACGTCGAGCGCGATGATCGCCGCGCCGACGAGCACGCCGATGCCGATCATCGCCCAGGGCAAACCTCCCTCGAACACGCCGCGCGTCACCGAAGCCATCAACGTCGCTTGCGGCGCCAGCAGCGCCGTCGGATGCTCGGCGTCGCGAACCCCGATGCCATAGGCGCTCTGCAGTAAGTTCAGGATCGGGGCCATCACGAGCACAGCCGCGACGACCCCGAGCGCTTGGCCGAGTTGTTGCCGCCACGGCGTCGCACCCAGCAGATAGCCCGCGCGCAAGTCCTGCATGGTGTCGGCGCCGATCGCGGCCGCGCAGCAGACGACGGCGCCGACCATGATCGCCGCGGCCGGCCCACTGTTGGCGCCGCGCCCCAGCAGCGCTAGCAACAGTAGCGACGTCAGCAGAATCGTCGCGATCGTGATGCCCGACACGGGGTTGTTCGACGAGCCGACGAGCCCCGCCATGTAGCTGCTGACGGCGGAGAAGAGGAAGCCCGCGAGCACCATGATGATCGTCATGGCGAGCGCCACCCCGAGCGTGCCGACGATCGCGTAATAGAGCATCGCGACCGGCATCACGAACAACGCGATGCCGCCGAGCACGAATTTGAGCGGCACGTCCTGATCGCGATGATCGCGCACCGTGGTCGCGTCGCGCGTCGGCGTCGCGCGTAAGCTCGTGCGGATGCCGGACCAGATCGACGTGCGCAGCTTCAGCAATGCCCAAATGCCGCCGATCAACATGGCGCCTACGCCGAGGTAGCGGATTTCTCTCGACCAGATCGCGCCCGCGAGATCGGCTGCCGGCGTGCCAGACGCAAGCAGGGCCGCGAGCTCCGGGTTCGTGTCCAAGAACCACGTGGAGTAGACGGGGATGGCGACGTACCACGAGATGGCGCCGCCAATGAACACGAGCGCGGCGATGTTAAGACCGACGATGTAGCCGACGCCGAGCAGCGCCGGCGAGAGGTTCGTGCCGACGTACGCGATCGTGCTGCTGCCGGCGTAAGTCGCCGACTGGGCCGTGCCGGGCCACAGCCGCAGACCCGTCTCGCAGATCTTGATCGCTGCGCCCAACAGCGCGGCCAGCGCTAGCTGCAGGGCGCCACGGCCCGGCGCGTCGCCGACTTTCAACACTTCGGCGGTCGCCGTTCCTTCGGGATAGGCGAGCTTTTGCTCGACGATCAGCGTGCGTCGCAGGGGAATCGTGAACAGCACGCCGAGCAGGCCGCCGAGCCCCGCGATGACGCTGACCCACCAGTAGTCGAACACTTGCCAGTAGCCGAGCAGCACGAGCGCCGGAATCGTGAAGATGACGCCGGCCGCGAGCGACTCGCCCGCCGACGCAATCGTCTGGACCATGTTGTTCTCGAGGATGTTCGAGTTGCGCCAGAAGCGCAGCACCGCCATCGAGATGACGGCCGCAGGGATCGAGGCAGCGACCGTCAGCCCCGCGAACAGGCCGAGGTAGGCGTTCGCTCCCGCGAGCAGCGCCGACAACACGAGGCCGAGCACGGTCGCTTTGACGGTCAGCTGGGGCAGCAGCGGCGTAACGTTCACGTCGTCCTCATTCCTGCGCCGCCAACCGGCGCAACGGCTTCGCAAGCAACAGCAGCACGAGCCCGCAACCGGCGGCGACGAGCACGATCTGCGTGTACTGCCACGGCCAGGTCTCGATCGCCGCCGTGTCGAATGACCCCGCAACGAGGCCCGCAACTGCGCTGCCGAGCGCCGTGCACAAGAACCACATGCCCATCATCTGCCCGACAAAGCGACGGGGCGCGAGCTTGGTCATCGCGCTCAGGCCCACGGGCGACAACGCGAGCTCCCCCATGGTGTGGAACAAATAGGTGAAGATCAGCCACGTAGGCAACACCTGCTGGCCATCTGCGACGAGCGTCACCGCGCCGATCATCACGGCAAAGCCGGCGCCGAGGAATAACAGACCGAGCCCGAATTTGGCCGGCGCCGACGGCTCGAGTCGCCGACGCGCGAGCCACAGCCAGAGCATCGAGAAGAACGGGGCGAGCACGATCACGAAGGTCGGATTCACGGACTGGAACCATTCCGTCGGAATCACGAAGCCGCCGAACTCGCGAATCGTGTAACGCTCCGCGAACAAGTTCAACGACGAGCCGAATTGCTCGTACCCGGCCCAGAACACCGCCGATGCCAAAACGAGCACGAGGATGACGAGCACACGCCGTCGCTCGAGTGCGGTCAAGCGCCCAGCGGCGAATAGATAGCCGAAGTACGCGAGCGTGCCGACCGCGAGCACAGCCGTGATACCGCGCGCGAGCCAGAGCGCGTCGAACATGATGAGCCCGGCGACCCCGGCCCACAGCAGAGCGAACGCCGCGGCGACGATCGTCCCGATGACGAGCCACGAACGAAAACGGAACGACGCGCTGGGCGCAGCGGCAGGCGCAAGGCCAGCCTCGCCCAAGTAGCCGCTCATGAAGCGGAACTGCGCGAGGCCGAGCAGCATGACGACGCCGGCCGCAGCAAACCCGAAGCGCCAGTCATAGAGAGCCAGCCCACCGCACACGATGGGACCCGCCACGCCGCCCAAGTTGATGCCCATGTAGAACACGGTGAAGCCGGCGTCGCGCCGCGAGTCGTTCTGGCCGTACAGCTCGCCGACGACGGCACTGATGTTCGGCTTCAGCAACCCGGTTCCCAGCACGACGAGCAGGAGACCGCCGAAGAACGCTGCCGTGCTCTCGATCGCGAGCACGAAGTGGCCGCACATGATGATCGCGCCGCCCACGAAGATCGCGCGCCGCGCGCCCCACAGCCGATCCGCAATCCAGCCGCCTGGTAAGGCGACGAGATAGACGAACGCGGTGTACAGCCCATAGACGGCGGTCGCGGTCTGGTCGTCGAGCCCGAACCCGCCGCGGACTCGATCGGTCATGAACAAGACGAGCAGCGCTTGCATGCCGTAGAAGCTGAAGCGCTCGCAGAACTCGGTGAGAAAAAGCGTCGCGAGCCCGCGCGGGTGGCCGAACAAATCCGACGCGTTGCCGGCGACGGCTGTGCTCATGCGCTCAGTGCGCGCCGCGCACCGCTCAAGCGGCCTTCTCGGGCAAGAGCACGCGCGCCATCAGCAAGCCCGCCTCGTACAGGCAGTACATCGGCACTGCGAGCAACGTCTGCGAGAACACGTCGGGCGGCGTCAGCAACATGCCGACGACGAACGCGCCGAGGAACACGTACGGCCGCGCCTGTCGCAGCGACTTCACCGACACGAGGCCGCTCCAGATCAGCATCACCGTTGCGATCGGCACCTCGAACGCGACGCCGAAGGCGAGAAACAAGCCGAGTACGAAGCTCAAGTAGGCACTGATGTCGGGCGTCATCTCGACGCCGCCGGGGGTGACGCTCGCGAAGAACCCGAACATGACGCGAAAGACGATGAAATACGCGAACGCGATGCCGGCGTAGAACAGCACGATGCTCGACACCATCAGCGGGATCGCCAAGCGCTTCTCGCGCTTGTAGAGGCCGGGCGCCACGAACTGCCACACCTGAAACAACACGGCCGGCATCGCGAGGAACAGCGCGACGAAAAACACCGTCTTGAACGGCGTCAAAAACGGCGCCGCGACGTCGGTGACGATCATCTCGGAACCTTCCGGCAGCGCATCCCGCAGCGGCTGCGAGACGTAGTCGAACACTGTGTTCATCCACGGCATCAGGGCGAAAAAAACGACGGCGATCGCGATCACGGCCTTCATGAGCCGCGACCGCAGCTCGAGCAGATGGGACATGAGTGTCCCCTCCGCGAGCTGCTCCTCGGGCTCGTCGGGCTTGGCGCTCATCCGTTGTTGAGCTTGTCGCTACTGGCTGGCGCTTCCGGCGCGATCGTCGGTTCGGGCGATGCCGGCGCGCTGGGTTGCTCGGCATGCGTGCCGGGCCCGTCCGGTACCTCGCCGTACGGCCGCCCGTCGGCGGTAGGCGGCGGCGAGGCCGGCGGTTGCGGCGGCGGTTTCGGCGGTTGCTCGAGCTCGCTCAACTCGATCTCGCGCTCGAGCTGGCGTCGCAGCTGCGTCGCCGTGCGCCGCGCACGACCTACCCACTTGCCGAGCTCGGCCGCAACTTTCGGTAAACGCTGCGGCCCCAGGACCAGCAGGCCGATGATGGCGACGAGAAGGAGCTCTCCAGGACCGATGTCGAACATCGTGGCACCCGAACGCTAGCCGCTACGGCTCTTGTTCTTCTTTTTCTGCTCGGGAAACTCGGCATCGTCGTCGTCGGACTCCAAGCGGCGCTGCTCGTCGGCCGGCTCGTCGTCTTCGTTACCCATCGATTTTTTGAAACCCTTGATGGCACCGCCGAGGTCGCTGCCGATCGACTTCAGGCGTTTGGTGCCGAAGATCAGCGCGACGATCACCAAGATGATCAACAGCTGCCAAATGCCGATACCGAGACCCATCGTTGCTGCTCCGCTGATTCTTCGTCCTTGTGCTCGCGCAATGATACGCCACGAATCACGCCGGAGGCCGTGCGGACGCGACCTGCAACCAGAATGTGACGGGACCGTCGTTGGTCAGCGTGACTTGCATGTCAGCGCCAAATCGACCCGTTGCGTGCGGCGTGCCCGTCGCCGCGACGGCCGCTACGACCGCGGCGAACAGCACAGCACCCGTTGCCGGCGGCGCCGCGCGCGAAAAGCTCGGGCGCAGCCCGCTACTCGTGTCGGCGGCCAGCGTGAATTGCGGAACCAACAGCACCGCGCCCCCGACGTCGCGGACCGAACGATTCATTTTGCCGGCGGCGTCGGCGTAGATGCGGTACCTCAGGAGCCGCTCTGCTAGGCGCGTGGCCTCCGATGGCCCATCATCCCGCTCGACGCCGACCAGAACCAACATCCCTGGCCCAATTTCAGCGAATTTTTGGCCGCCGATGGTAACTGTCGCCCCACTTACTCGTTGAACCAGGCCTATCATGAGTTTTCGCCGACTTTTAGCGGGAAATAAGCTGCATCGTGGGTTTTTGAGAGCATATTTTTACCATTGTGGTTACACAGTGGAGACAATCGCCGTTATGCGCCCCCTCTCGGGCGATGCACGGGCGTGCTTCACTCGTAGGCGATTCCGTGAGTCATGAACCTGCATGCGCCAAACCCGTGCGCGCCTGCTCGATCGCGTGGAGTGCCCAGCTCGGGCTAGTCGTTTTGGTCGGCGATATGAGCACTGAAATCCCGAAGCTCTGCACCGCAGTTGTGCCGCGCCGTCAAACCCCGCTACCATCGGGCCGTTCCCATCTCGCATTTTGCTTTCAGGAGCCGAAACCGCAATGAGAAGGACCTTTTGGGTACTCGCGCTGGGCAGCATTCTGCTCAGCGGGCAGGCATGGAGCCAAGAATGCTCCCTCACGATCGAGGGGAACGACCAGCTTCAGTTCAACAAGAAAGAACTGCGCGTCAGCAAGAGCTGCAAAGAAGTCACGGTCACGCTCAAGCACGTCGGCCAGCTCGCAGCGAATGTCATGGGGCATAACTGGGTTCTAACTGCTACGGCCGACTACCAGGCCGTCGCCGCTGCCGGACAAGCTGCCGGTCCTCCGAATTACGTACCAGCCGGCGATGCTCGCGTGCTCGCCGCCACCACCATCATCGGGGGTGGACAAGAAACGTCGGTGAAATTCGATCCTTCGAAACTGACGGCCGGCGACTACACATATTTCTGCTCGTTCCCTGGCCACTTTGTGTTGATGAACGGAAAACTGATAGTCGAATAAGCAGCTCGCGACAAGCGGGCCAAGCCGTTCTTCAACACATTAGGACCGCGACGGCAGATCGTGCGCCTAATGTTTTGGGGGGTGTTTGGGTATGGTGGCTCTTGCAGTCGTCATCGTCCTGCTCGT
>JACZCZ010046736.1_pt1 | contig 17564 bp, 10 predicted proteins | sample 8641811 | NCBI WGS metagenome assembly JACZCZ01 (sample SAMN15324610, study PRJNA640507) | soil metagenome | isolation source: intercropping peanut in the first line | place: China: Luxin town, Laibin City, Guangxi Province | collected 2019-07-25 | depth 10cm m | reverse complement strand
TCTTGCAAGAGCACGCCGCCGGCGCTCGCTTCCACGCCGAACGCGAGCTGCTGGAGCGGATCGTCGACGGCGCGGGGATTCTTTACGTCGTCGACGGCAGCCGGCCCTACGGCCGGCAGTACGAGGCCGAGATGGAGATCCTGCGCTGGACCGGCCGGCCGCGCATGGCGCTCGTCAACATGATTGCCGCGGGGGATCACGTCGAGCAGTGGCGCGCCGCGCTCGGGCAGTACTTCTCGCTCGTGCGCGTGTTCGACGCCGTGCGCGCCGACTTCGGCAAACGCATCGAGCTCCTGCGCTCGTTCGGCGCGATCGACGAGCGCTGGGCTGCACCGTTGAACGCCGCCGCCGATGCGCTCGTCGCAGACCGCAAGCGCCGCGCGCGCCGCGCGGCCGCCGAAATCGCGGACCTGCTCTCCACGGCATTGACTGCAACCGTGACGATGCCCCTCGCGAGCCGTGACGACGAGCGCGAAGCAGAAGCGCTCGCGAAAGGCCGCTCGCGGCTTCGCGATCAAGTACGGTCACGCGAATCCGCAGCCCGCCGCACGGTGCAAGAGATCTACCATCACGCCGGCCTCGAGGCGGACGAGCAAGCCGCCGCGTTTCTCGTCGAGGACGTGTTCTCCGAGCAAAGCTTCAACGTGTTCGGGCTGTCGCAGGCGCAGTTGGCGATGACGGGCGCAGCCTCGGGCGCCGTCGTCGGGGGCGCGGTCGACGTCGCGCTCGGCGGCGCATCGCTGCTGCTCGGCGCCGGCATCGGCGCGGCACTCGGCGCATTGGGCACGCTCGCGGGCGCAGACAGCCTCGCGAAGACGCGCGTGCTGGGGCTGCCGCTCGGGGGCTACGAGCTCAACGTCGGCCCGATCACCGACCCGAACTTGCCGTGGGTGCTGCTCGGCCGCGCCTTGTTGCACGCGCGGCTCGTCGCGGAGCGCAATCACGCGGTGCGCGAGGAGCTCGTCGTCGACGCACAAGCCGGCGGCCATCTCGCGAACGCGATCGACGGCGCTCTGCGACGCAGGCTCGACGCCGCGTTCCGCAGCTTGCGTGGCGGCGGGGCCGTCGAGCCCGACGAGCGCGAGGCGCTGATCGGCGAGCTAGCTGCGCTCATCGACCCGCGGGCGATCTAGGCACGCGCCGTTCGCCGAGCCGCGTGCCGCGCCTGGCGCTGTGAGGCTAGAATCTCTGTCAGCCCGATACATAACCGCCCCTGGGAGGAGACTCGTAATGCGCTTGCTTTGGAACGTCGCTGTCGCCTCGCTGCTGGGCAGCTCTGCGGCGCACGCTCAGCCCGCGAACCCCACGCCATTCCAGCAACGCGTGCTAGTCGCCATGCAAGGCGAGATTCGCACGCCGGAGGAGCGTGCGCGCGACGTGAATCGCATGCCTGCGGAGATCCTCGAGTTCTTCCGCATGCGCGAGAACATGCGCGTCATCGAGATCCTGCCGGCCGGCGGGTGGTTCACGAAGATCTTGGCGCCCGTCCTGGCGGACGCGGGCAAACTCTATGTCGTGCATCCCGACGGCTTCTATGCAGACGCGTATCGGCGCATCGCCAATCTGCCGGGGCTCGAGAAAGTCGAAGAGCTCGGCTGGGGGGCGGCTGCGTCGGCAGGCGGCGGACCGTTCGGCCCGTCGGGGCGTTGGGACGTGGGGCCCGTCGATCTGGCCGTCACGTTCCGCAACTACCACAACTTCAGTCCGGCCGACCGAGCGACGGTCAACCGTTCCGTTTTCGACGCGCTGAAGCCCGGCGGCTACTACGGCATCGTCGATCACACTCGCCGCCACAACGAGCCCACCACCCGCGAGAACGGCCGGCGCGTCGATCCGGTCCTGGTCATCAAGGAAGTGCAAGACGCGGGCTTCGAGCTCGTCGACTTCAGTAACCTGTACTACCGGCCGAACGACGCGCTCGCGCTCGAGGTCGCCAACCCCGAAGTCAACGATCGAACGGACCGCATCGCGCTGCTCTTCCGCAAACCCGAGTAGTCACATGCGGACGCCCGCGTTGCTGACATCCGCAGTGCTGCTGCTGAGCGCCGCCTCGCCTGCATGGCTCGCTGCGCAGGGGTACACGATCGGCTTCAACAGCTTCGGGCCCGCGAACATGGAGGTCTTCATCGCCGATGGCGATGGCGGCAGCCCGCGCGTGCTTCTCGCCCACGAAGCACCGGACTACAACGCATCGTTCTCGAGCGACGGTGCATGGGTGGTGTTCACGTCCGAGCGCGACGGCTCGGCCGACATCTACCGCGCGCGGATCGACGGCGCGGACCTCGAACGCATCGTCGATCATCCCGCGTTCGACGACCAAGCCGCCCTCTCGCCGGACGGCAGGTCGGTGGCGTTCGTCTCGTCGCGCAGCGGGCAAGCCGACATCTGGGTGCTCGATCTCGACACTCGCGTCGCGCGCAACCTCACCGACGCGCCGTCGGGCGAGTTCCGGCCGGCGTGGTCGCCGGACGGCGGGTGGCCCGCGTTCGTGCCGGATCGAGCGCCGCCGCGCACGACGTGCGCAGGCAGCGGCGCCACCACGGGGCCGGGCCCGTTCGTCACGCCGCAATACACCGGTGTGTTCGTCATGCGTGCAGATGGGTCCGCGCTACGCCGCGTCAGCGAGGCAAACGAAGTCGCCGGGAGCCCATCGTGGTCGGCTGATGGCGCGGAGCTCCGCTTCTACTCTGCGGCCCCGGAAGAGATCTGCACGGGCGGACTGATGTTCGGCACCGGCACGAGTCAGATTTTCACGCAAAGCTTTCCGTTCGGCGAGCGCACGGCCCTCACCGCGGGCCCAGGCGTGAAGGTTTTTCCGCGTGCCGTCGGCAGCTCGAGAGTCGCATACGTCACGCCGAATGGCGTCGCCTTCACCAGTGGCAACGAAGCACTCGGCGGACCGTTCGGGCGGCCGGCGTGGACGCCCGACGGCACTCGCATGGCTTTTCACCGCGACGTCGGCCGACGCGAAGACGCCCAGTTCGCCGCAGTGGCCAAGCGAAGCCGCGACCCGCGGTTCGCATTGATCGCGTTAGCCGGGCACACGTCCTACTCGCCGAACGGCGAGCGCATGGCATTCACTCGCACCAGCTTCGCAGCGGGCGCCGCGGGCAACGGCAGCCTCGTCGTCGCGAACGCGGACGGTTCGGCGCAGCGCACGATTTTCGAAGCGGCCGCCACCGACACTCTCCCGGGGCCCGCATGGTCGCCCCGCGGCGACACGATTTTGTTCGGCGTCGGCGCATTCCTCCGCCGCGCGGGCACGGCTCCGGCGCGGCTGATGAGCGTTCGCCCCGACGCGTCGGAATTGCAATCACTGAGTGACGGCGCGACCAACGACGGCATGCCGAGCTGGTCGCCGGACGGCAACCAAGTCGTGTTTCGCGTCGCCGACGGGCCGACACGCGGGCTTTACATCTTGGACCTCGACACCGGGCACCGCCGCCTTCTGCCGACGGGCGCCGACCGCGACACGTTTCCGCATTGGTCGCCGCGCGGCGACTGGATCGTGTTCACGAGCCAGCGCGACGGCGACTACGAAATCTATCGCATCAGACCCGACGGCACGGGCGTCACACGCCTGACCCATGACGCCGGGCACGACGCGCACGCCAGCGTCTCGCCGGACGGCGAATGGATCGCTTACGCGACGAGCAAGCAAGGGTTCAAGGATGAAGCGCTCGGCCTGATCCTCGGGTCGCGTCCACCGCCGTTTCAGTCCTACGGCGAGATCGCGGTCATGCGGATCGACGGGACGGATGGAACTGTTCTCACGGACAACTCCATCGAGGAAGGCGTACCGGTTTGGGTGCCCGGCCCCGCGCGACGCTGATCCGCCGCCGGCTCCGATGACCGACTGCCGCATGCGCCCCTCTTGCTAAAACTGCGCCGATCGAAACTTCACGGTCGCATTCGGTGACGGCAGGTTCCAGCTCGGATCGAGCGGCAGCTTGTCCCATTCGTCGCGCAATGCCACGAGCGCTTCCCAGCGCTTCTTCAGATTGACGAGATCGGCGGTCGAAGGCGGCTTGTAGCCGAGCTCCTTGAACAGCTCCGGCTCGTTCGGCAGCCGCGCGATGAGGTCATCCAAGAATTCAGGCACGGGCCCAAGACCGGGATCGCCGCTAGGCGCCGGCTCGAGATAGCCTTTCTTGACGCGCTCCAGCAGCTCGTCGAGCGCTTCCGTGACTGCCAGAAGGCGCCGCCACCGATGTACGCGGAGCGCGAACGGCGGCCGATCGAATGGCGGCGAGCCCGCGCCGTGTTGTCCTTCGAGTATCCGCTCGGCCGAGCGCTCGCCCAAAGCGATCAGCCGGTCGATCGTCTCCTTCGGCATCGTGAGATTGAGGCCGCCCTCGTCCGGTTTGAGGGCGACGTGCACGATGCGCTCGCGATAGCCGGGCATTCGCATCTGCACCGAGTCCTGCCAGTCCTTCGCAGTCAACAACAGCGCGCCCAGGAACTCGAACAACCCCGCGATCGGATTGGTTCCATACGTGACGCCGTCGCCGGCCTTGCTCGGCATGTAGATTCGATTCCAGCCGAGAGGATCGTCCGGCCCCTGCCGACACTCGTGGTAGTCGCTCAAGTTGATGCCGAACGTCGGACGCGTCGGCACCGCAGCATCGAAATAGTGGATCGGAAAATTCGACGACAGCCCGCCGTCGGAAAAATGGTTGATGCGTAGAACGTCTCTCGCTCCGGCGCAGTCGCCAGTGTTCTTGAGCGAAAAGTCGGGCGAGTACAGCGGCACCGTCGAGAACAACACGGGAAATGCGAGCGACATACGGACAGCAAGAATCACGGGCATGTCGTCACCGTGCGGCACGGCCACGTACCCGGCCGTCGGCGGCGACGCACCGAGCACCCAGTCGCGCACGTTGGCCGGCAACAGCCAGTCGAGATCCTGCGTTCGCAGCTTGAAGCCTTTGCCGACGGGAAGATTCTCCGGCTTGCGTTGCGATAAGTTCGTGGAAACGAGTCGCAGCGTGATCCCGCGCGTTTTGAGCTCACCGAACGTCAGCGGGACGGTAGGCAGCCGGCCGTCCGGGCCCGCGAGGCGTCCCGCCACGTGCTCGAGCTTTCGATTCATCCAGTCCAGGAGGCCCGGGCCGCTCGCCGTACTAGCCGTAGTCCCGGGGCAAATACCGAAGTGCGTGTCCGGCAGCATCCGCAACGCGCGGCGAATCTTCAGCGCGTGACGCAGAAAAAACCAAATACCGGCCGGCTTCTGCTTCTCGATTCGTTTCAAGATCGCCGCGAATAGCTTCCTGTACGCGGGATACGGCTGAAAATATTTTGCGAGCCCCGTAGCGAAATCGTCGGGCACACGATCCAGCTTCGCGAACCCGTCGCTCGCGCGGCCATACTCGGCCGCTGCCGCAAACGCCGCCGCGATGGCGCCTGCCGACGCACCGCCGATCGAGCGGAATCGATAGCGCTTCGACAGTCCGACGATCGCCTTGGGATAGACGATCCCGCTCGTGGTTCCGCCCCGCATCACCAGATCGCATTCCTGCACTTGAGCCTCGCTGCCACACCGCACGCCCATACGCTAGCCGCTCGCTGAGCAGCCCGCGCGAGCAAATCGACGGAACTGTCAGGTTGTTGACAGTTCTGCTAATGCAACAGTGATAGCGTCAGCGCGACAACAACAAGACTTCGGAATTTGCCAGTGCCCACCGCGACACCGTTCCAGAAACGCCTCAGCACGATCGCCCTTCGTGAATTCGAGCGCTTCCACCTGCTACGCGAGAACCAGGAGCCTCTCAAAACGCAGATCGAGCGTTATTGGCGCGACCTGGGCTTGTCGTTCGAGAACGTTTCCGTTCCGTGGTCGGCGGTGTTCGTCTCGTGGTGCGTGCAATCCGCGGGGGCAACCAAGCAGCAGTTTCACTTCGCCGCGGCTCACGCGAAGTTCGTTCACGTGGCGATCAAGAACCACATCCAACAGGTCGGCGTGTTCCATGGCCGCCGGCCCAGCACCTACGGGCCGGCGCTCGGCGATCTCTTGCAGAATAACCGCGGCAAGAACACATTCAATTTCGATTTCGCCGCCACGCACAGTCAGTACGAGTCTCATTCCGCGATCGTCGTCGAAGTCGGATCAGACAATCGGGGCCGCTACCTACGGACGATCGGCGGTAACGAAGGCGATTCGGTGGGCATGAAAGAGGTACGCCTCGACGCGCGAGGCCGCGTGAAGAATCCGGACGGCGTGTACATCGCCGTCGTGCAGACGCTGTTATAGCGCGGCGGGCGCCGTCGTCGCTCAGCGAGCCGTGCCCTTCTCGACATCGTCGGGCTGGATGTCCGCCGGCCCGTTCTCTTCTCCGCTTCCCGGCGAAGCGCGTCCATCCGTGCGATCCCCCTCCCCTGGTTCCGCGTCGTCCCCCGTGGCGCCGGTCCGGGGGTTGTACGGGTCGCGGCGTGTCTTCGCGTCGTCTTCGTATGTAATCGGCATCGTCGTTCCTCGTGCGTGAGTGATCGAACGACACCTTCGATGCAAGACGTGCGCCACAGTGGGAGCCGCCGCGGCGCAGAAGCCCCTACTGGCTTCGCAGCACGTCCGACGGACTCGCGCGGATCGCGTGGCGCGCCGGCAAGAACGCAGCCAGCGCCGCTGCGCCCGTGAGCAGCAGTGCGGCCGCGCCGAAGCTGACGATGTCCAGCGGCGCAACACCGAACAACACGGCTTGCATGCCCTGCGCAGCTGCGACCGCCAACACGAGACCGATGGCCACTCCGATGACAGCGACCTTCAGCCAGCCGCCGACGACCAACCGTAACAATTGCGGCGCCGTGGCACCGAGCGCGACGCGAATGCCGATTTCCTGCGTCCGCCGCTCTACCGAAAACGCCACGGCGGCGTAGACGCCCAAGCCGGCGAGCAGCAGCGCAAGCCCGGCGAACGCGCCCATGAGCATCGCAGTCGTTCGCGCCGCTTCGAGCGCAGTAGCGACGTGCGTCTCGAGGACCTCGATGCGCGTGATGGGCAGCGACGCCCGCACGCTGCGCAGCGCGCTCGGCAGAGCGCCGAGCAGCGCGGCCGGGTCGCCCGGCGTGCGCACCACGACGGAGAACCCACCCGTGCCAGTCTGGTCCGTCGACAAGTACATGAGGGGCGTCGGCGGTTCTTGCAGGTCGGCCACCTTGACGTCGGCCACGACCCCGACCACTTCGCGCCACGCGTCGGGCGTGTCCTGCCCGCGCACGCGGCGTCCGACCGCGTCGCCGCCAAAGAACACGCGTGCCGCCGTTTCGTTGACGACGACCACCGGCGGCGACTCGCGCCGGTCGATCGCCGAGAAGGTCCGACCCGCGAGCAAGCGGATGCCCATCGTGGCGAAGTAATCGTTGCTGACGCTCGTCATCGGCATCTCGATCGCGCTGGTTCCGCGCGGTAGCTCGTACCCTTCGACGATCGTCGACGACGTGGGCCCCTGCGATAGCGGCAGCCGAATCGTCAACGCGGCGCTCTCGACGCCGGGCAGCGCACGCACCCGTTCGAGTATCTGCGCCGCGACGGTGGGCGCCTCTTCCGTCGTGACGCCTGCTTGCAGCAGATTGGTGCCGATAACGGCGATGCGCTCCACGTCGACGCCAGGATCGACGCGTTCGGCATTGACGAAGCTGCGCCCCAGCAACGCCGTCGCGGCGACGAGCACGACGGACAGCGCGATTTGCGCCGCGACGAGCGTGCTGCGCAACGCGGAGCCGCCGCTCGCCGATTGCGTACGGCCGGCGTCGCGCAGCACCGTCGCGACATTCGTCGCCGCCGAGCGCCACGACGGCAACAAGCCGAACAGGCAGCCGGTACCGAGCGCGGCCAGCATGCTGAACAGCACCATTCGATAGTCGAAGCGCACGTCGATCGTGGCGCTCGCCGGCGGCAACGGCACTGCCGATAGAACGCCTTGCAGCCACGCTGCAGCAGCGAGCCCCAGCGCACCGCCGGCTGCGGCGAGCAGCAGCGCCTCGATCAGCAGTGGCCGGCCGACGCGCCCGCGGTCGCCGCCGAGCGCTTCGCGAACCGCGAGCTCGGGAGTACGCGCGAAGCCGCGCACGAGCAGCAAATTGGCGAGGTTGCCGCACGCGAGCAGCAACACGACGCCCGCGACGACGAACAAGCCGATGCCACTGCCCATCAGGACGTTGTCGAGCTGCGGGTGAACTCGAACTTCGCCGAGCCTGAACAGCGTGATGTCACGGCCTTTGTCGATGTCCGGGTATAGCTCGCCGTGCCGCGCAGCCAAGCTCGCGAGCTCGCCGCGCGCGCGTTCGACGGCGACGCCCGGGGCGAGTCGCGCTTTGACGGTGTACCAGTGAGACTGGCGGTGCTCGAGATTGGCGACGGAGTACGGCCCGCCGATGCCGACGCTCGAAATCGAGAGCCAGAAGTCGGTCGAGATGGCGCCGACGTCGCCGCCGTTGAAGCCGGGCGGACCGACGCCGATGATCGTGATCGGTTGATTGTTGAGACGGATCGTCTGCCCGACGACGTTCGGGTCCGACGCGAACCGCGTGCGCCACGCCTTGTCGCTGACGACGGCGGCCAGCTCACCGCCGACCGCGTCGTGCGTGGCGTCGAACCAGCGGCCGCGCGCCGGCGCCAGGCCGAGCACCGTGAAGTAGCTCGCCGTCGCGAAATCGACGGCCACTTCGCGCGGGCCGTCGCGCGTCTCCCAGCTCGCGGTGGCCGAGCGCGTGGCGGCGACGCTCTCGAACACTTCAGTCAAGTCGGCGATGTCGCGATAGGCGGGATACGCCGTCGACGTGGGCTCGCCGGAGTCAGAGTCTTGATAGATGTGGACGATGCGGTCGGGCTCCGCGAACGGCGGCGGACGCAACAGCAGCGCGTCGACGACGCCGAAGACCGTCACGTTCAAGCCGATGCCGATCGCGAGAATCGCGACAGCGAACAGCGAGAACACCGGGGTGCGAGCAAGCCGGCGGAGTGCATAGCGAGTGTCTTGGATCAACAGCGACATGGAAGCCTCGTCATTCCGCTTTCAGGGTTTGCATCGGATCGATTGCGGCTGCACGGCGCGCGGGAATGTAGCTGGCGCCCAGCGCCGCTACGCCCAAGAACAGCGCGGCGGCTGCAAAGCTGACGACGTCGAGCGGCGTGACGCCGAACAACAGCGACGACATCAGCCGCGTCAGCCCGGCTGCTACCACGGAGCCTGCGACGATTCCGATCGTGGACAACACGAGCCCGCGATAGACGAACATTCTCTTCACCGTGCGCGGTGCAGCGCCGAGCGCGACGCGGATCCCGACTTCGCGCCGCCGCTGGGTGACGGCGTATGCGAGCACGCCATAGATACCGACGAGGCTGAGCAGCAACGCCGTCGCACCCGCGATGCCGAGCAGCGCGAGCGAGAACGAGCTGCGCGCGATCGACGGGTGGTTCCGGTAGGTTTGCTCGAGCGTGCCGGCCGCGGCGAGCGGCAGACCCGGAGCGACCTCCGCCACTGCGCGGCGGATCTCGGCGAGTAGACTTTCGGTGCCCGCCCGCTCCGTGCGCAGCACGAACGACACCGAGCTCGGCAGATACGTGCCCAACCCGGTCATCAACGCTTGCTCGCGCGCCGGCCAATAAACGATCGACGGCGCCGGCTGGTCGACGCCGTCGTCGTAGAGCTCGGCGACCACACCGATCACCTCTTGCCAGGACCCGTCGTTGCCGACGTCGACACGTTTGCCGATGGCGGCGTCGATGGAGCCCCATGACACGCGTGCGAAGCTTGCGGATACCAGCACGACGTTGCGCTGCTCGCGGATCTCGGCCCACTCGAAATCGCGACCGGTCAGGAGCGGCGTGCCTAACGTCTGCAGCAAACCGGGCGAAATCCACCTGATCCGACGATCGGGCGGAAGCTCCTCGGCCGGATACGTCACGCCTTCTGCGGCGACGATGAAGTTGCTTGCACTCTCCATCGGCAGCGACCCCGTGTAGGCCGCCGACCTGACGCCCGGGATCGTGGCCAGCCGCTCAACGATCTCCTCGGACATCGCCGCCAAGGCGATGACTCCCCGCGCTCCGGTTCCTTGCATGGAGAGCCGCACCGTCTGGACGGTCGCTGGATCGGTGAACCCGGGCTCCACGCTGCGCAGGTTTTGAAACGTGCGAATCAACAAGCCGGAGCTGACGAGCAATACGAGCGCCAGCGCAACCTGCACGACCACGAGCATGTTCTGCGAGCGATGCTGACTCTTGCCGGCGCTGGCCCAGCGTCCCGCCACGTTCGACAGGCGCTGCGGCGCCACACGGGCGATCGGCACGAGCCCGAAGACCAATCCCGCAACGACCGAGACGCAGAGTGCAAAGCCGAGGACGGGTAAGTCGAGCGAGATCTCGTTAAGCCGCGGCAGGTTCGCCGGCGGAAACGCGAGCAGCAGCCGCAGGCCGCCGTATGCCAGAGCTACACCGATGCCGCCGCCGATCAGGCTGAGGACCAAGCTTTCCACCAACATGCCGCGCGCCAAACGCCTCGGACCGGCGCCGAGCGCGGCGCGCACGGCGAACTCCGTCCCGCGCGTCTCCGCGCGCACGAGCAACAAGTTGGCGACGTTGGCGCAGGCGATCAGCAGCAGAATGCTGATGCTGCCGAGCAGCACCCACAGCACGCCGCCGATGTCGCCGACGACGTCTTGCTTCAGCGGACGCACGGCGGCCCGGAGCTGCAGCGCGTCCGCTCCGGCGAAAAAAGGCCGCATGTACTTGTCGACGTAGAGCGGTAGCATGCGGTCGACTTCGCGATTGGCGTCGGCCACCGTCACACCCAGCTTTAGCCGCGCTACGCCGACGCAGCAGAAGTTGGCCGGCGGCTGCGCCATGTCGAAGCGCTCGGGCAGAAGCAAATCCATGCGCAACTCGCGCAGCGTAAAGCGCGAGGGCATCACGCCGATGACTTCCCGCGGCGTTCCGTCGACCGTGATGGTCCGGCCGACGACCCCAGGATCGGCGCCGAAGCGGCGCCGCCAATAGGCGTCGCTCAAGATCGTGGTCTCGGCTGCGCCGGGCTGATCGTCCTCGCGAGAAAACCATCGGCCGAGCGCGGGTTGAACGTTCAACGCCCACAGAGCGCCGGCCGTCACGAGCAGCGTATCGGCCTGCTCGGGATCGCCAACCCCGGTGATTGCCGACTGACCCGGGCGGTACATGCCGAGCTCCTCGAAGATCTGCCCGTTCTCGTTGAACACCTCGAGCATCTGCGGCGTGAACGAGAAGTCCCGGCGCACGCCGTCGTTCACGGACGAAGGTATGACGGTCACGACGGCTTCCGAGTCCGGGTACGGCAGCGGCTTGATGACGACGCCGTTGACCACGCTGAAGATGGCCGTCGTCGCGCCGACGCCGAGCGCAAGCGTCAGCACCACGGCGAGCGTGAAGGTCGGCCGCCGCGGCAGGCCGCGCAGCGCCTCGCGCAGATCGCGCGCGACGGAATCGACAAAAGGCTTGACGCTCATACGGTGAGGGCTCCCGCCATCTGCGTCTGCCTCGCAAAAAGCGCGCCAAACGCCGGCAGAGCCTAGCTCCTTGATTTGCCTCGCCTACGCAGCCGTCGCGGCGGCCCGCGGCCGCCGCCGCGTCCCGCACTCGAACACCGCGTCCCACGCGTGGGACTGCAGCCCTCGGGTCGGCACGAGCAGGGCTAGCGCGCGCTCGCCGCCTTCAGCGACTGATACGCCATGCGCGTCAGCGCGTCGCCGGTGAGGAAGTTGCCGGGATGCACCCACTGCGCGTCGAAGTCCTGGGTCGGCTTCGCGACGACAGCCTCGTCCTCGGTCTTGCCCTCATCGATCAGCTTCTGCACGCGTGAGCGCAGCGTCACGAGCATGTCGCGCGACGCCTTCAGCAGTGCAGTGCTGGCCGGGGCACCCTCGTCTGCGACGATGCGAGTTCGGTCGTCCGAGACGGACAGCATCTTTTCCTGCGCAGCAATCGTGCCGGCGAGCGAGCCGCCCAACGCCCCGTCGAAGAACACGTAGCCGCCGTCGCCGCCGATGGTGCCGCTGGCGTGAATGACGTTCGCGCGCTTGAAGTGCACGAGCGTGTCGCTGTCCGTGTGCGCATTCGCCGGGTGGAAGAGCTGAATCGTCTCGCCGTTGAAGTGCAGCGTCATGGCGTCGGTGTAGACGACCGTCGGCAACGCGGCGGGCCGCGCGGGCGGAATCGCTTGGCCGAATGCCGTGAATCCGTTCACCATGCGCTCGCGCAACCTCTCGTGGGCGACGATCGTTGCTCCACCCTTTGCGAGCGCCTCGTTCGCGCCGAAGTGATCCGCGTGCGCATGAGTGTTGACGATGAGCTTGATCGGCTTGTCGCTGACTTTCGCGATCGCGGCGCTAATCTTGTCGCCCATCGCCGCAACCGACGTGTCGACGAGCAACACGCCTTCGTCCCCCACCAAGATCAGCGAGTCGCCGCCCTGCCAGTTGAGGATGTAGACGCCGTTGCCGAGCGCCGCCGTCGTGATCTCGAGCTTCGAGTAATCGACGCCTTGCGCGGCGGCCGGCGACGGCGGCCACGCACTCGAGACGCCGACGACACACAGCCATGTGACGGCCAATACTGACGACGAGCGCTTCATTCATCCCCCCTTGCGATCAAATCCTGCTGCTACAGGAAACTTTGCGCCACAATACGCCCGCAACGGTAGACTGCGCACGGCGGGAACCGGGCCAGGGTTGGCCTTCAGCGAGATCACTCTTTGGCCAACGACAATCGGGCGCTTTCAGGCGCCGTCGCAATCGCTTGCTTCGTTCTCGCGCTTCCGAGCGCCGACGCGCAGACCACCGCCCCGGCCGACGGCCGCAAGACCGTGCGCATGGTCCGCACCGCGACGCCGCCCGTGATCGACGGCAAGCTCGATGATGCGGTCTGGCAAACGGCCGACGTCATCACGGATTTCCATCAAATACGACCCGGCGACGGCTCGACGCCGTCCGAGAAGACCGAGGTCTACGTGCTCTACGACGACGACAACTTTTACGTCGGCGCGCGTATGCACGACAGCGACCCTCACCTCATCGCAGCGCCGACGAACCGGCACAACCAGGGCTTGGGGCCCGACGACCGGCTGATCGTGATCCTCGACCCGTTCAACACCGGCCGTAGCGGCTATCGCTTCGAGACCAATGCCAACGGGGTGCGGCACGACGCCCTCTACACGAGCACCAACGCGTTCAACAACGATTGGACGGTCATCTGGGATACCGCTGCGTCCATCGACGAGACCGGCTGGGTCGCCGAGATCGCGATTCCGTTCAAGACGCTGCCGCTCGACCCGAACACGACGGACTGGGGCTTCAACTTCGGCCGCGGCATTCGCCGGCGTGGTGAAGAGATGGCCTGGGTGTCGCGCAACCGTCAGATGAATCCCAGCATATTGGGATTAGCCACGGGCCTGACCGGCATGGACCAAGGCATGGGCCTCGACGTCGTGCCGTCGATGGCCGTCAGCAAGCATAAGGCGTTCGTCAGCGGTAGCGGCGGGGACACGACCGATTCGGACACGAGCCCGTCGCTCGACGTGTTTTATCGCTTCACCCCCTCGCTGAACGGCGCGCTGACGATCAATACGGATTTTTCGGCGACCGAAGTCGACGCCCGGCAAGTCAACCTCACGCGCTTCAATCTGTTCTTTCCGGAGAAGCGCGACTTCTTCTTGGCCGACGCCGACCTCTTCCAGTTCGGCCGCATCACGAGCAACGGCTCCAACGAAACGAACGAGGCGACGTCGCAGCCGAGCCGCGAGAGCGCGCGACCCTTTTTCTCGCGCCGCATCGGCTTGAGCGCGAACGGTACGCCCGTCGACATCGAGTACGGCGGCAAGCTGAGCGGGCGCGTCGGACGCTGGAGCTTGGGCTCGCTCGCGATCAGCCAGGACGCATTCGGCGCGCCGGGGCAAGCGGGCTACGTGGAGCAGCAGGATCTGTTCGTCGGGCGCGTGTCGGCAAATGTTTTGCAAGAGTCGAATGTCGGCATCGTCATCACCGACGGCAATCCGCAGTCGAACGTCGACAACAGCGTCGTCGGCGCGGACTTCCGCTTCTTGAACTCGCGCATCGGGGGCAGCCGCCTGCTCGAGGCCGATGCGTGGTACCAGCATTCCGATACGCCGGGCCTCGTCGGCGACGATGCGGCGTTCGGCTTCGGCGTGAACATGCCGAACACCGCGGGCTTCCGCGGCGGGTTCGCGGTGAAGGAGATCGAGCGCAACTTCAACCCCGCGCTCGGCTACATCAACCGCTCCGACGTTCGCGACACCGCGTTCGACGTCGGCTACACGAAGTTCCTCACGGGCGGCAAAGTACAGCGTCTGAACGCGGGGCTCGACTGGCAGCGCTTCGACGTGCTGAACGGCGGCGGCCTTCAGAGCGAGCAGACGGTGTTCAAGCTGCTCGAGGTCGAGACGAACACGCGCGACGCCCTACGCTTGCGCTACATCAAGAACGAGGAGATCGTCGCCGTCCCGTTCACGGTGTACTTCGACTCGTCCGACGCCGCGCGCAACGTCACGATTCCCGTCGGCCGGTACACGTTCGACGAAGCGAGCATTCGCGTCGCGTCCGGTAATCAGCGCCCGCTGTCCGCCGCCATCACGTATCTGCAAGGCGACTTCTTCGACGGCCAGCGCGTGAACGTCAACGGCAACTTCTCGTGGAAGCCGTCACGCAATTTCATTCTGAATCTCGACTATGATTGGAACGACGTCGAGCTGCCGCAGGGCAACTTCGTGACACGGCTCGTCGGGCTCAGCACGCAAGTCATGTTCTCGACGAACCTCGCCTGGATCACGCTGATGCAGTACGACAACGTCAGCGAGGTCCTCGGCATCAACACGCGTCTGCATTGGATCCCGAAGGCGGGCCAGGAAGGGTTCATCGTCTTGACCCACAACTTGCAGGCCTACGACAAGAACGCGTCGTTCCGGTCGGCCGCCGCCGACATGAGCGTGAAGTTCAAATACACGTTCCGCTTCTGAGCGAGCGCGCGGCCGACGCGCGGTTTCGTCACTGCCCGGGCGGCATTCGCCTCACGCCGGCCGTCACGGTCTTGCCGTCCGGCCCGAGCAGAATCGTCCAGGCCACCTTGCCGTTGGCGTATTGCGCCTCGTAGTTGTCGGCGCCTTGCGGGCCGACCTCGACGAACGTGACCGACTGAATCGCCCCTAGCTCGGAGAACGTTCGCTTGAGTCCCTCGAGCTGGGTGCGAGTGGCCTGGCCCAACTCCGGCGACAAGAGGTCATAGTTCGGCTGGCCGCGTGCGAGCTCGTCCGACATGCGCCGTACGGCAGCGTCGGCACCGGGTTGCGCGGTCGAGCGCGGCGTGAACACGCGCGCGTCGGAAGCCGCATCGACGGCGCTCGGTGCCGAGGAGCGGCCGAGCCGTTCGAGCGCGACCTTCAACGCGTCGGCACTGGACGCTGCGATGTCCGGCTTGACGCCCGTGCCCTCCCAATTCGTGCGCGTGACGGCGTTCTCGGTGCGAGCGCCGGACAGCATCAGCGCAAGCGGCGGAACGAGCGGTGCAATGCCGGCCGCGTTCGCGGCACCGGAGGTCGTCTCGCCTACGAGCGTGGCACGCTTCAGCGCTTGCAAGTTGTAGGCGAACCCCTCGCCTGCCGACAGCGTACGATTGCTCGTCAGGATGTACAGCGGCTTGTCGTACACGAACGGCGTCGACACGCTGAAGATCTCGTCGGTGCGATACGTGTCGGTGCCCGGATTGCGCGCGACGATGCTGCTCAGGTGCACCGGCTCGTCGCTGCTCAAGAAGTAGCTCACGAGATACGACACGCTCGGCATCGCGCCACCCTGCGCGCCGCGCGCGTCGATGATGAGCGCGGCGGTGTCCTCGAGCGCCGCCATCGAGCGGTCGAGCGCGGGGTTGAACAGCGGTGGGGCACCGAGCGCGACGATTTCGATGTAGCCGATGTTCCCTGCGAGCCGATCCGCGCGTGCGATACCGCCTTCGGAGCGTGGCGGCGGGCCGCCTGCGCCGGCCGGCGGACCGCCGCCGAGGACCTCGACGTGCTTGTCGGCCGTCACCGCGCGCAGGTCCTCGGTCAACTTCGCGGCGAACGCTTGCGGCTGCGTCAGCGCGTCGTAGTCGCCCCGCGCCAGCGCCGCTTCGATCGCGGCCGCCGCACGTTCGCCGACTTCGGGTGAGACATAGCGGGTGCGAAACGCCGTCGCGGCGCTCTCGATGGCCGTGCGTCGAGATTCTGGAGTGAGCGTGATGGATGGTGAACCTGGAGGCTGAGCGCTTGCCAGGACGCTGCCGAGCACGCAGCCGAGCGCGAGCGATACGCCACCGACTCTACGACCGAAAGTTACCATCGTCATGGTTCCCCCCATCACGGAACGGTCTCGGCAGTGCGAACCCGAGAATACGCCGTCGCGGCCTCGAAGCCAAACGGGGCTCCCTTGCGGCCGCAGACTTCGATGCGATACCTTCCCGTTCGAGGGACACACGTGGACTCGATCCGCCAGGACATCCGCTTCGCTTTCAGAACGCTGCGGCGCGATCTTGGCTTCGCCAGCGTTGCGGTCCTGATTCTCGGTCTCGGCATCGGCGCGGCAACCGCCATCTTCGCGGTCGTCAACGCGGTGCTGCTCAAGCCGCTGCCCTATCCAGAGCCGTCGCGCCTCGTGGCAGTGACGAGCGTGTATCGCCCCGCTGTCGAGAACGGCGTAGTCCCCATGGTGACTGTGGGCGACCTGCGGGCATGGCGCGAGCACAGCAAAACGCTCTCATCGATGAGCGGCTTCTTCTTCACGCGAACTCCGATTCGCGTCGGCGAGGCCGCGTACTACCCGGACACGCTCTTGGTGGACCCGGAGCTCTTCACCACGCTCGGCACGTTGCCTGCTATCGGCAGCGATTTCGAGCCCGAGCGGAGCGAAGACAACACGGTGATCATCAGTCACGCGTTCTGGCAAAGCGCATTCGGCGGCGCGTTGGACATCGTCGGCAAGACGTTAGACGTGGCCGGCTCGGTCCGAACCGTGCGCGGTGTAATGCCCGCGGACTTCGAGCTACCGCGCACAGATGCGCGCTTGTACCGCGCTCCTATCGAGTTGTTCATGCCCGTGCGGGGCTCCTTGGCCGGCGCACGAAATTTTTGGGGGGTTGCTCGCCTTGCGCCCGACACTACACTCGAGCAAGCGCAAGCCGAGCTGCGCAATATCGACGCAGGGCTCACGGAGCAGCCGGACGACTGGTCCGTCAGGCTCGCGCCATTGGCCGAGGAACGCACCCGCGAGGCACGGCGCCCGCTCGGGATCTTCGTCGCAATCGGCGCAGTGCTGCTGCTCATCATGTGCACGAATCTGGTGAACTTGCTGCTCGCGCGCAACGTGCGGCGGGCGCAGGAGATGTCGATCCGAAGAGCCGCCGGCGCAACGACCGGCCGCCTTTGGCGGCAGCAGGTCACGGAGAGCCTCTGCCTCGCACTGCTCGGCGGCAGCGTCGGCCTCACCATCGCAGCGACCGGCCCGCGATTCATCGAAGCGCTGTCGCCTCTTCGGATGCCGATCACACAAGGAAT
>JACZCZ010075126.1_pt1 | contig 17572 bp, 19 predicted proteins | sample 8641811 | NCBI WGS metagenome assembly JACZCZ01 (sample SAMN15324610, study PRJNA640507) | soil metagenome | isolation source: intercropping peanut in the first line | place: China: Luxin town, Laibin City, Guangxi Province | collected 2019-07-25 | depth 10cm m | reverse complement strand
TGACTCTTGCCGACCGCTAACCGCCAACCGCTATCCGCTTCTCTTTATGAATCTCTTGATCGTTGACGACCAAGGGCCCGCAAGGGAGCGGCTGCGGAGGCTGCTCGAAGAAATCGGTGACTGTACGACGATTGCCGAAGCCGGCAACGGTGAGGAGGCACTCGCGTACTGCAGCGAGAAGCAGCCCGACATCGTGCTGCTGGATGTCCGCATGCCTGGACTGTCGGGTATCGAGGTCGCGCGCCACATCGATACGCTGCAGGATCCTCCCGCCGTCATCTTCACGACCGCATACGATCAATACGCGGTCGAGGCTTTCGAAACCGAGGCCGTCGGCTACCTGCTGAAACCAGTTCGCAAGGAGAAGCTCGCGCACGCGCTGCGTCACGCGGGTCGCATCTCACCTTCGCGTCTCGTCAAGGTCGCGCAATCCGCGAAGCTCGAGCATCGGCGCGAGCAGATTTGTGCACGGCTGGGGGACCAGCTGAAGCTGATTCCGATCGCTGACATCTACTATTTCCTGGCCGACCAGAAATACATCACCGTCCGGCACAAGAACGGCGAGAGCCTCATCGACGAATCACTGAAAGCGCTGGCGGAAGAATTCTCCGCCGGCTTCGTGCGCATTCACAGGAATGCACTGGTTGCCGAGAACCAGATCTCCGCGGTCGAGCGCACGGAAGAAGGCAAGTACAGCGTTCGTATTCGCGAGTGCGGGGATGTGCTCGAAGTGAGCCGACGTCACGCGGCGGAGCTCCTTCGTCGCATCCGCGGCGAATCATGAAGTAGTACTTCTATCTCATCAGTCGCATGATTCGCTGACCCGCGGTCAGCAGGACAGCGCCGCGGCCCGCCCAACGGAAGAGGCGTTTCGGGCCGATGATGGCGAGCAACGCAATCCCGCCAGTGACCAGCAACGGCTTTGCAGCGTAGCGCCGCACTATGTTGATGCCGTGATCTACTGTTCCCAGTCGCGATTCGATGCGATCCACCGTCTGCGCGAGCTCCGCGCGCTGTACGGCACTGTGAGCGCGAAGTGCGTTGCGTCGCTGGGCCAGGGTAAGCGTGCGTTCGCTCATAGACGTGCGCGGAGTTGATCGCGGTCCTTCGCCAGCTCGGCCAGCGTGGCATCGAGCATCGGCGGCTTGGCAGCGAGCTTGCGTTGCAACACCAGCCCACCGACGACAGCTATGAGCAGGAAGCCGAGCGTCGTCAGCAGCGCGGCGAGAATCCGGTGCGTGTCCCAGAACGCGAAGATGATCGTCAGTGCGCCGAGGAACAGGGCCATCATCGCCGCGAACAACGCGATGAAGGACCAGATCAGCATCTGGGCGACCTGCTGCACTTCCTCCTGCAGTTCCGTCGTCAGCAACTGCAGGCGCGTATGCGCGATCGCCACCAGCGTCGCGACGAAATTGCTCAGCGACTGAAACAGCCCCGTAACCGGCGCCGGATCGCGATCGGGAGGAAAGCCGTCCATCTGCAGCGAACCCGCTTAACGGCGAGCGATCAGGATGCCGAGCACCAGGCCGATGCCTGCTGCGATGCCCACCGACTGCCAGGGATTGTCACGCACGTATTCCTCAGTGGCGTCGGCGAGCTCGCGGGCGCGGCGCAGCGCTTCCTCTTCCACTTCGGTGAGTCTGGCCTTGGCCTGGCGCAGCGATTCTTCGGCGCGTGCACGGACTTCCTGGATCTTCTCGCCCGTCTGCGCCGAGGTAGCCTTCAGCAGGGCCTCCGCATCGTTGATGACCACTTTGAGATCTTCAACCAGCCGGTCGGCGGTCACTTCGCTGCTCATGTTCGATCCTCGTTTCCGGGTACTAGCAATGTACTTGGGGTGTGATCTGGTCCGCTTCACGCGCGAGCGCGCTGGCTTTGCAGGAGATTTCGGTCCGGGCATGGTATTCCGTGCCTCTAAAACTCAGCAACCCGGGAAGCGGGCGGAAAGGTCCCTTGTTCGCTCGGTACTTCCCGCAAGTGCCGGCCCGGCAAGTGTTAGCATTGCCGCGCTCTTCGCCACCAGCCACCACCGGGGTACGCAAATGGAGTTGTCGCCGCCTGCGATGACGAATGACCGATTCTATACGCGGACCTTCGCGCTGGTCGCATGCCTGGTGCTCGCGATCGCGCTGTACAAGATCATCACGCCGTTCCTCGGCCCACTGATCTGGGCAATCTTCCTGGCGTTTCTCCTGCACCCGCTGCATGTTCGCCTGACGCGCCGCCTGCGCAACCGTGCCCATCTTTCCGCCGGGCTGCTGACGTTCGGCATGCTGATTCTGTTCATCGGCCCTCTGGCCGGACTGAGCGCCGCGTTCGCCTCGCAGGTGAGCGATCTCGTTCGAGCTGCGCAGGAGACGCTCGCGGATCAGACCGCCTCCAACGTCTTCGACCTCAACAATGTTCCCTGGCTCAACGCGCCGTGGGTGCAGGACGGACTGCGCAGTCTCGAAAGCCTGTTCGGTATCGACACCGCCGACCTCGTCGGATGGTTGCGGCAGGGTGCCAATCAGGTGCTGCACTGGCTTGCGTCGATGGGCGGCAAAGTCTTCCTGGGCGCGATCGGCACGGTCATCGGCTTCGTGCTGATGATGTTCATGCTGTTCTTTTTCATTCGCGACGGCAGCGAGATGCTCACGACCGCACGCGCATTGATTCCGATGACCGAGGAGTACAAGACGCGCCTGTTCGACCACGTCGGCGCTGTCACGCGTGCCATGGTGCTGGGCACGGGCCTGACTGCATTGATCCAGGGCACGCTCGTCGGCATCGCGTTCCTGATCGTCGGATTGCCGTCGGCGCTGGTCTTCGCCGTGCTCGCTGTGCTGGCTTCTCTGCTGCCCTTCGGCGGCACGGCCCTCGTCTGGATACCCGCGGCCATCGTGCTCGCCGCGCAGGGTCGATGGGGCGCGACGATATTCATGGTGATCTGGGGCGCCGTGCTCGTTTCGCTCGTCGACAACGTCGTGCGTCCGATGCTGGTCTCCGGTCGCGCCAACGTCGGCACGCTCACGGTGTTCATCGGCGTGCTCGGCGGACTCGCTGCGTTCGGCGCGATCGGCCTGTTCCTGGGGCCGGTCGTACTCGCATTGATCATCGCGCTCATCCGGCTGGTGCTGGAGGTTCGCCGGACCGAAGCGGTCGCGGCGCAGCCTGTGCCTCCCGCACCGCCGCCGCCCACTCCCTGAAATGCATGCGCATCGCATGACGGTGCGCCCGACTGCAACCACGATGACCGACAGCCCCTTGAGAATTGCAACCCGCCAGAGCCGCCTGGCGCTCTGGCAGGCCGAGCACGTCGCTGCGCGACTGCGCGAAGCCCACCCTGACGTGAACGTAGTACTCGTGCCGATGACCACGCAGGGCGATCGTGTGCTCGATCGTCCGCTCGCACAGGTCGGCGGCAAGGGACTCTTCATAAAGGAACTGGAAATCGCCATCGAGGAGAATCGTGCGGATATCGCCGTGCACTCGATGAAGGATGTGCCGAGCGAACTGCCGCCGGGAATGAGCCTCGCCGCAATGCTGCCGCGCGCCGATGCGCGAGATGCATTCGTGTCGCGCCGGTTCAGCAACTATCAGTCGCTGCCACAAGGGGCGCGCATAGGAACCTCGAGCCTGCGGCGACAGTGCCAGTTGAAGGCGATTCGCCCGGATCTCGAGATCGTTCCTTTGCGCGGCAATGTCGACACCCGTCTGCGCAAGCTCGATGAAGGCCAGTACGACGCGATCATTCTCGCCGCCGCCGGCCTCATCCGGCTCGGCTTCGCCGATCGCGTCACGCACTACATCGATTTCGAACATTCACTGCCCGCTGTCGGCCAGGGAATCGTCGGCATCGAGTGCCGCAGCAACGACGAAAGAAGCCTGCGGCTCGCCGGGGCGCTGGACGATGCCGTGTCGCGTCGCTGCTGCGAAGCCGAACGCGCCTTCGCTTTACGCCTGCAGGGAAGCTGCCAATCGCCGATCGCGGGCTATGCGGAAGCGAGAGGCGCGGAACTCATTCTTCGCGGCGTCGTGGGGTCCGAAGACGGCGGCACGCTGTATCGAGGCACGGTGCAGGGCGCCGATCCAGTCGCGATCGGCACCCAGCTTGCGGATCGTCTCCTCTCAGCCGGGGCGGATGTGCTGCTCGCGGATCAACGGGCTCGCTCTGCTCAAGCGGGGACGAATTGATTCCCGCCGTGATTCCGCCGCTCAGCGGCTTGTCGGTGCTGGTGACGCGCCCGCAACCGCAGAGTGATGTCCTTGCGGACCGCATCCGCGCGTTGGGCGGCGAAGCTTTCGTCCTGCCCGCCATCCAGATCAGGCCGCTGGTTGCGACGGTCGCCGGGACGTACGACCTTGTCGTCTTCGTCAGCGTCAACGCCGTCGAACATGGTGCGCACCTGGTCGTCCGCAGCGGGACGACGCGTGTCGCTGCGATCGGCAAGACCACTGCCGCGGCACTTGCGGCAATCGATATCGCCGTCGACATCGTTCCGGAGCGCGGCTTCACGAGCGAAGCGCTGCTCGCGCATCCGCAACTCACGCTGCAACCCGGATCACGGGTACTGATCGTTCGAGGCGCAGGAGGACGCGAGCTGCTGCAGCAGACGTTCAGCACCTCGGGGGTCGTCGTCGAAACATTGGATGTCTACGAGCGCGCACTGCCCGTCATCGACGGGAGTCTGCACGCCGAACTCGATGCCCGATGGCTTGCGGGAGAGATCAACGCCGTAACGGCCACCAGCGTGGAGACCCTCGCGAATCTCAAGCTGCTGTTGAGCGAGCGAAGCGTGGAACTGCTTCGAACAACACCGCTGGTCGTCCCCAGCCCCCGGGTCTGCGAGGCCGCCGCGGAAATGGGACTGCTCGGGGAATGCATCGTCGCTACCGGCGCGGACGATTCCTCCATCGTAGGCGCGCTGTCCCTGTGGCACGCAAGGGCCCGAACGCCCTGACCACCCGGGTCTCGTATTTGGCGCGTTGCAGGCCCTACTGCCATACTTGCCCGCCTGACACGACCTGCCACGCCCATGGCTGAGAACCTTCCAGACACTGCTTCTTCCGGTCTCCCTGCCGCACCCGTTCGACGCGTGCGTTCGTTCAGCCGTTTCACCACGGCGGTTGCCGTGCTTGCTCTCGCCATTGGCGGGTATGCGCTGTGGCGACTCGACAGCACACGGGATCGCGTCGATGATCTCAATCGCCAGGTCGCACAACTGGAGTCGGGTCGCGAAGTCCTTCAAGCCGAGGTCCGCGCGCTCACGGAACGCGAACAACTCGCGCGCCGGTCGATCGACGAGCGGCTCGCGGCGCTGAGCGAGGCGCCCAAGCAGCTCCAGGAATTCGGTAACGCGCTGGAAGAACTGCGAGGGCGCGCCGAAGGCCCGGAGCGGGCGTGGTCGCGTGCCGAAGCGTATTTCCTCATGGAGCTGGCTCAGCGACGGCTGACCCTCGACCGCGATATCGATACCGCCATCGTCGCGCTCGAAGCTGCCGATTCGCGACTGGCTTCTCTGCGCGATGCTTCGCTCACTGAGGTTCGTCAGCAGATCGCCCGCGAGATACAGGCGCTGCGCCAGGTGCGCCGACCGGATATCACAGGCATTCTCGCTCGGCTGACCGATGCTGAAGAGCGGGCCGCCTCAGCGCCCGTGCTCGGCATCGTTGCCGTCGAAAGAACGACACGCGTTACCACGTTGCCCGAGGGCTTCTTCGCACGCGCCTGGGCAGTCATCCGCAATACGTTCGCCGGGCTGGTTTCGGTGCGCAAGATCGACACGCGCGGCGGCAGTGTCATCACGCTCGAAGAGCAGTCGCTGCGGCGCCAGCACCTGCAGCTGCTTCTTTACTCCGCCAGGGCAGCGGTCGTTCGTCACGACAATACGGCCTACCGCAGCGCGCTTGCCGGGGCCCGTCAATGGCTGGGCGAATTCTTCGACCTGACCGATCCCGCTGCAGAAGCGCTGGCGAAGGAAGTGCAGGCGCTCGAACCGATCAACATCGATCCGCCGCTTCCCGATGTCTCCGGGTCCTCGCGTGCGCTGCAGCGATTGCTGCCCGCGCGGCGTAACTCGCAATGAAGTCGGGCATCTACATCGCGATCGCGCTGATCTGCGGTGCGTTGCTCGCGCACCTGCTGCTCGCCGATCCCGGCTACGTCGCGATTCGCTTCGCCGGCCACCTGATCGAGATGTCGGCGATCACGTTCGTTCTGCTCGCGATCGCGGCATTGTTCCTCATCCGCTGGCTGTGGAAGATCATCAACGCCCGACGGCTGTGGCGCGAAGGTCAGGAGCAACGCCGGCAGGATCGGGCCCGCCGCAGTCTGGCCCGCGGCCTTCTCGAAATGTCCGAGGGCGAGTGGTCTGCTTCGGAGCAGACGCTGGTCAACTCGGCGCGCGATGCAGAGTCGCCGGCCGCGCACTATCTGGTAGCAGCGCGCGCAGCAGATCTTCAGGGCGCCACGCAACGGCGCGATGAACTGATCGCGAAGGCGCTCGAAGTCTCGGCTGACCGCCGCTCGCCCGCACTGATCATGCAGGCGGAGATGCATCTGAAACACAAGCAGTTTCAGGCTGCGCTCGAAACGCTGCACCAGCTCGAAGCAGGCGGTGAGAGCAATGTGCGCGGCACGATGCTGACCGCTCGAATCCTCCGGCAGATCGGCGATTGGGAAAAGCTCCAGGCGCTCGAACCGAAGTTGCGCACGACGCGTGGGGTGACAGCGGCGTTCGTGGATGAGACGGTCGCGCAGATTTATCTGGATCGCCTGCAGGCAGCGGGTCGTGCGAACGATCCAAAGGCGCTCGCGCAGGCCTGGAAGGAGGTGCCGAAGTCGTTGGCGCAGCGAGCTGAGATCGTCGTCGCCTACGCTCGTGCGGCCGCCGCTTGCGACGAAGTCGAGCTGGCGGAGACAGAGCTGCGGAAATTCCTCGGCCACCAGTGGGACGAAGCCGCTGTGCTGGCCTATGGCGAACTCGACACCGCCGAGCCGCTCGTGACGCTCGAACGAGCCGAGCAATGGCTTCCGGAGCACAGCGAAGATGCGGCTCTGCTCTTCACGTGCGCGCGTCATTCGATCCGCGCCGAGCTCTACGGCAAAGCACGCAGCTATCTCGAAACGAGCATCGCAATCCGTCCGAGACTCGAAGCCTGGCAGTTGCTTGCCAACCTGTTCGAGCAGCTCGGTGAACGCGATCGCGCAATCAAGGCGCTGACGGACGCACTCGCACATGCAGTCGGTCGCCGTGCCGCGATGCCGAAGATCCGCGCCCGACGCTGGGTCGATCGACGACAGGCAGACAGGAGGAGGAACTGAAGCTGACGCAGCGCGTCGGTGATGAGGCCCGCTCGACTCTCACTGACCTCGTCACTCCGTCACCTCATGTCTTACACGCGCCTGACCCTGCTGCCGTCGCAACAAGTTCTCTCAGTCGAGGAAGGCGAGACCATTCTCGATGCAGCGTTGCGCGCCGGGCTGAATCTCCCGCATAGCTGCAAAGGCGGCCACTGCGCGTCCTGCCGCGCACGGATCGTGTCGGGCGATGTTCGCTATCCGGGTATTCAGCCTCTCGGCATTACCCCGGATGAGGCTCGGGCAGGCTACATCCTGTTGTGCCAGGCGCACGCCGCCAGCCCGGAGCTGAGTGTCGAGATTCGCGAGATCCGACCGCCGACGCCGGAAGAACGCATCCAGAGTCTGCCCTGTCGCATCGAACACATGCAGGCGCTCGCACCGGGCGTCATGGCTGTGTTCCTGCGATTGCCCGCGACAGAGACGTTCACCTTCGTCGCGGGTCAATACCTCGACATCATGCTGCCGCAGAACCGGCGGCGCAGTTTCTCGATTGCGAATCCGCCGCACGACGCCGAATTCATCGAACTGCACATCCGCCGCGTCGCGGGCGGGGAGTTCACGCAACAACTCTTCACTGGCATGAGAGAGAAGACGCTGCTGCGCATCGAGGGACCGCTTGGGCAGTTCTGGTTCCGCGAAGAATCGCCTCGGCCGGCACTACTCATTGGCGGTGGCACAGGCTACGCGCCGTTGCGCGCGATGCTGCGTCATCTCCTCGAACGCGGCGATCGTCGTCCGCTGCATCTTTACTGGGGCGCGCAGACGCGGGCTGATCTCTATGAGGACGCAATGCTGCGCGAGATGACGCAGCGACACCCCAACCTCACCTACACGCCCGTCCTGTCGGCACCGAACGCCGTGGATGAGTGGCAAGGTCGCACCGGATGGGTTCATGCGGTGGCCCACGAGGATCATCCGCAGCTCGCCGACTTCGACGTCTACGCGAGCGGCCCGCCAGTAATGGTGGAAACCATCCGGCATCAGTTCGTGAGCCAGGGCCTGCCTGCGAACCAGCTCTTCTTCGATTCCTTCGACTTCGCGCCGGATGCCCTCGAGAAATTGCGTCAGACGATCCGCTCGCCTGACAGCACTCCGTCGTCCTGAGTCGAGCGAAGCGCACGGCGGCGTTGATTCCAGCGCCAGATGATCGGCGCAAGAACGAAATCGTAGAACGCGGCTGCCGCCGGCTTCACGACAGGAAGTCGCAACACCCACGCGAGCACGCGCCACCCCGGCAGACCTGACCAGACCGTGTTGAGCGCATCCATTCCGCTGAGCATGTCGCCTGCCCTGTTGAGCACGTAGACGCGCTTGCGTGCGGTGGTGAGATCCAGGCGGTAGCTTGCGATCAGATCCGTGCGCAGCGAGACGTCTTCGAATCGCCACCCGCGACCAGTGCGATTCGCCAAACGACAATACGTCCGCATCTCCGTGTCGCAGACCGGACAGAGTGCGTCGTAGAGAACGTCCGCTGGCTCCGGCGCGGGCTGACCGTATAGATCGCCGAGAGCGTCCCGCAGCAGCGGATAATGGAACTCGAAACCCGAACACTCCGCATACATGGGGAGCACTTTCTGGCCATCGACGAGCAGCTGCGCGCGCTCACCCAGTACGAACCGCAGGAGATTCCCAGGCGCGCGCAGCGTCAGGCCGGGCCCGCACACTTCGCCCAGCGTCTTCGCGAATTCACGCTGGCGAACCGGCTCAGATGCCGTTGCATTCACCGCGCCGCTGACGGCGTCATGAGCAACGCAGTGTTCGATCAATCGCACGGCGTCCTTGATGTGTATCCACGACAGCCATTGAGTCCCGCTTCCCATCACGGTACGAGCTCCGCAGCGCGCAGCCAACGCCTGCTGCGGCAACGCGCCACCGTCGTTACCGAGCACGACGCCGAAGCGAAGTCGGCACACGCGCACGCCATGAGCCTCTGCACGCTGCGCGGCCAATTCCCACACCTGACAGAGCTGCGACTGGAAGATCGTCTGTCCGCGATGGGCTTCCGTGAGTTCTTCTTCGCCCCGGACACCGTAGTAGCCCACGGCCGAGGCGCTGATGAGCACCTCGGGCTTGCAATCGAGTCGCGCTATCAGGTCGATGAGGTTCTGCGTGACGCCGAGCCGGCTTTCGATCAGGACCTCCCGCCGCCGCTTCGACCAGGCCCGGTCGAAGATCGGCTCGCCTGCGAGATTCACGATAGCGTCGATGCGCGTCGTGGTCTCGATCTCGTCGAGCGAAGTGCAAACGCTCACATGCGGGCCGTAGAGATCGTCCGCGCGACATTGATCGCGGGTCAGCACGATGACCCGATCACCCGACGCGATCAGATGGCGGCAGAGATGTCGCCCGATGAAGCCCGTTGCTCCCGTGACCAGCAGCGTGCGCGCTTCGGCACGCGTGCCCGCAAAGAGCGGGTATCGCTGCCAGCTCGCCGGGCGCAGGGAACGGATGGATGCAAAGAGCTGACCGATGTTCATGGCGCGACCTCGTCAATGAAACACGCCGTCCTGATCGAACATGCGACCGAACCAGCGGTGGTCGGTCGTCATCGCGAAGCGAAAGCTGCCGTCACCCAGATCCTCGTGCACGACGTGGGTCTCGCCCGGCAGGAACCATTCGGGCAGATCGAAACGCAGCGGTCCGGCACGGAAGAAGTAGCCCGTGCTCACGAAGTGCAGTTCGCCCTGCTGCTCGAAGACCCGTAACCGCATGTGCAATCCCGCATTCAGGCACTCGACCAGCAAGCCGTCATCGTCGAGTTGCTTGGTGGAGCGCACGACGATCGGATGATCGGGGAATTCGTAGCGACGCTCCCAGACGACGCCTGTCTCCGACTCGTACACGCGCACGAGCATCGGAACATCGTCGCCGACAAGCGGTGCCACTGGGGTACCGATCAACCGGCACAAGTGTGCAAGGGCCCGGCCGCAGGCTGATGCATGAACTCTGGCGCGGCCCTGATAGATCGTGGCGGTATTCGCATGCGCGTCCTCGCCGAAGCGCGCCCGCACGACTGCAGGCAATCTGTTCCAGGCTGCCTCTCCCAGCAGCTTCCGGAAATCCGGCCTGCGACCGTTGGCTTTGCCTGCTGCCCAGTCCCGGGCGTCCCGAAGGATTGCGATACCCATGGCATGGCCTCTTCTTGTTCGACTCGACTCTTCGCCTCTCCCGTTCCGCCGGCGTCCGTAATTTCAGGAAAATCTGAAACTCGGCGCGAAAAAAACGCCTATCCCACGATCTTCGCGACCCGCGTTCCCATGCGCATGAGCTTGAGCAGCGTCGGACGCGGCATGCCGCGGATCTGGTCGTACCACCCGGACATCTCTTCGAGAAATTCGAGCATGGTCGCGATACGCTCCTTCACCTGGTCGGGCGTTTCGGTATCGCGCTTTGCTTCTTGCGCGCAGTCGCGCAGCATCTGCACCGTCGGATCGATCTCGCGGCGCTTGCGGCCATCCATGATGGTGGTCAGCACTTCCCAGATATCCTTGCGGGCCAGGAAATAGTCGCGGCGATCGCCGATGACGTGGGTGATGCTGACGAGGTCCCAGGTCTGCAGTTCCTTGAGGCTCACGCTGACGTTCGAGCGGGCGATCGCAAGGGTCTCGGCGATGCCGTCGGCGGTCAGCGGTTCCGGGGAAAGGAACAGCAACGCATGAATCTGCGCGACCGAGCGGCTGACGCCCCAGCGGCTCCCCATCTCGCCCCAATGCAGGACGCAGCGCTGAATGGTGGGGGTAAGCTTCATGGGCTATCTGTAATAACGGTTATTTCAGGAATGTCTGAAATTTAAGGAAAGAGTGGGATGACTGTCAATGCGCGCAGTGCGTATCCGGCATGACTAACGGCCGGCCTCATTCGCTGATCGTTGGATGCGGCTACGTGGGCGAGCGCCTGGCGCGAAAACTGTCGGCGGTACATGACATAACAGCGGTCGTCCGGTCGTCTGATCGCGCGGCCAGGCTCAACGCGGCCGGCATTGCGACGGTCGCGGTAGACCTCGACCGCGTGCGCCTGGGTGCCTGGATCCCCGAGAAGCTAGAGCAGGCCGCGATCTTCTATCTGGCCCCGCCTCCTCCCGGCGGAGAGAGCGACCTGAGGCTCGATCGATTCCTGCAACTGGCGACGGTGCCACCGCGCGCGTTCATCTACATGAGCACGACCGGCGTCTATGGCGATACGGACGGCGCGCCTGTCGACGAAAGCAGCCTGATCCAGCCGCTGACCGACCGCGCCCGGCGAAGAGTGAGCGCTGAAGAAATGACTCGCGTCTGGTGCACGGAACGGCGCGTGCGGCGGGTCGTCCTCCGGGTACCTGGAATCTACGGGCCCGGCCGACTGCCGCTCGAAAGATTGCGCAAACGCGAGCCGACGTTGCATCCGGACGATGCGGGCATCAGCAATCGCATTCACGTCGACGATCTGGTCGCGGCCTGCGTCGCGGCTGCCTTGAACACGGAAGCGCGCGGCGTCTACAACGTCACCGACGGCAATTCCTGCAGCGCCACGGACTTCCTCGATCGCGTCTCCGCGTTGACCGGCTTGCCTCGAGCACCGCGGGTCTCGATGGATGAAGCGCAACTGACCTTCAGCCCCGAACGGCTGTCATTCCTGCATGAATCCCGTCGCGTGAGCAACGAGCGGATGTTGAAACACCTGGGCGTGCAGTTGCGCTACGGGAACATCGACGAAGGAATCCGGCACAGCCTGGAAGAAGAGGGCGCTGGGCGCGGGCCTGAATAAAGAAGGACACGCGACGCGAGCTCGACCCGGAGTGTCTGACCCGAGTCCTGGACCCCGCTCACCCGAGTCCCTTCTACGGTTGGCTCCGCTTGCTCCCCAACCACTTGGTAATCGGCGCCCACTGCTCCCAGTCGGGCCGGGCCAGATACTCAGGCAGCTCGAAAATCCCCATGCCACGCTGGAACGCGCGCAGGTAGTTGGTCGACTGCCGCAGCGAAGCGAGATACGGCACCTTCAATTTGCCCAGATACGTATCGAGCTCTTCGAACATGAGCGTGTTCTCGCGGACCCGATTCGCAACGACCGCGAGCCGCGCCTGTTCGCGCTGCACTTTCCCCAACTCGAGCAGCTCGCCCATGAAATGCGCGCACGCTTTCATGTCGATGGGCGACGGCATCACCGGCACGAGGATCGTTTCCGCCCTACGCACCAGCTCGTTCATCTCCGATCCATGAGTACGGGCAGGCGCGTCGATGACGAGCACTTCGGTGTCGCGAGCGACGCCGCGTACACCTTCGTCGTACGCCGGCACGCCAGTGATCTTCGGCAGGTCGTCCGGGCGCATCGCGAGCCAGTCGAGGCTAGTGCGCTGCGGATCGTAGTCGGCGATCGCGACCTTGTAGCCCTCGCCGGCAAACCAGGCAGCGACGTTCGTTGCGAGCGTGCTCTTGCCGCAGCCCCCCTTCGAATTCATAACCATCACATGGCGCATGAAATCCTCGCTTCGCGAATCGGCAGGCGATGTCTTTGTGGGCGGTTGTTATTGTTCAAAGAGCCTTTTTCCGCCGGCTACGTTAAGGTGACGCCGTGGAAATGTCCACGCAGGAGACCCGTCATGGCCTTCGCGAATCCGCCGCCCGGCGACATCGCAGCCCTGCTTCGCGCCGCTCGCACGATCGCAGTCGTCGGCCTCTCGGACAACCCGCAGCGCCCGAGCTACGACGTGGCCTCCACGCTTCTCGACTATGGTTACCGCATCATCCCGGTCAATCCCGCGCTCGCCGTCTGGGAAGGCATTCGGGCGGTCCCTGATCTCGATCACCTGTCGGATGCGCTCGGTCCCGGTGAGCAGGTCGACATCGTCGATGTCTTCCGGCAACCACAGCATGTGCCGCAAGTGGTCGACGACTGCATTCGTCTTGGGCTTCCCGCGTTGTGGCTGCAGCTGGGTGTGATCGATGAGGCAGCGGCGCAGCGCGCCCGCGCTGCCGGCATGACCGTCGTGATGGACAGGTGCATCAAGGTGGAGAGGATGAGGATGGGGTGATGCTATTCTCCCGCCATGCTTCTGCGCTTCACCAAAATGCATGGCCTCGGGAACGACTTCATCGTTTTCGAGGCGCCTTCCGATGATGCAGTCCCCGATGGCGCAGCACTGAAACAGCTGGCCGACCGCCGCACGGGTATCGGTTTCGATCAGGCGCTCGTCCTGCTCCCGCCGCGCGCGAAGGACACCGACGTCTATTACCGGATCTTCAACGCCGACGGTTCCGAAGTGGAACAGTGCGGCAACGGCGCACGCTGCGTCGGCAAGCTCGTCGCTGAAAAGCTGGCACGACAGGATCTGCACATGGACAGCCTCGGCGGCCGCGTCGATGTGCAGTTGCGGAAAGACGGACTCGTCTCCGTGGACATGGGCATACCGGATTTCAATCCCGCCGCGGTCGGCTTCGATGCGACCCGCGAAGCGGATGTCTATCCGTTGCGTGTCGGCGAATCGGAACTACAGATCAGCGCAGTCTCGATGGGCAACCCGCATGCAGTGATGCGCGTGCCGTCGGTGAGCGAAGCGCCCGTGGACACACTCGGTCCGGCGGTGGAAAATCACCCGCGTTTCGCCAACCGGACCAATGTCGGGTTCCTGGAAGTCGTGAGCCGCACGCACGTTCGCCTGCGAGTGTTCGAGCGTGGTGTAGGAGAGACGCTGGCTTGCGGTACCGGCGCGTGCGCCGCCGTGGCTGTCGGACGCAGACTCGGTCTGCTGGACGAAGAAGTGACGGTCGATGCGCTCGGCGGACGATTGGTGATCCGCTGGCCCGGCCCGGGTGAGCATCTGTGGATGACGGGCCCTGCGATCACGGTATTCGAAGGGACAGTGACGCTTTGAATAAGGGGACGATCCGCCGTTGGCGGTTGACCGTCCGAAGAACCTGGCCGATCGACGATTCTATTCAGGCCGGCAGCGGCCAACTGGCGACGGGGAACCCGTTCACGAGGTGCCATGAGCAAGCAAACAGTCCGCGGTGTCGAAGTCGACTCCCTTCCCGAGGAAGTCATTGCGGAGTATCTCCAGCACAACCCGGATTTCTTCGAGCGGCACTCCAGCCTCCTCGGCCGACTCAAGCTGCCTCATGGCAAGGGCGGAACGACGGTCTCGCTGGTCGAACGGCAGGTGTCGGTCCTGCGCGAGAAGCACGACAAGCTCGAATCGCACCTGCATGACCTCATCGCCGTCGCGCGCGACAACGACTCGCTCGCCGACAAGATCCACAAGCTTTCGCGCCGCTTGATCCGGGCCCGCAATGCATCGGCCGTCATCGACGCGCTCGAGTCCTCGCTGCGCGAAGACTTTGGGGCCTCCGAATGGCTGATCGTCCTGGCTGCCTCGGCCGAATCCGGATTCCATGGCGTCACGAGCCGCCACCTTCGCATCGTCGATCCGACCGCGGCCGAACTGAAGATGTTCGAAACGCTCTTCGCGTCAGGCAAGCCGCGCTGCGGCCAGATCCGCGACAGCCAGCGCGACTTCCTGTTCGGCACCGGCAGCGTGGAGATCGGCTCCGCAGCGCTGGTTCCGCTGGGCCCGCAAACATCCGCGGGCCTGCTCGCGATCGGCAGCCCGGACACGGATCGCTTCCACCCCGGGATGAGCACCGAATTCCTTGCACGGATCGGCGACCTCGTCAGCGAAGCGGTGGGAGCGTGATCGCACGCTGAGGCAAGGGATGGCTGACTGGCCGGCTGGCCAGAAACGGAAGCTGCGCTAAGATCGGCTCGTGCGCGATGCTCTCCCATCCTGGCCAGCCAGCCAGTTCGCCAGCTAGCCAGTTGGCCCTGCCATGCTCGATTCCGCTCTCGCCTGGTTTGCCCGCTTTCTGACGCATCTTTCGTCCGAGCGTCGCCTCTCGTCGCATACGGACGTCAACTATCGTCGCGATCTCGAGCTGTTCGCGCAGTACTGCACGAAGAACGGCATCGACGACTGGGTGCGCGTCGACAGTCAGCACGTCCGGACGTTCGCCGCCAGTGAGTTTCGTCGCGGGCAGTCACCGCGAACGATCCAGCGTCGCTTGTCGGCCTTACGCAGCTTCTTCAATTTCCTGCTGCGGGAATCCATTCTGAAGTCGAACCCCGCGAGTGAGGTCCAGGCGCCCAAAGCGCGCAAACGTCTTCCGCAGACGGTGGACGCGGATCAGATGGCGCGGCTGCTCACCTTCCGAACGGATGACGAGCTGAGCGTCCGCGACAAAGCAATCATGGAGTTGTTCTACTCGTCGGGATTGCGCCTGTCCGAGCTCGTCGGACTCGATCTCGCCGATGTCGATCTGCGTGACCGGACCGTTCGGGTCACCGGCAAGGGCAACAAGACCCGCATGGTTCCCGTGGGTCGATACGCTGTCCAGGCGATCACTGCATGGCTCGGTGAACGCAGCGCGCTTGCCGCACCCGGCGAAGCGGCGATGTTCGTGTCTCAACGCGGCGGCCGCCTGCAACAGCGCTCCATCCAGGTCCGCATCGAGCGATGGGCGAAGCGCCAGGGCCTGGGTATTCATATGCATCCGCACATGTTCCGGCACTCCTTCGCAACCCACCTGCTCGAATCGAGCCAGGATCTGCGCGCCGTGCAGGAATTGCTCGGTCACGCCAATATTTCGACGACGCAGGTGTACACACACCTTGATTTCCAGCATCTCGCCAAAATCTACGATCAGGCTCATCCGCGCGCGCGGCGCAAATCCTGAAGATATGAACCAATTCGAAGGCACAACGATCCTTTCGGTCCGCCGCGGCGGCGCAGTGGTCATCGGCGGCGACGGGCAAGTGTCGCTCGGCAACACCGTGATGAAGGGCAATGCCCGCAAGGTGCGGCGATTGCACGAAGGCAAGGTGCTCGCCGGATTCGCCGGCGGAACCGCGGATGCCTTCACGCTCTTCGAACGCTTCGAAGCGAAACTGCAGCAGTACGGCAATCTGACCCGCGGCGCGATCGAGCTCGCGAAGGACTGGCGTTCCGATCGCAGCCTGCGCCGGCTCGAAGCACTGCTCTGCGTCGCCGACACCAAGAGCTCCTTCATCATCTCCGGCAACGGCGATGTAATCGAACCAGAGGACGACATCATGGCCATCGGGTCCGGCGGCTCCTATGCTCTCTCCGCGGCACGCGCCCTGATGCAGAACACGGAACTCGACGCACGCACCGTCGTCGAAAAGTCGTTGAACATTGCGGCGGATATCTGCATCTATACGAACAGAAATCTCACGATCGAAGAGCTTCGATCGTGAGAACTGCGGATGCCGGCCACTGGCTACTGGCCGCTGGCCGGAATCTGGCTCCCTCTTCCAACATTCTGGGCGATTGCCAGCAGCCAGTCGCCAGCGGCCCTGACCTATGTCGTCCATGACTCCTCGCGAAATCGTTCAAGAACTCGACAAGCACATCGTCGGACAGGGCGAGGCCAAGCGCGCTGTCGCCATTGCCCTGCGCAACCGGTGGCGGCGGATGCAGGTGCCGGAAGCGCTGCGTTCCGAGATCACGCCGAAGAACATCCTCATGATCGGTCCGACCGGTGTCGGCAAGACCGAGATCGCACGACGGCTCGCGAAGCTCGCGCGCGCACCGTTCATCAAGGTCGAAGCTACGAAGTTCACCGAGGTCGGCTACGTCGGTCGCGAGGTCGATTCGATCATCAAGGACCTGATGGATGTCGCCGTGAAGATGACGCGCGAAGTCGAAGTGGAAAAGGTCCGGCATCGCGCCATGGATGCCGCCGAGGATCGGGTTCTCGACGCGCTGTTGCCGCGGCCCAGATCACTGGGTTTCGCACCGGAGCCCGAGACGCCGCCGAGGGACCAGGAGACGCGACAGAAATTCCGCAAGATGCTGCGCGAAGGCCAGCTCGATGATCGCGAGATCGAGATCGAAGTGCGTGCGCTGCCGATGGGCGTCGAAATCATGGCGCCGGCGGGTATGGAAGATCTCACCCAGCAGCTGCAGGGCATGTTCGCCAATCTCGGCGGCAGCCGCACGAAGATGCGCAAGGTGAAGGTGCGCGAAGCCTTCAAGCTGCTGACCGACGAAGAAGCCGCGAAGATGATCAACGAGGAGGAGCTGAAGCTGCAGGCGCTGCAGAACGCCGAGCAGAATGGCATCGTCTTCATCGATGAGATCGACAAGATCGCGCGGCGACAGGAAACGCATGGCGCCGACGTGAGCCGCGAAGGCGTGCAGCGCGATCTGCTGCCGCTGGTCGAAGGCAGCAC
>JACZCZ010202779.1_pt1 | contig 17613 bp, 24 predicted proteins | sample 8641811 | NCBI WGS metagenome assembly JACZCZ01 (sample SAMN15324610, study PRJNA640507) | soil metagenome | isolation source: intercropping peanut in the first line | place: China: Luxin town, Laibin City, Guangxi Province | collected 2019-07-25 | depth 10cm m | reverse complement strand
TATTTGGCAATATAGCCCTTTTCTCTACATTCGATACGGCCTTATACGGTATTAGACCTAGACCCTAACCTTGCGACATTTTATGAAAGAAAAGCCATTATCAGAAACAATAGTCAAGAGCTTGAATCTTTTGAGGGATGATTCACGCTCTCTGGGCAGATCTCTTAGTATGGGCCTTCCTTTTTACTACTTCAAGGATAACCCCGACATATTTGCCAGTCAGTATGATTTCAGGCCATATTCTGACGATTCTATAGACCAAGATTTAAGCAAAAGAAATTTAGTCATGGTTTTTTGTTGCCGCGATCAGAAATGGAAGTATGTTCTGATTACTGCCGAGCTGCTTGAAGACAGTCCAGAGATCGCTAAAAAACTGATCGAGGATGAATTTTTGACGCCCGGAATCTTGGGTCTAAGACGCTCCGACCGGGGAATTAATACACCTTAACAAATCTCAATCTCTCTCCCATGACCATCGAATACTCTCCCACATCAAATAGAAAACGGGGCCGGTTCCCCTTCAAGGCTTTATTCCATCTTTCGATGTATTGGCGGTACTTCGAACTATGACCGGATTCGATCTCACCAAGGCCAATGATGCTACAAACCTACCAACTCTCACCATAAATGACAATTGAATACTCTCTCAAATCAAAACGAGGCGTTAATTACATCTACGTCGCTATTTACCAGAACGATGAAACTGTCCTGATCAGCACCGGGCAAACCATTCTCACGAAAGATTGGAGCAAAAAGCACCGTCGCCCGATCAATCAGTCTTCTCCCGTCGCCCTGGCGATCGATAAGATCAAAGCCGATATCCAGAAAGTCCGCCGGTTGATGGATGCCCAAGAAAAAGAGATCACTGCATACAGCCTGCGTCATGAATACAATCTGCAGAGGAAGGCGAAGAAGGATAAACAATTGTCCGCGGACAAAAAGGAAAAGGCGGGATCCAATACAGTCTCCACTCTTATATATAAGTACATCCAAAACGGGCTGACCGATTACCAAAAATCGACCGCCAAGGCTGTCACCGAGTCAATGAACACATTCAGGGACTTCCTGAAGCGTGAATATCCCGGGCTGGAACGGCGCGATCTGTCGCTTGACATCATTAATGAGTATGCGACATTCCTTGAAGTCAAAAAGAAACTGAAGGACTCCACCCACGGAAAGAGAATGAAGCACCTTCGCTGGTTTTTGAAGTGGATCAAGTTTGACCGATCAGAAATTTCTGAAGTCAAGATCAGAACGATAAAGCCAGGTGAGCGTAATATCATCCACTTAACGAGTGATGAGCTCAGCGCGCTGGAAGCAGTCGACGTGAGTTTCAGCATTGAACAGCAGAAAGCAAAGGACATGTTTCTCCTCGGGTGTTACACCGGTTTACGTGTGAGTGACTTGAAGCGGATCAATCCGCACCGGATCAACAATGATTCAATCGAACTCACATTACAGAAGAACAGGACCGTCGTTTCAATTCCTCTACTCTCCCACACAAAACAAATACTCGAGCGATACGATTATCATGCTCCACGGATTCCTGAACAACATGTGAACGAACACATCAAACCAGTGTGCGAGAAGGCCGGCATCACAACGAAGATCTTCTTCAAGAGCAAGCGCAAAGGTCAGTTGATCGAAACGCTTCATCCAAAGTATAAACTCATCACCACTCATTCAGCTGGAAAGACTTTCATTTCACTCGCTGGTCAACGTTGGAACTTAACACCAACAGATATTGCAGCGATCGTCGGTAAAGACATTAAGACAATTCTCGGTTATTACTTGAAGCCTGACGCGCAACTTGCAAAGCAAAAGATGATCGAAGCAGACAATCGATCGAAGATGCAAGTTTCTTAATCATCCACGTGGAACAATCAAAATGATTTACTGCGCTATACTGCATTAGAGTATCAGCAAAAATAATCACGTTATCATATTTGTTTTTGGACGAATAGCACGCTGATATTTAGGATAAAATTCCTATATGACGCGTTCCCAATTTATGCTCTCGCTGGCCGCTATCATAGCGGCGCCATTCACCAAGAAGAAAGAACCATCATTCGAAGATAGAGCGAAGCACTACGCTAAAGAATTCAAGCGAGTGTCGTTCTCTGATATGGATCGAAAGTTTCTCGAAGAACAAGAGTACTTGAGAAATCAAATTGCTGGTATTTACAAGATAAAAGGCTCAGACCTTCAGTTAGTTTTAGACAGAGATAAACTAAATCGCCGATGAAATTCATCATTTATCGCGATCGTAAAAAGCAATTCCGTTGGAAGCTTTTGTCGAAAAACAATAAGAAAAAGTCAATAGTTCGTCTATGTGATGGAGCAACCAGTAAGGTTGTTGATTTAACTGTGAAGCGATGATAGTGATATGTGTAAACGATGCGCATCGCCCGAACGAAATACCGGCGAACAAGTGGATAAAGAAAGGCGAACCGTACACAGTTATCAATTCGATTAAGTGCAACGCTCAAGGCGGAGCAATAGCGTATGTACTCGAAGAGATTGATCTCTCAGGCTGTGAGCCGTACGAAGGATTTAACGCTGAGCGATTCAAGGTTTCGAAAGTGCAAACACTTGATGAATCACAGCTTGAAGAACTTGAATTAACCCATTGATATGCAGAACCTCCAAGAACAAAAGAAGCTTCTCGAAGAAGAGATCGCATCGAAAGAGAAAGCGATCGAACTTGATGAAATGCAATTGTCTGTAAAGAAGCAATTGCTCAAGCATGACAAATCAAAGCTGAAAGTGCTGATCGATGCAATCACGCCAGCGGCGAAAATTGAGAATGCTTTGAACAAGGACGAAAAGGAAGTGAGATGATGATAAAGCATCTATCAAAGAAGCTTCGCATCAAAGTGACGACCAAGGGTCAACGGATTCTTATTGATACTGAGACTCGTTACACATTGATTTTCTTTCCAATGTGGCGCGTTAGAGACCGTTTAGAAATCGAACTAAGAGACATTCCATCACATTGGCGCGGTTCAATGCCTTCCATTTTAAGAATCAATTCGTTTGAGTCGCCATTTAATTGGAACCTAGAGATTTGGTCAATAAAGACGTTCAACCTTGAATCAAGGATAAAAAGAGTTATTGCTGAAATCGATGAGTACTGTAAAGAGCAGCGAGCAATCGATAAACGAATAAAAGAGTTGTTCAAGTGAAAATCGAAACCATTCGCCGTCCATGGGAGAAAGAACGCGCTAAAAGCTATGGCTCAACAACCAAGAGCACGTTCTATCAATCTCCTGAATGGACAAAGACAAGAAAAGCTTTTATTCGACAGCACCCCTTCTGTGTTGAATGCGGGGCAAGAGCAAATGTGGTAGACCACAAGATCAGAATAAAGGACGGCGGCGATAAACTCGATTGGAGCAACCTTCAGTCGATGTGCACCAGCTGTCACAATAAGAAGGATAATAATGCAGGGAAAAGGAAATGACAAAGTCCTTAAATAAGGTTGGCACAATACATTTATGCAAGCGCTGCTCATCCGAATTCGCCATCACCATCAAAGCAAGTCTGCTATTGAAGGAAACAAAACGAAATTAAATTTTGGAGGAAGACCAAAAGGGGGAGGGCAGGTTGGATCTCTGAAATCGCTTCCCTCCAAACCGCGCCTCGACTTTTTTTCCTCCCGACATTTTTTAAAAGTAAAGGGGGTATAACATGCGTTTTGACGCTGAATTCTATAATACTTGTCTGGCGGAACTGAAGGAACGGCCGAACTATACTGATGCTTTCCTTCCGATGCTTGAGCGGTACGTCACCATCACAGCTACCCTATCCAAATTAAATTCTGATATCGTTGATCAGTCGCTTACAGTGGACCATACGAATAAGGCAGAAAAGACGAACAAGGTCTCGAATCCCAATTGGCGAATGTTCCTGGCGTTGAATCAGGAAGCGAACAAGCTGGCGAAGCAGTTGGGATTGTGTCCAGAGTCTGCGCCGAAAAAACTTGATAAGAAGTCGAAGAAGAAAGGGTTTGATCTATCACCAATGAAGATTGCCAAATGAGCGGGGCTGAAGAATACGCACGATGGGTTCTTGCTCCTGAAAATTCAAAGGAGACCGGACGATATATCAAGCTCGCAGCGCAAAGATTCATGGACGATCTGAAGCGCGAGGATATCTACTTCGACGAAGTGGAGGCGGTTAAGATGGTCAACTTCTGTGAGCGCTATTGCTACCAATGGGAAGGTGATTGGCGCGGAGTTCTGATGAGGTTTGAGAACTGGCAGCGGTTCATCTTCGAGCAAATCTATGGCTGGTTTCGCAAGGACGACAACCTTCGTCGCTTTGAAGAAGTGTTCATTGAGATCAGCAAGAAGAACGGGAAGTCGACCATGTGCGCGGGGGAAATAAACTTCCATTTACTGGCCGACGATCGCATTAACACTCCGAAAGTTTTCACCGCTGCAAACAACGAGGACCAGGCGAAGATCTGTGTCAACATGGCCGGCAGAATCATTGAGCAGTCAGAAGAATTGTTCGAGTTGGTTCAAGAAGGAACGGTAAAACTTTTCAATTACAAAGACAACATTACCGAGATAGTCCACACTGAGAAAGATGGATTTGTAAAAGCATTCGCTAAAGAAACGAGTGATAAGACTTCTAAGACTGCAGGTGGTAAACACGGGGTGAATGCGTCGCTTGGAGTTGTCGATGAATTCGGGATGTCACCGGACCACGGAGCATCGAAAGCGATAAAAACTTCAATGGCTGCTCGTCGTGAGTCGTTGATGTTTAAGATCACAACATCCGGTTTTAATCTTGAGGCACCATGCTATACTGAAGATAGAAAGGTCGGTATTGACGTGCTCGAAGGAGTCGTGAAGCGTGACAACTACCTGGTGATCATCTTCGAGATCGACCCACCGGTTAATGCTGATGGAAAGGTTTTGGATATCACTCCTGAGTGGTTATTGAAAAACGAATGGGCATGGAAGCAATCGAATCCAAACATCGACGTATCGGTTCAAAGGAAGTTTCTTCGTCAAGCTCTTGAAGACGCGATCACGTTCGGAGGCACAACGATGCGCGACACGTTGACGCTGAACTTCAATATCTGGATGAATGCGCCGGACGTGTTCATTCCGCCTGATGTATGGAACAAGAACCAACACGAAACGAATCCGGAAGATCTTCTTGGCGCGGAATGTTATGGCGGACTCGAGATCGGAACATCCGGACAAATTACAGCACTGGCTCTACTATTCCCGGGTGAAGTTATAGCAGTGAAGATGCTTTACATTATGGCATCAGAGGCCATCAGGTCACAGGAGATTTTCACGAAGAATGAATCCTTGATCAACGTCGATCCGGGTAACGAAGTCGATAATGATATCGCCATCGATTGGATAGCGGAAGAGTTTGATAAGTACGAAATGCGTGCCTTCACTTATCCGAAACCTCAGACAACAAACAGCATCGTTCAAGGATTATTGAAGCGCGGATACAAAGGTTTCCCGCTATCTCAGGGAGTTCAAGGCGTGGCCGCTCCTACTGATGAATGGGAAAAACTTATACGGTCCGGGCAGGTTGATCACTTCGGGGATCCTATTCTTTCATGGATGAACGCAAACTGTCTTGCATTGAGAAAAGAGCAAGGGACGCGAATCGAAAAGAGCGGTAAAGTTCTCGGCATATACGCATGCATCAATGCTGTTGCTCAATGGAAAAGTCCTGATCAACCTGGTGAACTTGGAATCATTTCAATATAAATCGTCATGGCAAAGAAAACATTACTGGAAGTTTTCGACGACAATTTTTCAAGAGAGATGAAAGGCGCAAAGACGAACGTTGAAGCTTACGACAGGGCTATGCAGAAATTCGAAGATGAACATGGGTTCTCTGCCTTTCCATCGTACGATAGTTTCCGGAAAGCAAAAGAGCGTCAGCGGAAGAAAAATTGATTCGCTCGGAAACTTTTGGACGAAACGTCCACAATCGAAGGTGATAGCAGTTGCTCCTTCGCCTCGTAATGGGGTTAAGAAGGTTCATCAGAAACGTTAGCGATCTGGCACGGGTGGAGCTCCTTCGAACAGAGGAGCGTTCCACTAACGTATTCACTCTTCTTAATAACAACCTCGGAAAATTCCTTCACAATTTATTTGGTGGAGAAGGTTCTCCATACAGTGACTCGCAAGCAATGCGAAATGCGACAACGTTCGCTTGTATGCAGGTTCGCGCTGAAGCACTTTCAACTTTTCCAGCAAGCGTAAAACAATATTCTGAACAAGGATCGCGGACGGCTTATGAGCATCCTGCCCACAGACTGATTCACGACAGACCGAACCCATTTCAAACAGCCGCAGACTTCTGGAAAACAGTTTCCCTTCACATCGATAACCACGGTGACTGCTTCGCTGTAATAACTTACTCCGGAGCTTATCGCCCAAAGAGAATCGATATTATCCCCTATCCAAAGCAGGTTCAAATCCTTGTCTCTGAAAGCGGTGAGCCTTTCTATCAGTACGGCTCGAAGAAATACGCTTCATACGAGATTCTCCACTTCAAAGATTTATCACTCAATGGACTCTACGGTTGTGGTAAAATCAGATATAACTGCGAGACTTTTTCCTATGCGAAGAAGCTGAAGAATTACGGAAAGAATGCCATTGGTACGAAACCTCCTGGGTACTTCAAGACAGATGCAAATTTTGACACTGTTAAGAAGCAAGGAGAAGCACTTGCAAAAACTTGGAACGATGCGATAGCTGAAGGTAAGAATCCTATCCTACCGTTCGGTCTCGATTATAAAAATTTGATCATTTCACCGGGTGACGCACAGTATCTGGAGGCCGTCGAAGCTACCAAAGAGGACATCTGTGCCATCTTCCGCGTACCTCCAACACTGGTTCAGAACTACCAGAGAGCAACCTTCGCGAATGCTGAACAGCAAGATCTCGTCTTCGTGAAGTACACAATGCTTCCTATCGTGACAAACATCGAGCAGGAATGCAACGCGAAACTCTTCGCAGAAGAAAACGAGACGTCAAAAACTCCTTACTACGTCAAGTTCAACACATCAGCTCTCCTACGCGGTGACTTCAAGTCTCGCACTGAAGGTTATCGCACCCTTTTCCAAATCGGAGCTATCAACGGAGACACTATTGCTGAACTGGAAGACTGGAACAAGTGGAAAGGTGGCGATCGTCGATTCATCCCAATGAATATGATTCCTCTCGATAAGATCGATGAGTTCATTGAACAACTCACAGAACCTGTTGACTCACCAGCTGGTGATCCAGGAGGAAGTCAGCATCAAAGAAATGGAATGAGCACTGCAGAGTTGAAACGCCTTCTCGTCGAATCATTGAAACTCAACGGACACAACCACAACGGCCATGAAAAGTGATTATGCAGAAAAGATAGATGGTGCTGAGCGGCGATTCATTTCTCTGCCGGTAGAAGTCCGTGTGGAGGGAGAAGATAAATTCTTCGAGGGCTATGGAGTTAAGTTCGGTGATATCGCAAACCTCGGATGGATGACTGAAGAGATCCACCCACAAGCATTTACCGAAGTAATGAACGATGACGTTCGCGGTCTTTTCAATCACGACCCCGATCAAATTCTTGGCCGAACAAAGTCCGGAACAATGACATGGTCGGTGGATACAATCGGCGTGAAGTACTCTATCCGATATAATCCAAAAGATCCTGATCACGTGCGAGTGATGGAAAAGGTTGAACGCGGTGATGTATCGCAAAGCTCATTCTCCTTCTCAACCAAAGATGACAAGTGGGAAACACGAAACGGTAAAGATCACCGCACGGTGCTGAAGCTGAAAAAACTTTATGATTTCGCGCCGGTGACTTATCCGGCTTATGAAAATACAACGGTGGCTAAGCGCTCATTTGAGCAACAAGCTAAACCGGATAACTCAGAGGACCAGGCTGAAATGGCAACATCAATTGATGCCGATGACATGAACGCCGATTGATAAAAACTAAAACTTTTAACAACGACAATGAATCAATTAAAAAAACTACGTGAAGACAGAGCAAAGGCATCTGATGAAAAGAAAGCCATTAGAGCTCTATGTGAAAAAGAGAACCGCAATCGCAATGCGGATGAAAAAACAAAGTGGGCAGAGCTCACTCAAAAGATCAAAGATCTCGATGATGAGATCAAAGACTTCGAAGAACAAGAAGCTGAAGAAGCACGCTCTGCAAGACCTGTGAACGGTGGCCGCAGGGGTAATGATCCTGAAGAGGAAGACGACGATAAAGGTGAGGGCGCGGAACGTCGCGACAGAAAGCCAAAAGAAACTGGTCTGCGTGCAGTAGTTGCTGCATGGCAGAAACGCAATGCTGACGCGATTAAATCTATCCGGAGCGGTGTATGGGTGCCACTTTCTCCAATGGAGATCAGCTTGGCTGAATTGCGTGCGGCCGATTCTCCGATGACGCCAACAACTGTTCAAGCGGGTAGTTCTGTCGCGCTTGGTTCAGTAGCATTGGGCCAAATGGGAGCGCCAATAATTGACCTGCTTCGCGTTCAACCAACTCTCTGGTCTCTATTGCCTAAAGGTAATACTTCGCTTGAAACTTACCCTTGGATCAACAAGAAGGTGCCTGCCAACTCCGGAGCAGCTGACTTCCTTGCGCCAGGTAGCGCGAAGCCTCCAGTATCGTTCACGTTGACTGTTGAAAAGTCAAACGCGAAGAAGCCTGCCGTATCAATGAAAGTAGCGACTGAGTTACTTGAGGATATCGATGGAATGGTTTCTCAGATTGAGGGAGAATTGAAGTATCAGCTCGATACTCACATCAACAGTATATTGATGGGTGCAGCCGCTGCTTCGTCTACGGACCCCGCTGGTATCCGCTCATACGCAAATGCCTACACACTTTCAGGAGTAGAAACCACAAATCCGAATAACTATGACTGTGTGCTTGCTTCACATGCACAAATCAGAGCCGGATTTATTGGTGGAACAATACTGTCTCTTATGCACCCGGTTGATGTGACAAACATGAGGATATCAAAGGCGATCAGTCAAGGCCAGTACATGGGTCTCAACATCGCTCCTATTCCTGGTGGTTTCATCGTGGAGGATTACAACATCCCTGTTGGTGGTCTTATGTCTATCGGAATCGAGGCTCTGAAGACGCTTATCTATAAGCCTTTCAGAATTGCATTCGGTCATTCTCAGGATGACTTCGAGAAGAATTTGATCACAGCAATCGGTGAGTCGCGCATTCACAACTTCCACAGCGAAAATCACGCTGCGGCATTCTTCTACGACGAACTCGCGGACATCAAAACAGCAATCGCACAAGCTTAATCAGCCATGGCAAAGGGTAATAAAAAGGCTGGCTCTGATCAAGGATCAGAGTCGGCTGCTGAAGAGCAAAAAGAACTGGTGGTACCAAAAGACGCCACTATTGACGAGCAAGTGACTGTGATATCTCTCGAAGGAGACATCTATCACGAGAATGATGCTGAGTTTGAAGTAGGTCGTAAGACCGCTGAGAAACTCGTCAAACTCGGACGTGTGAAAATCAAAGAAACGCCAAAAGCAGAAAAAGAATAATGAAAAAGATACTCATTCTGGTGTTCGCGTTGGTAGCCTTCGCGACCATTCAAACGAAAGCACAGCTTTCATACGATGCTCCTCTGTATAACAACAAGAACACGTATTTCCTTGTCAATCTTTCCACAGCGACAGCAACTCGTGACACTGTTACGAGCACTGCTACCGGGTTCTTGACAAGTAAACGAGTCACCGGTACCGGTACCGTAACAATTCAAGCACTTGTTACAAAAGTTTCCGGAACGGTTGGAGGAACGCTCACGCTTCAAGGGAGCCTCGACGGTACAAACTTCGACGCTATTCCAACAAGTGAAACGAGAACATCTATCGCTACACAAACAGCTGCAGATGGAACGGCGAGTTATACCTGGCGACTTGCTACTTCTCCTTGTTTGTATTACCGAATAAGTTATACGGGCGGATCAGGAGCAGTTGCTTACCTGGATGCCCGAATCATGAAGCATTGACGAACTCTGATTTTTTGATAGCGCTTGTTTAGGGGGAGAGCGTGAAAGCTTTCCCCTTCAATAAAAAAACTCAGGAAACGAAATAACGAATGCTTTGCAATTGCAAGAAGTACAAAGGCGAACCAATCAAGGGAACGAGTGAGCTTGTTGAAGCAAGCGACTCAGTAACCTCTGTTGTTTCACTCGAAGCATTTAAGAAGCATATCAAATGGGATCCTGATGATGATAGCGAAGATGAGATCATGGCTATCTACTTGTCAGCTGCGACTGAAGAATGCAGAGACTTTATCGGTCGACAAATTCTCCCCGGCAGCTGGAAAACGTTCTTTGACAGTTTTTATCCTGAAGTAACGATCGATGTTATTCCGATTGATCCGGAATCTGTTGTCGTAAAGTACTTCGATTCAGAAAATGCAGAGCAAACGCTTGCTGATGATCAGTATACGAAAAAAACTCACGGAACAGACGCTTACGTAACGATCGCTTTCAATGGAAATGCTCTTCCATCAGTTTACGATCGCCATGATGCTGTCTGGATTGAGTTCGACGCTGGTTATGGTGGTGAAGAGACAGACGATGTTCCTGGCCGTGTGAAGCTGGCAATCCTTCTTCAAGCCGCTGGGCACTTTGAGAATCGTCAGAGTGAACAATCAGGTTCATCGAATGAGATTGTATTCGGGGCACGTCAACAACTCTTCCCTTTGAAGATGCTATGACACCGAAGATCCTCATATACCTGGCAGTGTGGAAACGTCCCGAGATCACGGAGCTGTGCTTTATGGGATTGGACCGATTGAGGAAGAACTTCGGAACAAAAGCATTCGCGGTTATCTCCGAGGATTCAATGAAACCGCTATGCAAGAAGTATCGAGTTGACTATTGCATTCACGAAAATGAACCGCTCGGACTAAAGAAGAATTTCGGTTTACAGGTCGCCTTGAAGCGACATTCATTTGACTACATCATCGAGATAGGCTCAGACGATTTATTGAAGAACGAGATCATGGAAGTTTATCCATGGGAGTTCTCATTCATGGGCCTCAAGAGTTTTATTCAAATGAATTCAGTAGACGGAGCGTGTCGAAAGTGGAGTCTGAAAGATGGTGGTTTCGGAGTTGGTCGCGCAATACGTCGCGATGTACTTGAATCATTGATCAACGAAGAAGGAAGACTGCAGCTGTGGTCTGACAACTACAATAAAAGACTCGATGGAGTTTCAGTGATGCGGATGGGAATGATTGGCGCGGGTCAGAGATCATTTGAAAGTCTTGAGCCTGTAGCGATCGATGTGAAGAGTGATCAAAACATCTGGCCATTTGATTCTAAATCTGGCGAACCTTACGATTTCGCAAAAGCGATATCAGGATTGAGTTATCAGGAAGTTTGCGCGATAAAATCTCTTCAGTATGCTACAGTCTAAGCAGCATATCGGCGGGATGGACAGGAAGATAACAATTCAGAGTCCAGTTTATCAGATAAACACAGCCTCCAATGAAAGGGAGATAACGGGATGGGAAGATGTAGCGACTGTTTACGCGAAGATTGAAGATAGTGCTGGCTCAGAAGTATTTCAGGCTGAGCAAGTCGAAGGAATACGAGGAACAATCTTCACTATTCGTTATCGAGAAATTGATGTTACGTGGAGGATCTCATTCGATGGTGAGTACTATAACATAGTTCCGCCAAAGAGATTGGATAGAAAAAGATACTTGGCTGTGCTTGGTTTCATCGGTCAGGATTATAAAGAAGAAGCATGAGGATAAGTTTATCAGGAGAAAAATCAATTGATGATATCCTGAGACACTTGCCCGACGCAGTGACACATAAGGTAATGAGCGATGCCCACTATAAAGCCGCTCAACCATTAGTTGAAACCGAAAAACTACTTGCGCCAGAAGGGCCAACTGGAAACCTGGTTGATTCAATTGGAGCAGTAAGGTTGAATGCAAAGAGTGCAAGTGATGTAGGTGAAGTTCATGTCGGTCCTCGCGCTGGCGTGAAGAATAAAGGTGGTCACGCAATTATAGTGACCAAAGGAACGAAGAGAAGAACAAACCGGCGCGGAGCAAATAGAGGTGTGATGCCGGCGAATTCTTACTTACAAAGATCATTCGGACAAAGACAAAGTACTGTAGTCGGAATGATAAGTCAGGAAGTCGGCCGATCGCTTTTGAGAACAATGAGACGGTATAACAGATCATGATAAGCGGGATAATTCAAGTACTGGTCAACAACGCTGCAATACAAGCACTGGCAAAATTGAATAAAGCCGGTGACAAGTATAAGGTTTATCCCGTGCGTGCAGACCAGAGCGAAAAGGCTCCATACATCACGGTCTTTCAAAGCTCAAACGATCCTGTTACGTCTGCTGATAAGACAGAGCCAAGTCACTTGGATTATGTAAAAGTCACGGTAACCGGCTGGAGTCTTTCCTATCGTGAAGCTGAATTGATGGCTGAAGCTATACGCGCAGCTCTTGACTATAAAAGTTTGACTTCTGTTGGTTACGATCTTCAGAAGATCTGGCTGATCAATGATTTCGACGGATACAATCCGGATACAAAGCTCTATTGCCATCCAATGGAGTTCGCGATTGAATTGAAACGGAATCCGGGAAGCATTTACGATTACCTGCAAGAAGCTGGATTCACTTATTGGGGAGGATTGTGGAATTGGGAAATTCATGAAAATGCTCTACCGACTCAAGAAATACTTGCCGGAAAGATTTGGATCACTCAGGGAGATAGAGGCGTGCCAGGTGATGAGAACTTCATCCCGGATGGAACATTGATGACTGCGACAGTTGATGGAGCATCAACATTTGCTCAATTCAATTTCAATCTCGCGTGAGAGTGATTTTTATAAAGGCAACAGACTTAAAGGTTTGTAAACCTGTAGTCGGCACGATACTGACATTGACGAAGAAGGTTTTGCGAGAGGAATTGGAGAAAGGTAACGCTGATGAATACAAAGGACCTTATCCGCCAATGAAGAAGACGAAGATTAAACTTAAAGACTTAAAATAATGGCAAAGACAACTGGCAAAATATCAGGTAACATCATCTTGGTTTCCATTGGCGGTGTTACTGTTACATGTACCACAAACGCTTCAATTTCCATCACAAGGCAGCGTATCCCGACTGCCTGCAAAGATGATGATGGTCAAACAACCTATACAATTGGAGGTCTTGATGCGTCAATTCAATGTGACCTGATTGTCAAATTCGACACAGCAAGCAACCTGAAGCTGATCGCTGAATCGATCTTCAACGGTTCAAAAGCTGAGATTCAATATGGCGGACTAGAGAATGACGATGATCCGTACATCGTTTTTGAGGGTGCATTGTTCGATCTCAAGTGGGATGGTCCATTGAATAACCCTTCAGCTGCATCATTCACCGCACTCCCTACGGGTAAAGTATCCCTGATGAATTCATGATTAGGAATACAATTGAGGTTGAATATCAGGGGAAAACTTACGGATTCAGGTCTGGAACTTTTGCCTGGGGACTTGCTATCCGTGAATCCGGATCAATCGACAATGAATCATTTGTCAAAAGATTGGCCCTCGCTGATGTCACGGCTGCTGCAGCAATATTCTATGCTTCATATGTCCAGTATCAGCAATGGAAAAATAAGCCGATTGAATTAAACCTTGTTCAGATATCGGAATTGATCGAAGATCTCGGAACCGAAAAGGTTCAGCCGATCATGAATAAACTTTTGGAGAGCTATCTACCAAAAAACCACCAACCCCCACAGAAGGTGGGGGAACAAGCTCAACCACAGTAGATGATTGGGAATACATCGCTGTAGTTGAAGCGGGATTGACAAGTGAAAAGTTCTGGTCTCTTACTCTTTATGAATGGTCGCTGATACTTCTTCAAGTCAAAGCAAAGCACGAAGAGGTAATATCAGATCGACGGTTCCAAATGGATATGTGGGGAAACTTCATTGCACTGTATCGCAATGCACACGTCGATTTGAAAAAAGAGAAACCGTGGACTTTAAAAGATGTGTATCCAAGACCCGAAGAGATCGCAGAAAAAGAGAACGAAGGATACACGCAAGAAGAATTCCTCAAACGTGCTGAATCGATACAGGCGGCAAGGAAGAAAAAAAAGGAACTGAGAGAAGCGAAGAAAAATAAGAAGGATGGCTCAAACAGTACTGGCACAACTGGCAATAAAGATAGCGGCGGAAACGGCTGACTTTCTTAAAGGCATCAAAGGTGTCCAGCAAGAGTTTGGTTCCTTCACTTCGAGTCTTAAAACCATAGCCGGAACAGTTGCTACTGCATTCAGTGCAAAGGCCGTCGCTGATTTCACTATTGAAGTTTCAAAGCTTGCCGGACAAGCTGAAGGTGTTGAAGCCGCATTCAATAAACTTCCTGAGAGTGAGAAGTTGATGGGTAATCTCAAGAACGCCACGTCGGGAACAGTAAGTGAACTGGAGTTGATGCGTCGAAGTGTTCAGGCATTCAACTTTGGTATTGATCTCAAAGCCCTCCCCGATCTATTAAGATTCGCAGCGATACGCGCACAGCAAACTGGGCAATCAGTCGATTACCTGGTTGATTCTATAGTAACTGGTATTGGTCGTAAGTCTGCACTCATACTTGATAACTTGGGTATATCAGCTGGTCGACTTAAACAGCAATTCAACGGTGCTTCACTCGAAGCACAAAATATTGGTGACGTTGCTCAAGCTGTGGGCCGCATCGCATCTGAAGAACTCAAGAAAATGGGCGAGTTCTCCGAAAACACCGCCACTAAAATGGATCGTCTCGCTGCTTCATGGGAGAATCTTAAAGTGGCACTCGGAAAGGCTGCAAATGAAAGCGGGGTTTTAAACGATGTGCTTGACGCAATAACAAGGCGAGCTAATATAGCAGCCGGTGACCCGCTCACCATTGGACTCAACAGACTTTTGAACGTATTGGATAATCCCGATCAAAAGCTATTTAAGGATGACGGCGCGACACGTCTCGAAGCTGCAACTACTGCTATTGCTAAACTCATTGCTGGCGGTGTTGAGTTCAACCTAACAGCTAAACAAATTCAAACAGCTATCGGCGCGAGTGCTGATGAAGCTGAGCGTATGCTGAAGGCGATTGAGAAAGCAAAGAAAGAAGCGGTTACAATTAAAGCCAATGCTTCAGCTGTAGAAGTGGATCCAGAAAGTGGATTACCATTATCAGGAGGCAAACCGTTCGTACCGTTGACAAAGGAAATTGAAACACTTGAGACTCTTAATAATGAAGTTAAGAGACTTCAGGAGACTTTGAAGAACACTGACATCACTGACCTGTTGAAACTCAAAGAGACAGATCGTGATATCGAAATGCTCAACAGAAGAATTCAGAATCTTCTGAACCTAATTGCCGGAGTTCGCAAAGAGATCAACTCAAGCGCTCTAACGAAAGATTCATTGAAGGACAATGTAGCCGGGAAAATATTTGTTAGCCAGGATTCATCAGAGGCCGATATACTGAACTCATTTCAAGGCAAAGGTCGCGGAACATCATTACCTCAATTCTCAATCCCTCCTGTTGATGCATCGGCTTACATTAAGTCACTTAAACAAGTTAAAGATGTAACAGTCGGCTTTGTAAGTGATATGCAGCAGCAATTTATCGACATCGGTCCTATAATATCAAACGGACTTTCAGACGTCGCGGCGGCTCTCGGTCGAGTAGCCGCTGGAACTGAGGACTTCGGTACATCGATGCTTCAAGCAATCGGAAGTTTCGCGCAACAATTCGGTTCTGTTCTTATCGCAACCGGCGTTGGTACAATAGCACTACAGAGTGGTGACCCATATGCAATGATTGCCGGTGGTGCAATACTCGTAGCGGCTGGTGCCGCTCTTTCAGAAGTAAGCAAACGTAGATCAAACATTTCAAGTGAGTTTGGAGGTGGAGGCCGTGGCCGTTCTGGCGGCGGTGGTAGCGATCTCACATTCGGATCCACAAACGGAGTTCAGAACAGCCAGATAGTAATGATACCCGATGTTCAGATAAAAGGATCTGATATATGGTTGATTTTCGGAAACTACGAGCGCGAAAGGAGGTACACTCATGGCTAGAGTGCAAATCTTCAAGGTGCAATTTTTAACAGGGAATGGGTTAAGTGCCGTCGCTGGTGATGTGATCGATATTTTCATTGAAACTGATGATATCGTCACTCCTGCTCATCCCCTGTCATTTACGAGCACTGGAATTGAAGTAGAATTAAATGGAGCGCCACTAGCCGTCGATCATACATACACCTGGCTGACAATGAATCCGAGCGGATATTCGATCCAAGCTTATAATCCGCAAGTATGTTCTGATACATCACTCATTACATTCAGCGCATTCCCCGCTTTGTATCCATATGCTTCGTACTACTCACAAGAGAATCATTTCTCGTGCGCAGTTAACCCGCCAACGTGTGACTTGATCGTAGTTGGTATTCCTACCGTCGTTCCAGCCAGTGCCGACGATGCGGCTGATGGATCTATTGAAGTTATTGCATCGTCGTCTTTACCAATTCAATATAAACTTGGTTCAGACTTTATTTACAATGACGGTACAGCACAGAACGATGGACAATTCGGTGGACTGTTACCAGGTCAACATCGTGTGTTTCTTCGAGACTCGGCGAACTGCCAGGCAAATGTGTTGGCAACAATAATCGTCAATAATACATATGGCTCTCGTTTCCAAATGGAGTATGATGATATAAATGGAGGGAAAACAAAAATTGTTATTGCCAAAAGAGGGTATGCAGGAGTAGTAGACCAAGTGAACCCATACGGTGATGTGCAATTCCAGGTTGACATGACACTCGCTGGAAATCTCGATAAGTTTTACCCGATCGCAGCAATCGTCTCAACCGTAAATCTGAATTCTAGCACAGATTCCAAGTTCATCGAGCTGTTTACAAATGATCCAAATCTATATCGAGTATTATACTACAAAGATTTTGGATCAGGATTTCAGCTCCTTTTGACGACGAAAGTACAGAAGCAACAGTATAGTGAGAATTTTAAGGCGCCTCCATATTTGGCCTCATTCAAAGCATCATGCGGCTTGAGCGATCTCAAAGATTTCTATTTGGTGCAAGGCGACGGTCAAAGGTATTTCGGTGAGATCAAAGCTATTGAGCTGATAGCTTATTGTCTGAGTGTGACACGTCTTGATCTGCCAATAAGGGTAGGTATTAATCTGTATGCTGTAGCCATGGATCAAACTGACTCCGACGATCCTCTTGATCAGGCTTTCGTTGACTTTGAACGCTTCTATCTGGCAACATCAGAACCGACGCTCGACTTTGTTTTAAAAGCAATACTTGAATCTTTCGGTGCGAGAATAACTCAATGGGATGGGTACTGGAATATCGTGCGCGTTGAAGAGATGGTTGACGATTATGACTATCGTGAGTTTGACAAGGATGGAGTGTACGTTGGAAATGGAACCTTTGAACCGGTAAAGGATCTTGGATTCCCAAAACAAAATCTTGATGCGTTGCTGGTTGATGTTGATCAGAATCTGGAAATCAGACCGAGCTACGGAATGTTTAAGGTTAGATACAATC
>JACZCZ010087980.1_pt1 | contig 17642 bp, 14 predicted proteins | sample 8641811 | NCBI WGS metagenome assembly JACZCZ01 (sample SAMN15324610, study PRJNA640507) | soil metagenome | isolation source: intercropping peanut in the first line | place: China: Luxin town, Laibin City, Guangxi Province | collected 2019-07-25 | depth 10cm m | reverse complement strand
TCCTGCCGGATCGTCATCCGCGAAGCGTGCGTGCGAGAACGCGAGGTCGACATCGACGATCAGCCATCGCACCGGATTCCAGATCGCAGTGACTTCGAGGCCGTAGCGTTCGCTGGAGCGACTGGCTTCGGTCGTTCCCGCATCGCCGACGAAGAGCAGTTCCGAATCGAGATCGAGCATCCAGACCGAAGCACTGAGCTGAACGTTCGGCACGATCGCCGTGCGCACGCCAATGTCCGCGCCTGTCGCATCGACGAGCGGGTCGACTCGTTCCGCCGGTGTGATGCCGTCCGTGGGGTCGACACGAATCGTCGTGCCTCGTGCATCGTTGCTGTGGAATCCCTTGCCCACGTTCACGAACAGCTCGGTGTCGCGCCACGGCCCGAGCACGAGCGACATCTTCGGAGTGACTTCCGTCGCATCGGTCCGGCCTGAGTTCGCAGCGAGACCCGCGTCGACGTCGAAATCGAAATGATCCGCGCGCATGCCGAACGTGGTTCGCACGAAGTCTGTCCAGCGCGTGTCGAGACTTGCATAGGCCGAGTAGCTGACCTGCCGGACTGAATCTTCGCGCACCGTCTCGAAGCGCTGGCGCGCAACGGTCCGGTAGAGGCCGACCTTGTCGATGTCGTCGAATCGGACCTGCGTGCCAACGGTCAACTCCTGGGCGCTCAGCCAGTCGAATGCTTTCCGCCATGACAGATCGGTTCCGTAGACACGACGGTCGTCGAACTGCTCGAACTGGTCGCCGTTCGCCGGGTCCGTGAAGTACGAGAAGTTCGAGAAGAGATTCAGCTCGTAGTCGACCGCATAGACGAGTGCGTTTGCCCGACCGCTGCCGAGGACCCCCTGCCAGCCGGCCGAGAGTCCATAGCGATGCGACGCACCTGCGGCCGTAGGATCGACGAAGCCAAAGCGATCGATCTCGCCGCCGTCGACCGCGCGCTGCGGGATCTGATCGGTCGATCGCCAGTCGCCGTCATAGCCCTGGGCCATGACTCGCCAGCGGCCGCTCGCCGTCGGATGCGCGTAGCTCACCAGCGCGTTCAGCTTCTGGAAGTTCTCTTCGAGCAGCCACGGCCCGTCGATGTGCGCGTACTCAACACCGGCAAGCAGCGAGCCCCCGCCGATCTGCGGTGACACGCCGATGAGTCCGCGAACATAGCCCTCCTCGCCGCCCTCGATGACGGCGATCGATTCATCGAGCCGCGTCCTGTACTTCAGGTCGACCGCACCGGCCGCGGAGAAATTGCCTGTCTCTGCGTAATACGTACCTTTGCGATAGCCGATCGACTCGAGCAGTTCAGGGATGACGAAGTTGATGTCGGTGTAGCCCTGGCCATGACCGTGCGTCGGCATGTTGACCGGAACACCATCGACGCTCGTGGCGAGATCGGTGCCGTGATCGAGATTGAAGCCGCGCATGAAATACTGGTTCGCTTTGCCGTCGCCGCTGTGCTGCGTCACGACCAGGCCGGGCACGACTTCGAGCACTTCTCCAGTACGCATCACGGGCCGCAACTCGATCTGATCCGCCGCGACGACGCCCTGGCTCGCTGAAACCGGGCTGCCGTTCAGGCGATCGAGCTGACCGACGACAGTGACTTCTTCCAGCACCGAGGTCGGCACACCACCCGACCACGCCGCCGTCGATGTCAGACCCAGCAGGGCAACGCCGCTCGCACACCGAAATCTCATGACGCTCTTCCTCTGACAGGACTCGTTGCGTGCATACGAGCCGCGATGCACATCGGATGCACGTCCGTAAGTGCACGTGAATCGTTGAATCCGCTGTCCTGCCCTCCCCGTATAGAGATCGCTGTCCACTCAAGGACGGTCCAGGAAATCACGCAGGAGACTCTTTATGAATCGCAATGCATTGCGCGCCGCGCTGCTCGTCGCGGCGGCCGCCACCCCACTGCTCGCGTCGGCCTCTAGCCATCGCGAAGCACCCTTCATCGCCGGCACGCCAAGAGCCGACGGCACGGACTTCTACATGTTCAGGAGTTATGAAGCAGGTCGCGAGAACTACGTGACGCTGATCGCGAACTACCTGCCGCTGCAGGATGCGTACGGCGGTCCGAACTATTTCGCGCTCGACGAGAAGGCACTGTACGAGATCCACATCGACAACAACGGCGATGCGCGCGAAGACATCACGTTCCAGTTCCGCTTCGACGACACGTACAAGAACCTCACCGTGCCCGCCGGCGGCAAGAATGTTGCCGTGCCGCTGATCAACATCGGCCAGGTGGATACGAACGCGGCGAACCTCAACATGTCGCAGAGCTACAGCGTCGCAATCGTGCGCGGCAATCGGCGTGGGAGCATTCCGCAGCTGCTCGGCAATGCCACGTCAGGCGGCGATCGCTTCCAGAAGCCCGCCGACAACATCGGCAACAAGTCGATCCCCGACTACGCGAGCTACGCCGGCAACTTCATCTACTCGGCGAATATTCCCGGCTGCAGCACGCCTGCCCGGGTCTTCGCGGGGCAGCGCAAGGAAGGCTTCGTGGTGAATCTGGGTGAGGTGTTCGATCTCGTGAACACCAATCCCGCCGGCCCGCGTGATGGCGAGCCCAACACGATCGCCGACAAGAACATCACGACGCTTGCACTCGAAGTGCCGATCAGCTGCCTGACTCGCGGCAGCGAGCCGGTCATCGGCGGATGGACTACGGCCAGCCTGCGACAGGTCCGGCTGATCAATCCGAAGCCGTCCAGCCCGCAGCGCACGACTGTCGAAGCCGGCGCCTGGACTCAGGTTTCCCGCCTCGGCAGCCCGCTGGTGAACGAAGTCGTCGTCGGTCTGCCCGACAAGGATCGCTTCAACGGCAGTGAGCCGCGCGACGATGGTCAGTTCGCCACGTACGTGACCAATCCGACGCTGCCGGTGCTGCTCAACGTGCTGTTCGGCAATGCGGCGATTCCTCCGCAGACACCTCGCAACGATCTCGTCGCGGCATTCCTTACCGGCGTGCCCGGCCTGAATCAGCCGGCGAATGTAAGGGCGGCCGAGATGCTGAGACTCAACACGTCGATCGCACCGACACCGGTCGCGGCTCAGAAGGACCTGGGCGTGCTCGCTGGTGACAACGCAGGCTTCCCGAACGGACGCCGGCCGGTCGATGACGTCGTCGATATCGAGCTGCGCGTTGCGCAGGGCGTGCTCTGCAGCGCTGCGCTGAAGTGCGGTGACCAGACGGCCGATCCGAACAACGGCATTCCGTATACGGACGGATCGCGCGCAGCCGGCCCCACGGCAGCGACATCGATGGTGAGTGGCGCCGTCTTCGCGGCCGACACCTATCTCGACACGTTCCCGTACCTCGCAACGCCGCTGCCGGGTTCACCGAACGAAGCCGCGTACTGAATAAAGGAGACGATCATGAAACCGTTGCAACACGCAGTGGCAATTGCCACCGCAGCACTGACCGTCGCTCTGGCGGGCTGCGGCGGCGGGAGTGGCGGAAGTGGCGGCGACGAACCCGTGTCGCCCGCACCGCCTGCGCCGCCGCCGGTCTCCCAGACCAACTTCACCGCCTTCACGCGTGATCAGGTCCTCGTGACGGCAATGACGGAAAGCGCGGACCCGGTCGAAATCGAGAAAATCGATTGGGTATATCCCGATGGCGAAAGCGAGACGGTCTACGATGACCTCCTTGCCACATCGCCGTAACAGCGCTGCAGGCCAGCGATGGACCGCTCCATGGCGGTCCATCGCCCTGCTGCTCGCTCTCTGCGGTTCCTCGCAGGCCGAGCCTTATCGGCCTGCGAGCGACGACATCGTGCTCGCGACCGTGCCTCGTGCGGTTCAGCAGTTGAAGTCCGAGCGTGAGGCAATCGCAGCTCAACCGGCTGATCAGGACGCCGCGCTGCGTCTTGCCCGCACCTGGCTCGGCCTCGCGCGTCGCGACGGCGATCCCCGGTTCTTCTCCTACGCGCAAGCAACGCTCGCGCCGTGGATGGAGCGTCCGGAAGCTCGCGCCGAAACCCGCGTCATGATGGCGACCGCCCTGCAGGGACTGCATCGATTCTCTGAGGCGCAAGTGCTTCTCGATCGCACGCTGCTCGCGGAACCGCAGAACGCGCAAGCATGGCTGACGAAGGCTGCACTGCTGCAAGTCCAGGGCGATTTTTCCGGCGCGCGATCCGCGTGTACTCCTTTGCTGCGACTCGTCGACGCGACTGTCGCCCTCGGCTGCATCGCTGCTGCGCAGAGCATGAACGGCCATCTTGATCCCTCGTTCCGGTCGCTTTCCAGGATGGTCGAGGCATCGCCTCCCGATGATCCAGCGACTCACTCCTGGTTGCTTGGTGTGCTCGGCGAGATGGCCGTGCGCATGAACGAAGCACAGACAGCGGAACGGTATTTCAGAGCAGCGCTGGAAGCCGACTCCGCCAACAACTACGCCAAAGGCGAAATGGCCGATCTGTTGTTGCGCGAAGCGCGGTACGACGAAGTGATGACGCTGCTCGAGCAGGACGCGGGGCAGGATGCGTTGCTGCTGCGGCTCGCGATTGCGGAGCAGCGGATGGGCAAGGCGTGCGCCGACCCGCTCCCGTCATTCCCGCGCACGTCGTCATTCCCCGGAAAGCGGGAATCCATGCCTTCGGACAACCCGTGCTGGGCTGCCACCTACCACGCCCGCTATCGCGCAGCCCAGCGCGACAACGACACGCTCCACCTGCGCGAAATCGCCCGATACCTCCTCGACGTTCGCGGCGACACGACAGCGGCGCTCGATACCGCGCTGCTCAACTGGAAGACGCAACGCGAGCCCGCCGACATCCGCATCTATTGGCAAGCAAGCGCAGCCGACGCGGCCGCGCGAACCGCGCTCGAAGACTGGCTGGCACGCAACCGCTACGAGGACGCGCTCCTCGGACTGCCTCCGGAGAAATGAGATGAGCCGTCACACCCGCTGGCTGCTTGCGCTCCTGGCCTGTGCTCCGCTCTGTGCCTTTGCGCACAAGCCCAGCGACAGCTACCTCACCCTGTCACTCGCTGATACCAGCATTCAGGGCCGGTGGGCTATCGCACTGCGCGATCTCGACTTCGCGATCGGCCTGGATACCAATGCCGACGGCAGAATCACCTGGGGCGAGACGCGTCGCAGCTCGAATGCCATCCATGCCTACGCCCTCTCGCATCTGCAACTGCGACGCATCGGTCGCGATGAAGCGCAGGTCTGCAGCATCTCGCCGCGAGATCTCCTCGTGGATGAGCATGTCGACGGCGCCTATGCAGTGATTGAATTCAACGCCGACTGTGCTGGCAACGCGGAGAAGATCGGCATCGCGTACTCACTGCTGTCGGGACTCGATCCGAATCACCGCGGGTTCCTGAACGTCCAGTCGTCGGCGAATCAGCAATCCGCCGTGCTTACGAACAGCGGCATCCAGCAGCAGTTCGATGTGGCGCAACCGGATCGATGGCAGCAACTACGCGCATTCATTGCAGAGGGCGTACGTCACATCTGGCTGGGTTACGACCATCTGCTTTTCCTGTTCACCCTGCTACTGCCGTCGGTCGTCGTGTTCCGCAACCGCAGCTGGCGGCCGCGCGCTTCGCTACGCGAGAGTGCGATCGACATCGTCAAGGTCGTCAGCGCGTTCACTCTTGCTCACTCACTGACGCTGTCGCTCGCGGCCCTGGGGATCGTCAATCTGCCCAGCCGCCTAGTCGAGTCAGTCATTGCGCTGACGGTGTTGCTCGGCGCAGTGAACATTCTCCTGCCGGTGGTACGGGAGCGGCGCTGGCTGCTGGCACTGGGTTTCGGGCTGATTCACGGCCTCGGCTTCGCCGCCGTGCTCGCCGACCTGGGCCTCGGCGCGGGACATCTGCTCGAAGCGCTCATCGGCTTCAACATCGGCGTCGAGCTCGGGCAGCTTGCTATCGTCGCGGTCGTCATGCCCGCCGTCTACCTGATGCGCAGCACCGCGTTCTACACACGAGTCGCGCTCCCTGCAGGTGCGACTGCAATCGGCTGTCTCGCGGTTTACTGGGCAGTGACCCGCGCGTTTCCGGTGATGCTGGCTTCGACGGGCCTCCCGACCAGTCCGTAGGTGAGAAGCAGTTGAGCGGCGGCGTAGGTAATCCAGACCGAAGGACCGAGCCATTCGGCGGCCGACAGAAATTTTCCGAGCGCGATCAGGCTGTCCGAGATCATGAAGAGAATCGCGCCGAGCGGCAGCAATGGCGATCGCATCCGCAGCGAGCACAACGCCATCACCGTGATCACCGTCATGTACGCGGTGACGGGCCACCGCAAGGCGCCGAGCACTGGCCACAGGATCGTCGCGTAGCCGACAGCGAACGCAACGATCGCCGCGAAGACGATCTTGCGACGACGGGTGAGTACCGGGCTACCTCCGCGGACGAAGATCATCGTGTAGAAGACGTGCGCGATGAGAAAGCTCGCAAGACCCGGCACGAACAGGCGCTGACCGTCGATGCCGAGAAATGCGTCGCCCGCCGCGGAGCACAGCAACGCCACGACCAGCAGCTTCTGTTGCGCCTGCCACGCGTAGCCCGCCAGCAGTACGCACATCGCGGCCTTCAGGACGACCGAACCCGGGTAGGGCTGCCAGGGCAGCAGCAGCGTGTACAACGCGCCTGCGGCGAATGCAGCGAAGAACAGAAGGCCGAAGCGCGTGGACGATGTCGCATTCATTGACGAAAACTCCCGCTTCAATTCGACGGAACTCTCAGTCGTTCGAGCTGCTCGAGCAGCGCCTGGGGAGAGACGGGCCGGCCCAGAAAGTCGCGCAGCAGTTGCGAAGTTTCCTGTGTCTGCCCGCTGGCCAGCAGTTTCTCCGCGAGCCAGGGATACCAGCGGGTATTGCCTGCATCGGCCGATCCCAGGTTCTGCGCAATCTGCTTGCGGATGTCGGCTGTGATCACGGACCCGAGTCCATAGTTGATCATGTAGCCGGGCGAGTCGACGAGCTGCACCCGAACGGCCCACCACGAAAGCTCGGGGTGCGGCACGACGTGCAGGTAGCGTTGGGTGATCTGCGTCCAGACTTCGTTCGGATTGCGCTGTGGCTCGCGCAGCATGCGCAGATCGAACAGGCCCCACGCGACATCGAGCATCACGGTGGCATAGAGCGACCGAAGCGACCGCTCCGGGGGAGCACTTCTGCCGAGGTACTTCTGTTGCCAGGCCGGTTCGTAGACGCTCCAGGAGGGCACGTCCGCGAACGCCTCATAGAACACGGCGTCACCGAGATCCATGAAGGCCGGCCGCGTGCGCAATGCCATCATGTGGACAGCGTGACCGTTCTCGTGAACGAGCTCGTTGAGCAATCCCAATCCGCCGTGCGCGTAGTTGCCTGAGATTCTCACGAGTGTCGGCTGCCACACTCCGTTCGCCTCGCGGCCGCGACGAACGTAGTCGGTATAAGCCAGCGGCGCTTTGCCGGCGCGCGGATCGAGATCGTAGAGCACGCCCCATCGCTGCAGGTCCGCACCGAGATCGATATAGAAGCGTTCGTTGATGGGTTGCATGGCCTCGCGCGCGATGGCCGGCCCGAGCTCACGCTCGGCGGCTCCATGAACGAAGCGATAGTCCCAGGGCTCGATGGGTTCAGCATCGGTGACACGGCGCCAGGTATCGAGAATCTGTTCGAGCCAGCGTTCGATCTGCACGGCGTCGGCACCGACAGTACGTGCCGCTGCATTGATCGGCGAATCACCAGGAGGCATCGCTGCGGACGTGGCCGTGATCATCCGGCGGTATGGACTCTGCGACTCGCTGTTCCCATTGAGGGATTGCCACAGCGGCACGAACGCGAAGAACAACGCCTTGCGACGCGCGGGTTCTTCCATGCGAGTCAACAGATCGAACGCGCCGACGCGAGTCACGAGGCCGTTCTCGAACTGCAGGCTGTTCGCCAGTTCGGCGAAGCAACCATAGAGCGACTGCCTCAGCGCGTCGGCCGCAAGATCGCGTCGCTGCGCATCGCTGCAGCGAGCGGTCGGCGCCATGGAATCGGGCGACGATCCCGCCGCTTCAATGGCGTCGCGCATGACCTGTGCCGCTCTCGCGTCGGCACCGGCAAGGCGATCGGCCGGGATCTTCTGCAGCGACGCCAGTACCGCGGTGCGCTTTGCGGAATAGCGCTCGAGCCATTGCGCGCGATCGCGTCCCTCCCACGTCGACTGCAGTCCTGAATCGATCAGCGACATGGCGCCGTATGCGTCGTTCATGTCGGCGTAAGCCTGCTCCGCGGCGTCCAGTGAGCGATCGCCCGCCGAGCCTGTGGCGCCGAACAGCAACAGTCCGAACAAGGATACGGTCGCGAGTCGGTTCGTTCGTCCAGCGATGCGTTCGTTCATGAATTTACGTTCGTGTAATGATTTGCCGCGATGGACGCACCCCGCGCGGGGACCTGTAAAATGCCGAAATGAACGGATTCTTCACCGTCCGCAACATCCTCCTTGCGATCTTCCTGTCGACGGCCGTCTATGTGCAGATGCGCGGCCGTGTGCATCACAAGTTCTCCCGCCTGATCGCCGACCACGCGAACCTGCTCGCCCCTTACAACACGCTGATGTACATGTTCTCCGCCGTGAAGGCAAAGCCTTATGCGGACGTGGCGCAGTTTCCCGAACTGAGCAAGGTGACCGCGCAGTGGCAGATGATCCGCGAAGAGGCGCTGAAGCTGTTCGACGAGGGTTACATCCGGGCTGCGGCGAAGCATAACGACATCGGCTTCAATTCGTTCTTCCGGACGGGCTGGAAACGCTTCTATCTGAAGTGGTATGGCGACTTCCTGCCTTCGGCAGAGGCCCTGTGCCCGCAGACTGCTGCTCTGCTCGCCGACATCCCGTCGATCAACGCGGCGATGTTCACCGTCCTGCCGCCCGGCTCGCGGCTCGGCGAACACCGCGATCCGTTCGCCGGCTCGCTACGCTATCACCTCGGGCTCGTCACGCCGAACTCCCCCGACTGTTTCATCGTCGTGGACGGCGAGCGGTACTACTGGAAGGACGGCGAAGCGGTGATGTTCGATGAGACGTACATCCACACAGCGGAGAACCGGACCGACGTCACGCGCGTGATCCTCTTCTGCGACATCGAGCGGCCGCTCTCGAATCCGGTGATGCGCTGGATCAATCGCGCCATCGGGCGGCGGATGGCCAAGGCCGCGGCGACGGAGAACGTGCCGGGCGAACACGTCGGCGTGCTCAACCATGTCTTCGAATACATCTACGAGATCCGCCTGCTCGGCGTGCGCATCAAGCAATGGAACAGGCCCTTCTACTATGCGCTGAAGTGGGCGTTGATCGCGGGGATCCTCTATCTCCTGTTCTTCTGAGACCCTGCCGATGAGCCGGATTCCCCCAGCGCATCTTGCCGTTATCTCCTCTCTGCGTGACCCCGTCCCGTGTGTGAGACTTTCCGATCTCCAATAACGAGCACCGACAATGGCATCGACCGAACCCGTCGCCGACCCCGTTCCTGCAAGCCGGCCGAGGGTGTCGGTCGGCAAGATCATCAAGTCTGCCATCGCCATCCTGGTTCTCGTCGGGGCCATCGCGGCCGGCGTTCACTACTGGCGGGAATCGCAGCGCTACGTCACTACGGATAATTCCTACCTGAACGCGCACATGGTCGAGATCGCCGCGCAGGTCTCGGGCCCGATCACGGCGATCCATGTTCGGGACCAGCAGACTGTCAAGGTCGGCGATCCCCTGTTCGAGATCGACGCGCGGCCGTATGAGCTCGCGCTTGCTGCCGCGGATGCGCAGCTCGAAATCTCGCGCCAGTCGACGTCGCAGGAAAGCGCCGCCGTCGAAGCTGCGCGCGCCCAGGTTGCACAACGCGGCGCAGAGCTTCGGAATGCCCAATCGAACGAGCGTCGCATCCAGGATCTCGTGCAGCGCAATCTCGTCTCGCAGCAGAATGCTGAGTCGGTACGCACACAGGCCGAAACGGCGGACGCTGCGGTGAAGGCGGCGGAAGCCAATCTGTCGCAGGCAATGAGCGCACTCGGCAAAGCAGGCGATCGCAACGCTGCCGTACGTGCGGCGCTGGCGAAGCAGGACCAGGCCAAACTCGATCTCGACTACACGAAGATCATCGCCCCCACCGGCGGACTGATCGCCAACTTCACGCTGCGGCCCGGCAGCACGGTCCAGAAGGAAGTGCCGCTGTTCACGATCATCAGCGACGAAGAGTACTGGGTGGATGCGAACTTCAAGGAAACCGAGCTCGATCGCATCAAGGTGGGACAAAAAGCCCGCGTCATCGTCGACATGTACCGCAGTCATCCGTTCGACGGCGAAGTCGAAAGCCTGAGCGGCGGCAGCGGTCAGGCGTTCTCGCTCCTGCCGGCGCAGAACGCGACGGGGAACTGGGTAAAGGTGACACAGCGAGTGCCGGTGAAGATCAGGATCCTGAATCCTGATCCCGCGTATCCGCTGCGTGTCGGCACGACAGCGACCGTCCGCGTGAGCGTGGAGTAGGTATGTATCAGAAGATACTGCTCTGCTACGACGGCACGGCCGAAGGCCGGCGTGCGCTCCGACAGGGCGCCGAAGTGGCAATGGCAATGAAGTCGCGCGCCTATCTGCTCGCGATCTGCCGCAACATGGTTGCGACCGCCGTGCCCGAAGGCGTGACGCCCGAACTGATCGCGACCGAGCAAGGCACGGCCCAGCAACTGCTGACCGAAGGCATCCAGTGGCTGCGCGATCACGATGTCGAGAGCGAGGGCTCGCTGATCTATGGCGATCCGCTGGTTCACATTCCGGAAGTGGCCATGCGCATCGGTGCCGATCTCGTCGTCGTCGGCTATCGCTATCGCAGCCGTTTCGCGCGCTGGTGGAGCGAGTCGGAAGAGATCTCGCTGCTTCACAAGCTCAACTGCAGCATCCTCGTCGCGGTCGCGACGCCGAACACGTGAGCGCGACGGCTTCGACAGTGCATTCGCCGCCCGTCGCCACCGCGGGCCGCTTCATGATCACGCTGGCCGTGATGTCGGCAACGCTGATCCAGGTGCTCGATACCACGATCGTCAACGTTGCCCTGCCCCACATGCAGGGCGAGCTCGGGACGACATCCGACCAGGTGAGCTGGGTGCTCACGAGTTATCTCGTATCGGCGGCGATCTGCATGCCGCTCACCGGCTATTTCGCCGACACGCTCGGTCGCAAGCGCTTCCTGCTGATCTGCATCGGCGGCTTCGTCATTGCATCGGCCCTTTGCGGCGTTTCGCAGAACCTCACGCAGATCGTGCTCTTTCGCCTGTTGCAGGGAATCTTCGGCGCCGCCCTCGTGCCGCTGTCGCAGGCGATCATGGCCGACGCCTATCCGCCGGAAGAGCGCGGCAAAGCCATGGCGATCTGGGGCATGGGCGTGATGGTCGGCCCCGTGCTGGGGCCGACGCTCGGCGGCTGGCTCACCGAGATCGCAAGCTGGCGCTGGACCTTCTATATCAATGTGCCGGTCGGCGCGCTCTCGCTCTTCCTCGCGAGTCAGTTCGTACCGGACACGGACAGGCGCGAACGGCGCATGGACTGGAACGGCTTCGGGATGCTCGCGATCGGCGTCGCGGGCCTGCAGTACATGCTTGATCGCGGCAACCAGCAGGATTGGTTCGACGCGGACGACATCCGCATCGCGGCAGTCCTCGCGGTGATCGGTATCGCGTGTTTCGCGTTCTACAGTTTCCGCCTGGGCGAGAAGGCGATCTTCGACATCCGCATCTTCAAGGACCGCAACTTCGCGATGTCATGCCTGATCATGGCCGCGATGGGTCTCGGCATGTTCGGCGGCCTCGTGCTGCAACCGATCCTGCTCGAAGGACTGCTCGGTTACCCGATCGTCACGACCGGCATCGTCATGGCGCCCCGCGGCATCGCGACCGCGGTCACGATGATGTTCGTGGGAAGACTCGTCAGCATCATCGATGCGCGACTGCTCGTGCTGGTCGGCATCGGCTTCAGCGCGCTCGGCTCGTGGATGATGACCTCCTACTCGCTCGACATCACGACGATCAACATCGTCGTCCCGGCCTTCATCCAGGGCATCGGCCTCGGACTGATCTTCGTACCGCTTTCCACCATCGCGTACGCAACGATGGATCGCTCACGGATGGCCGAGGCCGCCGGCATCTACAGCCTGATCCGCACGATCGGTTCGGCAATCGGCATCTCGATTGCAACCACCGTTCTCACGCACCAGACACAGGTGATCTGGAACGAACTGGGGGCACACATCAACGTGTATCGCGACGCAGTGGGCGAGTACCTGCGTCAACTGCATCTCTCACCAACCGATCCTCGCGGCCTCGCCGTCCTGGCCCGACAGGTCGCGCAGCAATCGCAGATGGGCGCGATGCTGGATGTGTTCAAGCTGATCACGATCAGCTACGTATTCATGCTGCCGCTGCTGCTGCTGCTGCGCAAACCAACGAGGTCGGCGGGGACGGCGCCGCATGCCGCGGCGGAGTGAGCGCGTCACGCCGCGCACATCCGCGTCGCTACCTCAGCTCCACCGTCTTTCCGCCAATCGTGATTCGCTCGGCGCGCATCTCGCTCTTGTCCTGCAGATGGACGTAGCCTTCGACCTTCGCTTCGGTGGACGGCTGCAGCATTTCGCGGGTCAGACCCCGACTCTCCATCCGGCCGGGCGGAGCAAGCACGACGTTCCAGGTAGCATCCGCAGTCTTCAGCGCGATGGAGCCGTGCGGATTGCCATAGGACGACGACTCGATCGTGCCTTCCAGAGGAACGAGCTTGCTGTCGTAGCCGCTCCAGCCGTGATGGGCGACGGCAGCGACGGCGAAAGTGCCGAGGATGCAAGCGAGGGCCGTCTTGCGTACGCCGTCATTCCCACGCAAGCGGTGACCGAAGGAAATCCCCAGGGCGAGAGAATCCATCTTGTCCAAAGGCATGGATTCCCGTGCGCGCGGGAATGACGATGAAGGACGTACTGATTTCATGACGAGTTCTCCAGCAGCGGCAGTATCTGCGTAAATTGCGGCACCCGAATCCTGGTTCCTCGAATCCGATCCATGAAGCGCATCGCCAACCATCCCCCGCGCGACCTCTTCTCCGAGGTTGCTTCCCCTGCGACGGAAACTCTGGGGCCCGGTGCGATGATCCTACGCGGATTCGTTCGCGGCCAGGAATCCTCATTGCTCGGGGAAATCGCCAAGATCGTCGCCATCTCGCCGTTCCGACACCTGGTGACCCCGGGCGGGTTCCGCATGTCCGTCGCAATGACGAACTGCGGCGAAGTCGGCTGGGTGTCCGATCGAACGGGCTATCGCTACGACCCGATCGATCCCGAGACCGGCGGTCCATGGCCTGCGCTGCCTGACGCATTCCTGGATCTGGCGCGCACAGCCGCCGCGCGTGCTGGATTCGACCACTTCGTGCCCGACGCCTGCCTCATCAATCGCTACGAGCCCGGCACGAAACTCTCGCTGCATCGCGACTACGACGAACGCGATGTCGCTGCGCCGATCGTGTCAGTCTCCATCGGAGTACCGGCCACGTTCCAATGGGGTGGATTGAAACGCAACGATCGCACCAGGCGTGTTCGACTCGAGAGCGGCGATGTCGTCGTATGGGGCGGCGAATCGCGCTTCGTCTATCACGGCATCGCAGCGCTCGCGGCAGGCGATCATCCCGCCACCGGGTCGCTGCGCATCAATCTCACCTTCCGCAAGGCGCGGTAGCTCACACGCAAGCCAGGAGGCGCCTGACGGGCGCGTTTCTTCCACGCAGAACTCCATCGGGCACACGACAAGACTTCACAAACACTGCCCTTCCAAGACGTTACCGTCGGCATGAGACCGCGAGCCGCATCGCGGCATTCCGAGGGGATCGCTTCATGTCGTTCATTCGTCCGCTTGCTCTCGTCGCCGCGGCGGCTTTCATCGCTGGCTGCTCGCAGAAGGCTCCGCCGCCGCCCGATCCGCTGGTACGCACGATCGACGCCGGCACCGTTCGCGGCGTACAGCAGCCGAACGGCAGCCTTGCGTGGCTCGGGATTCCTTTTGCGAAGCCGCCCGTGAATGAATTGCGGTGGCAGGCGCCGCAACCTGTCGCGCCCTGGCAAGGTGTCTTCGAAGCGAATCAGAAGCTGCACGTATGCCCGCAGTTTGTTTCGCCGCTGACGGAGGGGGTTCCCGATACGGATGGCGACGGCATCGTCGGCGAGGAGGACTGCTTGTACCTCAACGTGTTCGCACCTGCGAATGCGAGCGCCGAGAAGCCCCTGCCAGTGATGTTCTGGATCTTCGGTGGCGGCAACAACAGCGGCTATGCCGCTGACTACAACGGTTCGACGCTGGCAAAGACCCACGACGTCGTCGTGGTGACCGTGAACTATCGCCTTGGATCGCTCGGATGGTTCCGTCATCCGGCGCTGCATTCCAGCGGGCCGGAAGGCGCTGCACGGTCCGGCAACTGGGCCGACCTCGACCTTCAGCTGGGATTGAAATGGGTGCAGACGAACATCGCAAAGTTCGGCGGCGACCCGGGCAACGTAACGATCTTCGGCGAATCCGCGGGCGGTCTGAACGTGCTGAGCCTCGTGATCTCCCCGCCGGCGAAAGGACTCTTTCACAAGGCGATCGTTCAGAGCGGTGGCCTGCGCACGACGTCCGTTGCATCCGCCGTCAATTTCACCGATGACGCGGAAGCAGGCGCTGCCTTCAGCAGTCGAGAAATCGTGAACAGGATCCTGATCCGTGACGGCAAGGCGGCGGACCGTGCCGCTGCCAAGAAGCTGCAGATGGAAATGACGGATACGCAGATCAGCGAATTGCTGCACGCGCAGCCAGTCACGGATTTCCTGAAGCTCTACAACCCATCGGGCGCACGGAATTATCCGTCCACACAGAAGATCGCAGACGACACGGTCTTTCCGTCCCGCAGCGTTCGCGAAGTGCTGGCGTCCGGTGACTTCAATCGCGTGCCCATCATCCTCGGCACCAACCGCGACGAACGTCGCATCTACATGTATCGCCTGCCGCGCTGGCAGGATGTCATGAAGAAGTCGCCGGGCGACTATACGAAGTACGCGAACTATCCCAGCCTGCAATGGAAATACACCGGCGTGGATTCACTCGCACGCGGCATCAGCCCGCATGAGCCGGCGGTCTACGCATACCGGTTCGACTGGGACGAGAGCGGCAAGATCGGCGACGTCGACCTTGGCGTTGCAATCGGCGCTGCGCATTCCACCGAGATTGCCTTCGCCTTCGGCGAATGGACGATCGGTTTCCTGCCGCCCGAGACAATGTACCCCCGGGAACGCCACGCTGCCCGCGACGCGCTTTCGAAGAGCATGATGTCATACTGGGCCAACTTCGCGTACACCGGCAACCCCGGCAAAGGCCGCGACGGTAGTGAAGTCGAGTGGGCCGCATGGAAGAATGGCGCCGGTGAACCGAAGACCCTGATTCTCGACACTCAGGAAGGCGGCGGTATCCGCATGATGGCCGAAGACGTCGTCGAGACCAGCGTCAAGCAGCAGATGCTCGCCGACCGGTTCGACGATCAGCAGCTTCACTGCGAGGCGTACGCGCTGGCCTTCCTGTCGACAGAACAGTTCGACCAGAAGGAGTATGCGACGCTCGGCGGCAAGGGCTGCAGGCAGTATCCGCCTGAGAGCTTCAAACCCAGCTTCTGAACCAGGAGAATTTGCGATGCGTCTGACTGCACTTGTGTTGTTCTCGCTGTTCGCCGCGAGCGCACACGCCATCGACTGCGCTTCTTCCGACATCAACCAGAGCCAGCGCCGACTGCTGGGGCCGGCCGAAAACATCTGCCAGACGTACGGAGGCAAGGTGCTGCTGGTGACGAATGTCGCGAGCCATTGCGGATTCACCAAGCAGTACGACGGGCTCGAGAAGCTCTACAAGACATACGAAGCGAAGGGTCTCGTCGTGCTCGGCTTCCCGTCGGGCGATTTCGCCGGACAGGAGTTCGAAGACGAAGCCGAAATCGCCAAGTTCTGCAAACAGAACTTCGGCGTCACCTTCCCGATGTTCAGCAGGTCGTCGGTGAAGGGCGAAGCGGCGAATCCGCTGTTCAAGGGACTCACCGCGAAGACCGGCAAGGAGCCCGCCTGGAACTTCAACAAGTACCTGGTGGGCCGCGACGGCAAGGTCATCGCGCACTTCGGCAGCAAGGTCGAACCGGACAGCCCGGAGATCACGAAGGCGATCGAAGCGGCGCTGGCGAAGGGTTAAAGCGGCGTCAGGTTTGTTCTGAGTCCGACTCTTAGTCGGCCGCAGGCGATCTTGCGCTGGATCGCCTGCGGCGATGACGTCCGGCTGAAGCCGGACCCACAGTAAGTGGCACGGCAACCAAACCCTAACTCACCATCACGAACCCTACTTCGGCGGCGGCCACCTGAAGTGGGCATCGCCCCGATATTCCGGCGAGTCGATGTCGCTGACAGAGAAATAGATCCGGCTGCCGGCAGCTTCAACCGACTGCTTGCGCGCCCGTACGGAAACTCCCGCCAGATCGACTCTGCTGTTCGAAGCACGAACAGCAGTGTCACCGACAATCGTCATTCCTGTTCCAACCACCGAGGCGTTCGACGCCTGTAGTGCCACTGCATCGGCGTCGATCGCGACCTGCACGAGATCCACGGAGCCGCCTTCGACCACGAGCTGTTGCAGGAACGCGCGCTCGATACGGGCGTTCGCGCAGTTGCTCAGGGAGAGGCGATCGAACGTTCCTGTGTAAGTCGCCCCGGGCTGGTCCCTGCAACTGACATCGCCTTGCGACTTGCCACGGACCGGCACCTGCCGCGCCTGCAGCGGCGAACCCAGCGCGCTCAGCAACAGTCGGCTCGTCGCCTCGGGCCGCTCGACAGCCGGCATGTGCTGCGCACCCTCGACGATCTGCAATCGCGCATCGGGCATGCGCGCCAACAACACTTGCCCCGTTCGCAATGGCGTCACCGTGTCGCCCTGGCCCCAGATCAAAGTCGTGGGTGCATGCACATTGCGAATCGCCGCGGTGAAATCGTGCTCGACCAGGCCGAGCGCGGCGTCGGCGTTCAACGGCATTCCCAGCACGGCATTGCGAACGGCCGGAATCGCCAGCAATTGCGAGCTGGCGTCGACCTGATCCTCGAGCAGATCGATCCAGGCATCCCCGCGGCCCTGACCGAGCAGACCCATGACGCCATCGAGTGTCGCCGAGCGATTGGCTTGCAGGAGCTGCCGCGCGAAGACCTGCTTCTGCAACACGCCCGCGGCATCGATCAGCACGAGCCTGTCGACGCGTGCCGGATAGCGATCGGCGAAGAAGAGACTGACCGCGGCGCCAAGAGAATGCCCGACGACATGAAAGCGAGTCAGCTCGACGCGCTGCGTCGCTTCGTCCAGGGCCTTCGCCAGACCGTCAAAGGAGTATCCGCCCGGCAGTGCCGTGGAATTGCCGAACCCGGGCAAGTCGAGCATGACGAGGTGAAACTGCTCCGCCAGCGCCGGGTACACATATCTCCAGTCCCGATGCGCGTTGCTGCCGAGCCCATGAACCAGGACCACCGAGGGCTTCGACGTGTCCTGGGTCTGCGCCACGAGCATATGACCGCCTGAGCTCAGTCGGATGCAGGCGTAGTCCACTCCCGGGAGACGCGTGAATGCGGCGTCGG
>JACZCZ010203700.1_pt1 | contig 17670 bp, 14 predicted proteins | sample 8641811 | NCBI WGS metagenome assembly JACZCZ01 (sample SAMN15324610, study PRJNA640507) | soil metagenome | isolation source: intercropping peanut in the first line | place: China: Luxin town, Laibin City, Guangxi Province | collected 2019-07-25 | depth 10cm m | reverse complement strand
GTGTGTGTGTGTGTGTGTGTGTGGAGTGTGCCGACCCGTCACAGCGGCACGCGCAAAGTCATCGACTATCGCGTCCGCGGATACCGCCCGTTCATTGCTTCAAGCACGCTACCGCCCTGCAAGGAACCATCGCTCGCATCCGCTGGGCCACCACATCCGCCGGTGACCGACTGTTCCATGTTTTCGACTCTCCGGCTAACCGGGATCAGCAAAGTTGCAGTGCCAGTGAATTGATTCGTAACGCGATCCGCGCGCCAGGCTCTGCCACAGGTACATCAGTCGTCGCTCGCAATCGACATCGTTAATGACGATCGTTGATCAGACGGCGACGCTCCGCCGTATGGAATCCGATGGAATGCGCACGGCTGTCTCCCGACCCAGCAGGCTGAGCAACACAATGACCCGCTGCTCGCCGACCTCACGCTCGAAGACACCATCTAGACCCGCAAACACCCCGCTGCCCACGCTGACCGCGGCACCGCGCTCGAGAGCACACGCATTCAGTCGATGCAGACCCGTCTCTGCATCGGCCCGTGCACGTAGATCCTCGACGATGCTATCCGGTACCGAGGCCGGCTCCGATCCAAAACGCACGAGATCGACGATTCCCAGCGTTGATCTGACCGGTGCCGATGTCTGCTTGGCGGTATCCAACTGAACGAACAGATATCCAGGAAACAGCGGGATGATGCGCGCGGTCTCGCGTCCGCGGTACACCATGCGCTGCAACAGGCGCGGGTAATACACGCCATAGCCTTGCCGCTCAAGATTCGTGCGCGCCACCTCTTCGCTAGAGGGCTTGGCAAGGGCCAGAACCCAGCGCCGCGCGAGCCGCAGTTTGCACACCGTCTCAGCGTTTCCGAGAACCCGTCCGGTGTCCTGCGCTATCGTGCGTTCATATGCTGAACGCACGGAGTTCATGAACTGGCTTCGCATGAGTTGACGCAGCCGCGCATCAGAACGAGTTAACGGCGGCGGCAGCAATCGCCAGGTTGTAGATAATCGTCGTTACGGCCGTCCAGAACGGCAACGGCCTCATGCGTTCGGTATCGAGGGGTGCAACAATCGTGTCGCCCGGCCTGATATCGACGCCGCCGCCGAACCACGAGTTGCTGTTGCCGACAACCACGCTGCCATCGGCACGCACGACATATATGCGATCGTCATCGGCGCGTGCGGTCAACCCACCACTCATCTGAATGTAGTCATCGCGGCGCAACGACGCGTTGTACAGATGCGATGTAGTGCTCTGCACCTCTCCGATGACCGTCACTTCCTGAGTGATTCGTGGAACTACCAGCTTGTCGCCATCCTTCAACACGATGTCATGTTCGGATCCAGGTTCAGCACGACCGGACTCATCGAGGTTGATCACGAGTCGACCGATGGGCTTCGCGTTGCGCAACTCCGCCAGCAGAGACTGTCCAACCGCGAGCGCCTGCCCCGCGTCTTTGCCTGTTTCCTGCGCGACTTGCAGCGATGCCTGCGCAACGTCGGATTGCATACGGTTCGCAAGTGTCTCAATCTGTTTGCGCTCCCGCTCCCGCAATTCGACGCGTGTGAAGACGCTGCCGGAAACGAAGGCGAAATCGGTGATTCCGCCGGCCCGATGCATCACGGAGCGAAGGGTCTCGCCGCGATGGATGGGATAGCGCCCCGGAAATTTCACCTCACCGACGATCTCCACTTCTTCCTGTGCGCCCCACAGCGGCACTTCCTTGATGACCAAATAGTCGAAAGGCTGCAATGCAATGTTCGCGGTCGCATCGCCTTCCACAGCGCGACGCAGGTCGATCTCGATCAACTCCGCTTCACGTGCCTGTCCGTCGGCTACGACATAGCGCGTCAGCTCCGCCTGACCGCCGTACGCAGATTCGTCGAGCGTGCCGCCCGCACGAAGCAGGTCCGCCACTCGCATCCCGGGTTCGTAAGGATATGTTCCCGGGATCTTGATCTTGCCCGCGACGCTCACTTCTCGAGTCGGCTCGTCCAGATTCGATTGGAGGCGCAGCTCACGCATCAATGGCGTGACAACGGGGTCGCGACCGGATTCGAGGTCGAAGACGTAGACCCTGTCGCGCGGCGCAAGCTCGAAATTCTCCGCGGAGTTCGGCGCAGCTATCGCCTTGGCGAGGTCAGCAGAGAAGACACTGATCTTCCTGTCGGGCGGCAACTCGCGGCGAATCAGCACGTAGTGGTGATCAGCATTCGGCTTCAGTTCGTCGACGCTTGGAATGAGATCGGTCAACCGCATTCCCGGGCGATACTGGAACTCGCCGGGTCGATACACATAGCCGAGCAAAGAGACGGACTCTTCGAGAACTGGGCGAATCGGCGGAACGCGCAACACGTCTCCGCTGCGCAAGCTTACTGTGCGGTCCGACTGTTTGGAGAAATCTACGCCGACGGTCACGCGCTGCCGGTCGTCGCTAACCCGTTCGATCGTTGTCATCCTTGAATCGGCCTGGGACGTCAATCCTCCGCCCAGGGCGATCAGATCGGCTACGGTGGTTTCACCTCTTAGTTCGTAGATGGCGGGCCGACGAACTTCTCCCGACAGCCCAGCAGTGGCTCCTACTGGCGGGATAAAGATCACATCGCCTGGGAGCAGGCGAGCGTCTGCTCTCGTATCGCCCTTGAGCAACAGATCGTAGAGATCGAGTCGCGTAACGGTCACACCATTGCGCTTGAGCTCAACGTTGCGGAGCGATCCAATCTTCTTGATGCCACCGCTCACGAACAAGGCGTTGGTGATGGTGGAAAGACCGCTCACAGTGTAGGAACCAGGTGTCTCGACGTCGCCGAGAACGAACACACGGATCGATCGGAGCTCGCCGATCGAGATGCTCGCTTGCGTGCCGATCATCTGCTCCTCGACCCGCGACTCCAGCATGGAGCGCACTTCTTCAAAGCGCATCCCGCTGACAGCGATCGGACCCAGTTCGGGGAAATTGACACGACCGTCTCTACCCACCACCAGGGAATAGCGTCCCTTCGAATTCCCTGTGAGTTGCACCTCGATGTTGTCGCCCGGACCCACCACATACTCGGCAGGGACCGGAACGTCCGTCGCTGGCGCGAAAGTCGAGGTGAGACCAGCGAACAAGTCGTAGCCGAAAGGCTTCAACGATTCCGTGCCAACAGGCTTGAGCGGCAGACGGAGCACATCGATGTGGAAATCCTTGAGTGTCGGCTCCGCCGACAATCGCTGACGCGCTTCCTCTACCGTCAGCCCACCGAGAGGGATCGGCCCGAGTTCGGCGACATTCAGAATGCCCCACTTATCGAGCTTGTACGGGTTTCGACGCATCACCCGATCCCGCAGATCCTCGAGGCGCCCGATCTCGTACTCTGTCCGTACGATCGCTTTCCTCGGTTGCTGCTGCCCGGACGGTGCCGCCTCGTTGGGGCTGGATACGCGGCCAGGAATTGCAGGCTGGTTCGCCAATCGCGGGTCCAGGCTGTCGCGGCTCTTGCGCTCACGTTCGATACGTTCCTGCTCGATGGAACGCTCGAACTCCCTGAGCTCGAGTGTGAGCAGGATCGTATCGTCGCCCTTCAGCCGAGGATCCCGCTCGGCCTGTAGACCATTCTGGAGCAACTGGTCGTCAGTGCTGACGCGGGGCACGACAGTTCGCGGGAAGCTGAGCTGCTTGTCGGATCTGACACCCCGCTGCGCACCGCCGGTGGTGACGCCACCCGTCCCCAAAGACTCGAGTATGGCCTGCTGTTGATCGGGCGGCAGGCTCTGGAACATTTCCATCTGTTCCGGCGTGGGAACCTGGGTGTACGCAGGCGAAAATAGCCCCAGGCCGCAGATTGCAAGCAAGAGGGCCAGCCCGGAGAACGGGCCGGTTTTTTGGGTTCTGACCATCGAGTGGGTCGCTATTACGTAGAAGTCCCTGCGACGAAGCGCCGGGAGTTTACACAGCCGGACCGCAGAGCGCGACGGGAAATTGTTCTCAATTTGTGTTTGTGCCCAAGCAGATACGTGAGGTTACGCCTGATCCGGGCGCACCGGAATTGCCGCCGCGAAGCATGGACCTGCTGCGGGTGCCGGCGAGGTCTACGAGCGCCACTTGCCCAACTGGCTCAGCAACCCTCTGAGGCTGGCGTCGGCGCCATCGCCACCCGCCTTCTCCACCGCCGGCGCCAGCGAATCCGCCAGCTTCTTGCCCAGCTCCACGCCCCACTGATCGAAGGCGTTAATCCCCCAAATCACGCTCTGCGTGAACACGTTGTGCTCGTACAGGGCGATGAGCCGGCCGAGTGTCTTTGGTCCGAGACGCGGGAAGAGGATGAGCGTACTCGGGCGGTTTCCCTCGTGCAGCTTGTGGGGGATCAGGCGTCGGATCTCCACATCCGGTGCCCCCTTGGCCGCCAGGTCTGCACGGATCTGTTCTTCGGTCTGGCCGAAAGCGAATGCCTGCATCTGAGCAAAGCAGTTCGCCAGCGCGAGGTTCTGCTGTTGCTGGAACTGGCTCGATGCGTTGACTGGCGCGAGAAAATCCATCGCAACTCGGGCGGTGCCCTGATGCAGCAGTTCGAAGAACGAGTGCTGCGCATTCGAGCCCGGCTCGCCCCAGATCACCGCGCCGGTGTCTGCGCCAACAGGCTCGCCGTCGAGCGTCACCGATTTTCCGTTCGATTCCATCTGGAGCTGCTGCAGATACGCCGGGAACCGATGCAGGCGCTGGTCGTACGGCAGGACAGCCAGTGAATCCATCCCAAGGAAATTGCGATTCCAGACGGCCAGCAACCCCATGAGAACCGGCAGGTTCTTCTCGAATGACGCGGTGCGGAAGTGTTCGTCCATCTCGAAGCCGCCTTCGAGCATGAGTTCGAACTGATCCATCCCAAGCGACAGCGCGATCGAAAGGCCCACGGCGGACCAGAGCGAGTAGCGCCCACCGACCCAGTCCCACATCGTGAAGCGATTCTGCGGCGGAATCAGGAACGCATCCATCGCCTTGCTGTTCGTGGACACTGCTGCGAAGTGCCGCGCCGGGGCACCCTCCCCCAGCCGGTCCACGACCCACTGCCGCGCGAGCTTGGCGTTCGTGAGCGTCTCGAGCGTCGTGAACGTCTTCGAGCAGACGACGAACAGCGTTCGCGCCGGATCGCATTTCTCGAGCGTATCCGCGAGTTGCACACCATCGATATTGGAAACGCAGTGAAGGCGGATGTTGCGATTGCGGAACTTGGCGAGCGCTTCGGTCGCCATCACGATGCCGAGATCGGAGCCGCCGATGCCGATGTTGACGATGTCGGTGAACGACTTTCCCGTCGCTCCATGGATGCGGCCGCCATGCACGCCTTCGACGAAGTTGCGCATGCGCTCGAGGCTCGCGCGAACTTCGATCATCACATCCTTGCCGTCCACCATGATCCCGCGATCCGATCGGTTGCGGAGTGCGGTGTGGAGTACGGCGCGATTCTCCGTCGTGTTGATCTTCTCGCCCGAGAACATCGCATCGATGCGGCCGCGCAGTCCGCGCGCGTTCGCCAGCGCCAGCAGCAACGTCAGCGTTTCCTCAGTGACGCGTTGCCGCGAGAAATCGAACAGCAGGTTGGTCTCGCAACGAGAGAATTTCTCGAAGCGGTCAGGCGCGGCGGCGAACAGGTCGCGCAGATGGACGGAGCGGAGGCTTGCGGCATGCGCGTGGAGCGCTTGCCATTGCGGAAGGCTGGCGAGTGAGGGCATTGGCGTCACTGCGTTCGTGAGAATCCGGAAGGATTTTCACCATACGCGATTTATGACGGCCGGGGCAACGCTCGGCTGCGATCGGAGGAATTTACGCGGTGACGAGACGGCAAACGCCGTTCTCGAGGACGTAGCGATCCCCTGTATGCGGGCATACGGCTTCGCCGCTTCCCTTCACGGGCAGCTCCAGTCGCTCCCCGAATCGGCTCATCCATCCGATCTGTTTGGCGGGCACGCCCACCATGAGCGCGAAGGCAGGCACGTCGCGATTCACCACGCTACCGGCGCCCACGAATGCATTCTCGCCCACGACCACGCCGCAGACGATCGTGCAGTTGGCGCCGAGGGTTGCGCCGCGCTTGATCAGCGTGTCGCGGTATTCGTCCTTGCGAGTCACTGCCGATCGCGGGTTGTAGACGTTGGTGAACACCATGCTCGGCCCGCAGAACACATCGTCTTCCAGCGTCACATTGTCGTAGACAGACACATTGTTCTGGATCTTCACGTTGTCGCCGATCGTCACGCGATTGCCTACGTAGACGTTCTGACCCAGCGAGCAACCCTTGCCAATCTTCGCCTTCGGGCTCACATGAACCCAGTGCCAGATGCGCGTGCCGTCGCCGACGACCGCGCCTTCGTCCACCACTGCCGTCGGATGAATCTGGACTGCCATGATCAGAACTCGAGCGGCAGAGCGACGCGACGGCCATCGCGAGCGGACAAATAGCTCGCAATCAGCAACTCGAGCGAACGAAGTCCCTCGCGCCCGTCCGTCTCCGGCTCCGCTTCGCCTCGCAGGACCTTGATGACGTTGTCGTAGTAGAGCGGATGGCCGAACCCATAGACGGATGTGGTCTCGTAGTTCGCGTTCTTGATGCCTTCGTCCTCGGGCAACTTGTCTTCGAACTCCCAGGTCTGAATTTCATTGACGGCGACGCCGCCGACCCTGATCGTGCCCTTTTCGCCGATGATGGTAATCGAGCCTTCCAGGTTCTTGGGGTAGGTCAGCATGGTGACGTTGATCGATCCAAGCGCACCCGAACGCCAGCGCACACCGACGGTCGCAGTGTCTTCGACTTGAATGTTGCGAGCGAGAGTGCCCACGTAGGCCTGCACGCTTTCGACCGGTCCACCGAGCCAATCCACCAGATCGATGTAGTGGCTGGCCTGATTCATCAGCGCACCGCCGTCGAATTCCCAAGTGCCGCGCCATTTGGCAGTGTCGTAGTACGACTGGGGTCGCTGCCAGAACACATTGATCGTGACCATGTAAATCCGGCCGAATCGCTTCTTGTCCATCGCCCGCTTGACCAGCTGCAGGGTCGCGTTGCGTCGGTTCTGCTTCACGACGAACAGGCGCACTCCGGCCTCATCGCACTCGCGCACCATGCGCAAGCCATCTGTCCAGCGCGTCGCCATCGGCTTCTCGGTCATTACGTGCTTGCCGGCTTGCGCAACCTGGATCGCCTGCGAAGGATGCAAACCGCTCGGAGTGCACAGCGCAACGACATCGGCATCGCAGCCACGAAGCATTCCTTCGAGCGTGTCGAATCCCGTGACTCCATATTTCGACTCAGCGGCCTTCAGGGCATTGGTGTCGACGTCACACACACCCACCAGCTGCAGGTGCTGCTTATGAGCCTCGATGGCACCGAAATGGTTGGCTGAAATGCGCCCGCATCCAACGACCGCGATTCTGATGCGACGATCCGTAATGGGCTTTCTGCTGCTCGTCATGGTCAATCACGCCTTGTAGTAGTCGACATACCAACGCACGAATTTCTCAACGCCGACCTCGACCGACGTCGCGGGCCGGTAGCCGACGTCGTTCACGAGATCATCGATATCCGCAAATGTGTCGGGCACATCGCCCGGCTGCAGCGGCAGCAGATTCTTCTGCGCCTTCTTGCCCAGGCACTGCTCGATCAACTCGATGTAACGCAGCAGTTCGACAGGTTCATTGTTGCCGATGTTGTAGAGACGATACGGCGCCTTGCTGGTCGCAGGATCCGGAACGTCGCTGTTCCAACCCGCGTTCCCGGTCGCAACGCGGTCCATCGACCGGACGACACCCTGCGCGATGTCGTCGATGAACGTGAAGTCGCGCCGATGATGGCCGTAGTTGAACACGTCGATCGGACGGCCCTCGAGGATGTTCTTGGTAAACATGAACAGCGCCATGTCCGGCCGGCCCCACGGACCGTACACCGTGAAGAAGCGCAGCCCCGTCGTCGGCAATCCATAGAGATGCGAATACGTGTGCGCCATCAACTCGTTCGCCTTCTTGGTCGCGGCGTAGAAAGACAGCGGATGATCGACGTTCTGGTGCACCGAAAACGGCATCGCCGTGTTGGCACCGTACACGGAACTGGTGGACGCATAGACGACATGCTCGACTGCGTTGTGCCGGCAGCCTTCGAGGATGTTGGCGAAACCGACCACGTTGCTGTCGATGTAAGCGAGCGGATTCTTGATCGAGTAGCGAACACCCGCCTGCGCGGCGAGATTGATCACCCTATGAAACTTCTCGCGCTCGAACAGCGCAGCCATGCCGGGACGATCCGCCAGATCCAGCTTCACGAAACGGAAGCGCGGATGACCCTTCAGGATGTCGAGCCGCGCATTCTTGAGCGAAACATCGTAGTAGTCGTTGAGGTTGTCGAGACCGACAACTTCGTCGCCCCGATCCAGCAGGATCTGGGAGACATGGAAGCCTATGAAGCCGGCAGCACCAGTGACGAGGATTTTCATTGGGAGGAACAGTTGACGGTTGACGGGAATGAAGCCGATTCAATCCACAAGGATCTGATGGTCTGGCCGAAGGCAGTCGCACTGGCCGGCGAAGTTTACGCGGCAGCGCGCCTATTGCCAGCCGAAGAACGTTACGGACTTGTTGCGCAATTCAGGCAATCGTGTGATCACACCCGGGGGGCCAGGTCAGCCCTTCTCCGGCCACCTGCCGATCGCTCATGCCTCAAAGCCTTCCATCCACCTCGTCCGACTCGAACACGTACTTGATGTCATAGAGCACGTGCGGCTTCTTCGCGAAGCTGCGGATCTCTGCGGCACCCATTTCCTGAAACTCTTTGTGTGCGACCGCGAGGACGACCGCGTCGTACGCACCCTTCGCGGGCTTACGCACCGGCTTGAGCCCGTATTCATGCTGGGCTTCCTTCGCATCGACCCACGGGTCGTACACGTCGATCTTCGCGCCGTACTTCTTCAGTTCCTTGATGACGTCCGCGACTTTCGAATTGCGCAGGTCCGGGCAGTTCTCCTTGAACGCGAGGCCCAGCACCAGGATGCGGGATCCCTTCACGTGGATGCGCTTGCGGATCATCAGCTGCGCGACGCGCTCGGCGACGTAGATCGCCATGTTGTCGTTGATGCGACGGCCAGCGAGGATCATCTCGGGGTGGTAGCCGATCTCCTGCGCCTTGTGAGTCAGGTAGTACGGGTCGACGCCGATGCAATGACCGCCGACGAGACCCGGACGGAAAGGCAGGAAGTTCCATTTCGTGCCCGCGGCTTCGAGCACTTCTTCGGTGTCGATGCCGAGGCGATTGAAGATGAGCGCGAGCTCGTTGATCAGCGCGATGTTGACGTCGCGCTGCGTGTTCTCGATGACCTTGGCGGCCTCGGCGACACGGATGCTGGACGCCTTGTGCGTGCCGGCCTTGATGATGGTGGCGTACAGGCTGTCGACGAAATCGGCGACTTCGGGCGTCGAGCCGGAAGTGATCTTCTTGATCGTCGGGAGCCGGTGCTGCTTGTCGCCCGGATTGATGCGCTCGGGACTGTAGCCGCCGAAGAAATCCTGGTTGAACTTGAGGCCGGAGATGCGCTCGAGGATCGGCACCGCGATCTCTTCGGTGCACCCCGGATAGACGGTCGACTCGAACACGACGATGTCACCCTTCTTCAGCACCTGTCCGATCAGGTTGCTCGCCCCTTCTATGGGACGCAGGTCCGGCCGCTTGTAGTCATCGATCGGCGTCGGCACCGTGACGATGAAAACATTGCAGGTCCGCAGATCCTTGATCTTGGTCGAATAGGACAGGTGCTTCGCGCTGCGCAGCTCCGCAGGCTCGACCTCGAGCGTGCTGTCCTTCCCCTTCTTCAGCTCAGCAACGCGCGACTCCTTGATGTCGAAGCCCACAGTGCGCATGTGCTTGCCGAACTCTACGGCGAGAGGCAGACCCACGTACCCGAGACCAATGACGCCGAGCTTGCAGTTCCGGAGACTGAATTGAGACATAAGGCGCTAACTACCTGACCTGTCTTTGGATTTCTGGCCGCACGCGAGGCGGCGTTTGGGGCGGCAAGAATGCCACAAAATGACCGGAGAAATAGAGACTTCCGTCACCTAAGGCTTTGCCCGAAAGGGCAACCGAGCAGGCGATCAGAGCAGATAAATCACGGCCAGCAGCCCGACGGTCGTCATCACGATCGCATAGGGCAGCGCCATCCACACCATCCGGCTGTAGGACAACCGGATCAGCGGCGCCAGCGCGGAGGTGAGCAGGAACAGGAACGCCGCCTGCCCATTGGGAGTCGCGACGCTGGGAATATTCGTCCCTGTGTTCACGGCGACTGCCAGTGCGTCGAACTGCTCGCGGCTGATCACCCCTTCCAGGAACGCCGCTTTGACTTCCGTGATGTAGATCGTCGCGACGAAGACGTTGTCGCTGATCGAAGAAAGCAATCCGTTCGCGGCGTAGAACAGCGCGACCTGCGTTTTGCCTTCGTACTGAAGCACCGAGGCGACGATCGGCTCGAACAGATGCTGGTCGTGAATCACGGCGACCACTGCGAAGAACACCACGAGCAGCGACGTGAACGGCAGCGCTGCTTCGAACGCCTTGCCCAGGCGCCCCTCGTCCGTCACGCCGTTCATTGACGTGATCAGCACGATGATCACCAGGCCGATCAGGCCGACTTCGGCGATGTGTAACCCCAGTGCGATGACGAGGAGGACTGCCGCGACGGCCTGCACGATGAGCACGGCGTGATCGCGAGCAGTACGTTGCGCCCCTTGTATCCTGTCCTCTTCTTCGAGAATCCTGCGCACGCTCTGCGGCAGGGGCGTTCCGTAACCGAACCATCGCAACCGGTCGACGAGCAGGCAGGTGATCAGTCCTGCGACCAGCACCGGCATGGACACCGGAGCGACGTGAACGAAGAACTCCGCGAAGTTCCATCCTGCCTGCCCGGCAATCAGCAGGTTCTGCGGCTCGCCGACCTGAGTGGTCACTCCGCCAAGTGCGGTGCCGACGCTTGCGTGCATCATCAGGCCACGCAGGAACCCGCGAAACTGATCGAGATCGGAACGGTGCAGCTCATGCACTTCCGCGTCGTGACTGATGTCGTGGTCCGCTTCCTGTGCCTTGCCGGATGCGAACCGGTGAAACACCTGATAGAAGCCGGCACCCACCGTGATGACGACGGCAAGGACCGTGAGCGCATCCAGGAACGCCGACAACAGCGCCGTGGTCATGCAGATGAGCACCGACAGCAGCGATTGCGAACGGACGCTGAGCAGGATCTTCGTGAAGGAAAACAGCAACAGTTCCTTCATGAAGTAGATGCCCGCCACCATGAAGATCAGCAACAGGATCACGGGGAAGGCATTGACCGTTTCGGCGTAGACGGACTCCGCGGATGTAAGACCGATGATGACTGCTTCGACCACGAGCAGGCCACCCGGCTGCAGTGGATAGCACTTCAGCGCCATGATCAGCGTGAAGATGAACTCCGCGAGCAGCAGCCATCCGGCGATCACCGGGCCGTGAGCGCCGCCGGCGTGGAAGACCAGTGGATTGAGAATCAGGAAACCGACGATGGCCAGCTTGTACCAGGTCGGTGCGTTGCCCAGGAAATTCCGGATGAAGGCGTTGGGGAGCGTCATCGACATCCGGCGTTCAATTCATGTTCGCCGCCAGAGCCGCGGGCTGCGCTTCCATGGCCCGCCACAACGTCTTCTTGCCGCTCGCCTTGTCGACGGCGTTCAGCGAGCGATCGTGTGCAGCGAGTTCGTCGGGAGACGCCAGGATGATGCGCAACTCTCCGACCGGACGAACCGCCATCTCGCGCTCGACGACGACGGAGATCTTCTCTTCCTGAGTTTCGCCCAGCACGAGCGCGGTCTGACCGCCCGTCATGGCCAGGTAGACGTCCAGCAGGATCTGCGCGTCGAGCAATGCGCCGTGCAGCTCGCGGTGCGAATTGTCGACGCCGTACCGCTTGCACAGCGCGTCGAGGGTGTTGCGCTGGCCCGGGTGCATCATGCGGGCCATGGGCAGCGTATCGAGAACGCCGCAGAGATCCGCCACCTGACGTCGCGGACCTTCGAGTCGGCGCAGTTCGGCGTTCAGGAAGGCCACGTCGAACGCCGCGTTGTGAATGATCAGCTCGGCGCCGGTGACGAACTCGAGGAATTCATCGGCAATCTCCGCGAACCGCGGCTGCTGAGCGAGGAACTCGTTCGTGATGCCGTGGACCTGCAATGCGCCGCGGTCCACTTCCCGATCGGGACGGATGTAGCGATGGAAGGTGCGGCCCGTCTTGCGACGACGCACGATCTCGACGCAGCCGATTTCGATGATGCGATGACCCTGTTCGGGTTCGAGGCCGGTGGTTTCGGTGTCGAGGATGATCTGGCGCATCGAAGCGGTCAGCGACTCGTGGTCGGCAAAGGTGACGAACGAGGACCTGTGCGAGGCTTCACCAAGCGCTTCCCTCTCATCCCAGAACCGATTCCTTGAGCGCCTTCACCACCGCGACCTGCTGATCTTCGGTCAGATACGGATGCATCGGCAGGCTGATCACGCGGCGCGCGACGGATTCGGAGATCGGGAATGTGCCTTCGCCCTGCCCCAGCTCAGCGAACACGGGCTGCAGGTGCAGAGGGACGGGATAGTGCACGGCCGTCGGAACGCCGCGGGCCTTCATCCCCTCCTCGACCTTCGAGCGATTCGGGACTTCGACCGTGTACTGCGCGTAGACGCTGGTGCAGCCCGGCGCGAGATACGGTGTCGTCACCTTCTTCTGCGGATCGTCGATGCCGCGGAACGCCTCGTTCACCAGCTCGGAGTAGCGGGCGCCGATCCTGTCGCGCCTGGCCACTTCATCCGGGAAGATGTCCATCTTGCCGAGGAGCACCGCGGCCTGCAGCGTATCGAGGCGGCCGTTGATGCCCAGGCGTGGATGGTGATAGCGACGATCCTGACCGTGGACGCGGATCTCCGCCATGATCTTCGCGAGCGCGGAATCGTCGGTGAACAGCGCGCCACCGTCGCCATAGCAGCCTAGCGGCTTCGACGGGAAGAACGACGTCGATCCGATCTCGGACACGGCGCATGACGCCTTGCCCTTGTAGTACGCACCGAAGCTCTGTGCGGCGTCTTCGATCACCGGCAGGCGATGCTTCGCGGCGACCGCGTTGATGCCGTCCATGTCGGCACACTGTCCGTACAGCGACACCGGCATGATCGCCTTCGTCCGCGGAGTGATCGCAGCCTCGATCAGGGCTGGATCCATGTTGTATGTGCGCCGGTCGATGTCGACGAACACCGGCTTGGCGCCCGCCAGCGCAATCATTTCGCCTGTGGCGATGAACGTGAAGGGCGAGGTGATGACTTCATCGCCGGGCTTGATCCCGAGCGCCATCATCGCGATCAGCAGCGTATCGGTGCCGCTCGAGGCAGCGATGCAGTGCTTCGCGCCGACGAACTCCGCGAGACGCTGCTCGAGCTCGACGACCTCCGGACCCATGATGTACTGGCCGTGATCGAGCACCTTCTGGATGCGCTCGTTCATCGGAGTGCGGATGCGTTCGTACTGGGACTTGAGATCGATGAAGTTCATGGTGAGAAACCGGTGGATCGGTGGATGTGGAGTGTACTAGAGGAGACGCCTCCAGCGGACACCGAAGATTGCGGAACGTGGATTTGCCCCACAACGTACGAACGACCTACTCGATCAGCATCTCGTCGATGGCTTCGTTCGCCAGCCGATCCGCGCGCTCGTTGCCCGGCACCCCGGCATGACCCTTGACCCAGTGCCACTCGATCCGATGACGCTCGATCTCCTGCTCGAGCGCCTGCCACAAGTCGACGTTCTTGACAGGCTTGCGATCGGCCGTCTTCCAGTCGCGCTTCTTCCACTGCGCCAGCCATTCCAGGATGCCTTTGCGCACGTACTGCGAGTCCGTGTAGAGATCGATGTCGCAAGGTCGCTTCAGCGCGGCCAGCGCGCGGATTGCAGCGGTCAGCTCCATCCTGTTGTTCGTCGTCTCCGCCTCAGCGCCCTTGAGCTCCTTCTCGTGTCCGCCGGCGAAGAGCACGGCACCCCACCCGCCCGGGCCTGGATTTCCCCGGCACGCGCCGTCTGTGTAGATGGTGACGCGCGCGTCGGCGCGATGCTTTGTCTGAGAAGCGGAGGAATCAACCACGTCGGATGCTTTTTAGTTTGCGAGCGCTTATCTCTGAGCGGGCCCACGCGCTTCGAGCCGCGAGCCGGTATTCATGCTGCGCGTTGTCGGTTCGATGAGCCCGCCGACCACTTTGGGACGCAGCTTCCAGCGCGGCCGGACAGGCGTGAGCGCGTAGACGCGTTTGCGGGCCTTCAGCATGTAGGCGCCGGCGAACATCGGCCAGATCCGCTCGCCCGTCCGCTCGAAGAATCCTTCCGGAGAAGCCGCGGTCCAGGGGAGCGCGAAAAGATAGCGGCGCGAATCGACGATCTCGAAGCCGAGGAGCTTGAGCCAGTCGCGCAGGCGTCGCTCGCCGATCAGCCGCTGCGTACCGGGCGGAAACCCGTGCCCGGCGAACAGGTGGCGGATGCCCCAGCTCGAGAACGGACGGAACCCGAGCACGATGAGGTGGCCTTCGCCGGAGAGGATGCGGCCGACTTCGCGCAGGATTTCATGCGGGTCGGGTTCGTATTCGAGCGTGTGCGGCAGCAGCACGGCGTCGACCGAATCGGACGCCACGGCCAGCGAATCCGTTCGCGACCGGATCATCGCCGGGACCTGCTCCGCACTCCGCGATGCAGTCCCGTGCCAGCCGAGAACCGATTTTCGCTGCGTGCGCGCATCGGCGATCAGGCGATCGTCGTTACCCCAGAAGCCGATCTGCAGCAGTTGCCAGCCGAAGACCTGGGCCAGCGCTTCGCTCGTCAGTTTGCACTCGAGCGCGTACAGCCGCTCTCCGATCGGAGAGCCGAGCCAGGCATGGAGGCTGTCGGCGCTGTGGGACTGCATGCAGACAGTGTAGCCCGCCCCGTGCGCACAGGTCGAAAACGGGCTCGCGCGAGACGCAATGGCGCCATTCCGAACCCTTGCCGCTCAGGAAGTCCGCATGTTTAATACGCCCTTGCCAGAGCCACCGGATCCATTCGCGAACGATGCTGCAGGTCACGCCGGTCCAGGCCTTTTCGGATAACTACATCTGGCTGATCCACTCGCCGCGCGATCCGCGCAAGGTTGTCGCAGTGGACCCGGGCGATGCCGCACCTGTCCATCAGGCACTGACCGATCGGGGACTCCAGCTTTCGGGCATTTTCATGACCCATCACCATCGGGATCATGTCGGCGGTGTCGTTGAACTGCTACGTCAGCATCCGGTCCCGGCGTTCGGCCCGGCTGGCGAAGCGGTTCCCGGCGAGCCGGCCAGGCTGCGCGACGGTGAAGCTGCGTCTCTCGAAGCCCTCGGCCTGGAATTCCGCGCGATCGACGTGCCGGGCCACACGGCCGGCCACATCGCGTATGTCGGCCATGGCGCGCTTTTCTGCGGCGATACGATGTTCAGCGCCGGCTGCGGGCGCCTGTTCGAAGGAACAGCGGAACAAATGACGGCGTCGCTGGCCAAATTTGCGGCGCTGCCGGATGAAACGCTGGTTTACTGCGGTCACGAGTACACCGTGAACAATTTGCGCTTCGCGCTCGCGGTAGAACCGGACAACGAGGAATCGGCAGCCTACCTGGAAGAATGCCGACAGAAACGGGCCCGGCATGAGGCAACGGTGCCGTCGGACATAAGGCGTGAGAGGAATGTGAACCCGTTCTTGCGCTGCCATAGACAGACTGTGAAACAAGCCGCGGAAGCCCGGGCGGGGCGCGCGTTGAATCCCGTGGAGGTTTTCGCAGTCGTTCGCGAGTGGAAAGACGGATTCAAGGGTTAGTGAAAAACGCGCCCGCGACCGAGGTGGGCGAGGTGAAAGATCAAGGCAACAGGGGCCGACTCGGCCCATGGCACGGCGGATTCAGTTCCGCTTGGGTGGAGGGTTGATGACTATGGTCCGAGGCATCCCGGCGGCGCTGCTCTTAGCCGCGTCCCTGACGTTCTTCAACGCGGGCTGCAGCCATGTCGCCAGGACCGCTGCCCCTGCCGCAGAAGAAGATCCGGAACTGGTCGCGGCGGACGACGCGGATGCCCCAGACGAACCCACCAAGGTCGACGAAGCCGATATCGGTATCGCCGGCCCCGACCAGATCGAAGCAGCTATTGAAGCGCTGGACGCCCAGGCAGGCGGCCCGTCGCTCGTCACGGAACTCGGCGCCAATGGTGCACCCGCGGCCGTCCCGGGGGGCGACCTGTTCGATCGTATCCGCTCAGGTTTCGCGCTGACGGACATCGACCGCGCGGAAATCGACCGCGAGCAGTCCTGGTACGTCAAACATCCCGCCTACCTCGACCGCACTTTCAAGCGCGGCGAACGTTATCTCTACCACATCGTCGAAGAACTCGAAGCGCGGAACATGCCGCTCGAGCTGGCGCTGTTGCCGGTCGTCGAAAGCGCCTTCAATCCGGTCGCGTATTCTCGCGCCCGTGCGTCGGGACTCTGGCAATTCATTCCCGCGACCGGTCGCCGTTACGGCATGAAGCAGAACTGGTACTACGACGGCCGCCGCGATGTTCTCGTCGCGACGACGGGCGCTCTCGACTACCTGCAATTCCTGGCGAACGAATTCGACGGCGACTGGCTGCTCGCTGTCGCGGCCTACAACTGCGGCGAAGCGGCTGTTGCGCGCGCAATCGCGAAGAATCGCGCTGCCGGCAAGCCGACGGACTTCTTCAGCCTCAAGCTCCCGAAAGAAACTCGCGCCTACGTGCCGAAGCTGATGGCGATGCGCCGCATCGTCGCCGACCCGACGAGCCAGGGTCTCGCATTTGCGCCGATCGCAAATCAGCCCTATTTCTCCAAGGTGGATGTCGGCGGCCAGATCGACCTGCACGTCGCCTCCGAACTCGCCGAGCTGCCGAAGGAAGAGCTCCTCGCGCTCAACCCGGCATTCAATCACTGGGTGACGGATCCGGATGGTCCGCATCACCTCCTCGTGCCGGTCTCCTATCACGCGCGCCTGACGGACGCCGTTGCTGCGCTGCCACCGGAGAAGCGCGTTCGCGTCGTCTATCACCGCGTTCGTCCGGGCGACACGCTCGGCGGGATTGCTGACAAGTACGGCGTCAGCGTCAGCACGCTGAAGGCTTCCAACAAGATCCGCGGAACCCTGATCCATCCCGGCCAGGATCTGCTCGTAACCGCCGCTCCGCGCGGTATGGAAGCTCGCGTTGCCTACGACGAATCGCGCACGACAACGCGCCGCGCCTCATCGTCCAGCAAACACATCGTCCGCCGCGGCGACACGCTCTGGAGCATCGCCCGGGCCCACAGCATCAGCATGGACAGCCTCGCCACCACGAATGGCCTGCAGCGCAACAGCACGCTGGCCGTCGGCCAGGTCCTCGCGATCCCCGGCACTGCGACCCTAGCATCCACGAACGCCAACGCGATTGCCGCCGAGCCCACGACCTACGTCGTGCGCCGGGGCGACACGCTTTCACGCATTGCCACCAAGTTCCGCGTCAGCATGTCGGACCTGCTCGGCTGGAATCGCCTGAGCAGCACTTCGATCATCAAGCCCGGCCAGCGGATCGTGATGTATCGATGATTGGCTGACTGGC